>Ga0209162_1000359_pt1 | contig 50416 bp, 49 predicted proteins | sample YNPNPMetaG_FD_187121 | JGI IMG/M metagenome (GOLD analysis project Ga0209162, IMG submission 187121) | Anoxygenic and chlorotrophic microbial mat microbial communities from Yellowstone National Park, USA - YNP NP MetaG (SPAdes) (version 2) ...
TAGAGTTATATCAGCTTTTTCATATAAAGACACAAAGGTTGTCCCATCCTTTGGGAATAAAGTTATGCCTGCATTAATGTTGATACTTATTGTTTTGCCATCTATTTCAAATTTAAAATCATTAAGTTCTAAAATTTTCTGATAAACATTATAGGTATCAAAAGAATTTTCAACCATAAGATATGCTCCAAAGGTATCAGCACTTATTCTCGAAAGTGCATCTGTCTCGTTAAAAATTTCCTTTAATTTTTTAGAAAAGGACTGTAGAAATCTATCACCACCTGAAAATCCTATAACTTTATTTATCCCTGTCATATTGCATAAATCTATTAATACAAATACTCCTATGACTCCTTTTGACCTGGTTTCTATCAATTTAGTAGAAACACTAATAGAAAATCCATTCAAGTTTAAAAGCTCTGTAAGGGCATCATAGTTTTGTAGTTTATTTATCCTGTCAGAAAGCATCAATTTTTCTGTAATATCCTTTGCCACAGCAACGAATCTAAAAATATTTCCAGGAAGTTTTAATGGAATAATTTTTAAGTCTACATGAAAAATCTCTCCGCTTTTTTTCTGTTTGGTGTTATAGCATTGAATATTCTGCCAGAAAGAATAGTATCCCACATTTCTTTGTAAAATTCTGGTGGATTAAGCCCAGATTTAAATATTCTTGGATTTTTTCCAATCAACTCTTCTTTTTTATATCCGCTTATTTTTTCTACTGATTCATTTACATAAAGAATATCTCCTTTTTCATCGGTGACAAGTATCCATGTATCAGAATGTTTAATTGCCTCTGCGATGATTGTGTTATTCCTTATTCTTTCAACTCTTAATATTGCAAAGGAAAGGTCTCTCTGGATTTCTTCAAGTATATCAATAACAGACTCTGAAAAGTAATTTAAAAATTCTGAATAAATACTTAGCACAGCTACAATCTTTCCATTTTTAAAAACGGGAGTTGCGCAGGAAGATAAAATGCCTCTTTTTAAAAGTTCAGCTCTTATAATGTTTTTATGATGATTTTTTCTCAGGTCAGGATTAATTAATATCCTTTTCTCTGTCAGGATTCTATCACATTTATGCTCCAATTTATTTATCAAATTTATAAATCCTTTATCATCGCCATAATAAAAAGCAGGAATTCTTCTTCCTTCATCATTAATTAATCCAACCCATGCAAGTTTAAATTTAAGTTTTTCAACAAGGGCTTTACATACTCCATTATATATTTCCTCTTCAGTTAATGATGTGGTTATTATCTTATTTACTTCCTTTAAAATTTCTTTTACACTCTCAGCATGCTTTTTCTCGGTTATGTCATAAAAGAAAACACAACCTGAATATCTACCTTTAAAAAGTATTGTTGATGTGAAACATTTTACATATATTATTTCTCCAGTTTTCTTTACGAAACGAATATCATAAATTGCAGAAAATTTTTCTCCTGAAAGTCTTCTTTTTCTATTCTCAATTAACCGTTGATCTCTGTCCTCAGGGTAAATTAAATCAATAGTTGTCATTTTAAAAATTTCCTTTTCATTATATCCCAAAAGATTTAAGGCATAATCGTTTATAAAAACTATATTTTCCTGATAAATAAAAAACCCAATAGTTGTAGATTTTATGAGAGCTTGAGTTATGTCATGGTAGCTCCATTGTTCAAGCAAAATTTCTAACTGTTCATAAAGACTTTTGAGATACTCTATTTCTGCTTCTGTAGCTCCATCTATACCTTCAATATTTAGCAATTCTTCTCTGTATTCTTTTAATGAGGGATGAATAAATATAAAATGAGGGCATGGGAAACAGAAATCTTCTGAAAATTCTATATTTTTTTCATCTTTAAGTTTTTCAAGCATTGATGTATAAACAAATCCAACATCAGCAGTTTCATTTTTTATGAATTTTATTATCTCGTCATAATCTTTTGCAAAAATAAAACTAAAATTCTTGTATTGCTGTTTATGCAATAAAAGAGGGATAAGAAAATATCTTTTTTTTATTAAAGCTACATTTGTTATTTTCTTTTCTGGTGAATAGGAAAGTGAACTTATACTACAGAGATAATTAGCATCATTTTTAATTTTCCCAAGAATAATATAACCCTTTTCAAGAAGTCTCATGGAAGTATCAGGATTTGCATAAAAAATGTCATAATCAGCCTGATTGATTTTTTCTTCTTCCTCAATAAAGTCCTCAAATAAAACAGTCTTTACCTCTTTATTGAGAATTGAGGAAAGGGAATTAATGATACTTTCCCACTGTTTAATTTCTTTTTCTCTGCAATGAGGACAAAAAGCAAAGGTTAAAGAATTATCCTGCATAGGTTTAAAATTTAGTTATTTTTGTAATTTCATCATTAACTTTTACAACAGTGGAAAAAACTTTATACGTTTCATTTAGCATGGACGCAGTATTAGTTATTCTTTTGGAGACATCTGTTAATACCTGGCTTTGCTCTTCTATTGCTGTTGATAAGGTATTTACAGCATCCCCAACTGTATCGGACATTCCCTTTGTTTTTTCAAAGGAAATTCTTATATTTTTCATTTCTTCTTCCACTTCTCTAAAAAGTTCCTTAATTTTTTCAACCTCTCCTACTGCAACCATAACTCTTTCACTGAGATTACCAAGAATTTTTCCTATGTCTTTTGTTAGAGTATCTGTTTTCTGGGCAAGTTTTCTTATTTCATCAGCCACAACTGCAAAGCCTCTTCCAGCCTCTCCTACCCTTGCTGCTTCAATTGATGCATTCAAGGCAAGAAGATTTGTCTGATCAGCAACATCAGAAATAGCAGTGACAATGTTACCAATGTTTTTTGTTGCGTCACCAAGGTCTTTTATATTTGTTACAACCTCGATTATTTTTTCATTGTGGGATTCTATTTCCTTTACTCTCTTTTCAAGTTCCTCATCCATTGTTTCATTTTGTTTGACCAGAGACTGAACTTCATCATTTATAGAAGCTACACTTTTTGACATATCCCTAATAGTGGTGTCGATTTCCTCCATAGCAGTTGCTATTGAGGAAACTTCTTCTTTAATTCTTGAAAAATTTGAATCAATTAAACCCATTGTATTTGAAATTGTTGACCCTACAATATTTGACTTTATTATTCCTGATGAAAGAGTTTTAATAAGTGAAAGATTAGTATCTATATCTTTTTTTGTAAGATTTGTATTTTTTTTTCTAAAAAACATTTTATTCCTCCCTATTTGTAGAACTCATCTACTATATCAACACCGCATCTTAGATTACTAAGCCAGTTAAAAAATCTTTGAATATGCTCTTTTTTATAAATCATTGCACCATGTTGAGGAGCTATTCGTTCGATATCAAGTCTGCTAATTTTTTCAATATATTTCTTCACTACGATGTTTGAGGCAAGGTATCTTCTGTGGAATCCTTCCATGAGCTTTAAATGACTCTCAAAGTCTTCTACATAAGGATATCTCTGTCCCTTAGGAAAAATTGCTGCTCCTAAGTCACCGGTAAAAAGGGTTTTTGAGCGAGGATCATAAACATGAAAATTGGCAACAGAATGCAAAAAATGAGCAGGTATTATCTCAAGAGCGTCTCCTGATGGAAGTTGAATTCTTCCTCCTCCTTCTTCTAAAGGAACAATTCTTGCCATATCAAAAATTCCGTAATGGGGTAAAAATCTTACCCACCATTTTGATATATATACCTTTGCAGATGTTACACTAAGCCATAATGCTACACCTGAGGATACATCTGGGTCTTGATGGGAGAAGAACAGATGTTGAATTCTTTCAAGGTCAACATATCTTGAAACATTTGCAACAACTCTTGGAAAAACATGAACACCACCAGGGTCAAGAATAACTCCGACATTTTTATTTTCAATGAGATACTGGTTTACCTGAACAAGTCCCTCTTCCTCATGTTCTTCCCATCCAAGCCATATAAATTTATGAACTCCGTCATCATAAATTACATCTCCCCTGACAATGTCTACTTCTTTGTTTAATTTTGCCATGTTCCCTCCAATTTATAATTTTTCTAATATTAGAATTTTACAAAAAAACAAGAATAGCTTGCAATTTTACTTCAAAAGCTGTTTATTCCTGAATGCTCTAAACATATTTGAATGATGAAATGATTGCCTGTCCATTTTCACAGTATGGCATACTTCACATTTCATGTCTGCTCCAAGAGGAAGAGGAGTTCCTTGATACTGCAATGGCTGAATGTTATCTCTGTTTTTATCAAATTCATTGAAAGCGGGATAAATAGCATGGGGTGAACTATGACAGGCACCGCATGGAATTTTACCAGTATTGTCAAATCTCATTCTAAAAAGAGCATTTGAATTTTCAACCCAAAAATTAAAGGCTCTTTTATTATTCTCAGGCTTCTGAAATCCTCTGTGGCAGTTTAAACAGTCAGGTTCATTTATCCAGGGTTTACGGGGATTTATCTGTGTAACAGGTGTTTCAGGGGTTAAATTTTTAATAAGAATTTTTGCTGTCCGTGAATTTTCCTGCCCAAGCAATAGAGATACCGCATGCTCATCAAGTTTTCCATGACAGTGTGTACAGTTCAATCCCACTTTTGCATGAATATCTCTGTTGCATCTTGTATTCCCCTTTGGATGATCTGGATGACATAATGCACAGGCTCTTTCATCTTTAAAGGGTATATAATTGGCATGCAAACCATGCATTGAAACTGAAAAACTGTTGTGTCCTTTTATTCCCTTTGATTTTACTATCACATCTTCATGACAGCTTTGGCAAAGCTTAGGGTTACCTTTAATGGCTGACTCATAAAGTCTGGTGCCATGCTTTCTGTCATGAACTTTAAGAATATTAATGGCAGTTTCATCGGAGATTCCGGATATATTGTTCCATCGCCATCCACCTCCATGACACATCCAGCATCTCATCTCTGTTGATACAGGGGCTACAACCTTTGTTTTTTGTAAAATCTTGCCTGTACTTTTATCCTTTGCAGTTACATCGAAAATTGGATAGGGATTGTAAACACCGTCATCTTTATAAGGAAGAACCGGTAATCCCTCTGCTTTAAAGATTCCTCTTTCTTTGTCAAGTTCAAAATTACCCTTTAATCCCTTACCTGTAAGTCCTTTGTCTTTTGAAACTTCCTTTCCAAAGGTAAATTTAACATAATTCCAGAAATCAGTATGTTTTGATGGATTTTCAAAACCTTTCTCTACATAGTAGCTAATCTCAACATCAGTAATAATTTCCGGTTTTTTACCTCTTTTTATCAATAGAGCTTCTAAATTATTCCCTAGTGAAAGAAAAGAAAACCATTTATCAGCATCACTTGCACACTTCATTCCAAGGGTATTCCAGGCAAGGAGAATGTATTCATAGGAAGGTTTAAACTCAGGAATTTCTGTTTTTAATTTTGTAATTTTTTCATCAATTAGAGGAAACGATGGCTCTTTTCCATTTAATTCCTTAACAATGAAAGCTGCAAGGGCTTCCATCTCCTTTTCTGTTCCAATAAACCTTGGCATATAATCTCGCACTTTTCCCTGGCCATGAAGCTGAACTAAAACACCAAGATAGGTAAATCCCTTTGTTTTTTCAATAATATCGTTTTTTACTCCTCTAATGCTATGACAGCTTAGACACTGGAGATTAAAAAGTTCTCTACCTGCTTCAATTTTATTTTCTTCAGTTACTTCTTTTATCTTTGACCATTTTGAATGTTTTAAAAAACCTTCTTTATTAAGGAATTCCTCGTCTTTAACTAAAACTGATGGAGAATACATATATCCGTAAATAACATAGGGTTTTCTTACATACTCTCTCATGTATTCGAATCCTCCAATCCATAAAAGCCCGATTAATAAAAGAATGAATACTGTAACTTGCTGAAATCTTCTTGATGTTTTAATTATGAAAAGAATAGTTAAAAGATAAAGTAAAACTGAAGATATTAAAAAGGCATTAACAGCATTTGATGTTTGCCTGTTTAACCAGAAATTAGTGATTCTTGCGTTTTCTGGAATTGAATAAAAATACCAGAATCCTGAAATCAAAATAAATGGTAAAGGCATGTAAAGCCACTTTGCACAGTATTTAAGAAGTTTAGTTCTGAAATCACTCTGAGGCATAAACACAGCGGTAATAAATCCGAAAAGCCCTGCAAACATAATGCAAATTCCTGTTCTAAAGACAAGACTTGGCAGATTTGTAGGATTGAAAAATCCATCCCAGAAGTTGTAAGTCTGTAGCCACTGTTCAGGAGTAAGCATAAAAGTAATAATTCCATTGATAACAAAAAGACTTAGCCATGCTGAAAGAGCATATATAAAAGCAACTCTAAGTCTAATTTTATTTGAAAGTGTATCAAATTTGTAGTGATATATCAAAAGAGAGATAATTTCAACAATGAAAAAGACCCATTCTATTGCCCAAGCAAATACAAAGGTATGAATCAAAATTGAAGTTGCCCAGGGACTTGAAAGAGCTATAATAAACCATATTCCAACGCCTGTTACTCCACCAAAAACCATTGTAAGAAGCAAGAAAAACCATATGTGTTTACGAACATAAAATCTTAGTTCCTGATTGTTTTCTCTTACACTTTTTAAATCAGTAAGCCATAAAAATATTCCTCCACCCACTGCAAAGTGAGATACAAAGACATGTAAAACAGCAATTATGGCAATTAACGTTCCAGAGTTGAGATAATATAACTCCCAAACTGGATAATTCATCCTCTATCCCCCTTAGCAAAGGCAATCTTAAGCATATAAAGAATTACAGCTATACCAAAAATTAAAATAATAAGAAAGATAGCAAATATATCCCATTGAGGAACAATATTTAATTGTGAGAGGCTAAAATGTTCTCCAAGTTGAAAAACTCTTAAGTGATATCGATTTATCACCATAGCAATGAGAGTTATAGAAAGAAAAATAACTGTCAACCCTAATTTCCCCTTTAAACCAGCAACGATAGATACTACCGCAAAAATTACTCCTAATATAAATATCAAAGTAGCCAAAATATCAGCACCCATAAAATTAAGCATAACTTTTTGGGGAAGACTTAAAAGAAATAAAACACCAACAATCACTTGAACCATTGTGGAATAGGTAAAGATTTTTAGCCCCTCTTTAATCTTTATATTTCGTAAATTTTGATTTAAATCTTTTTTAAATTTGTAATGAAGACTATAAAACAATCCACCAACTGCCAAAGAAGCAACAATAAAATGTAGATATCTTGGATATATACTTATTTCATCCCAAAGTAAAATTGTTCCACTTCTGTTTTCAAAATATCTGCTCCATTTTATTAGATTCTCCATTAATGAAAGATTATTAACCAGAATAAAGGAGATGTAAAGCATAATAAAAACAACAGCAAAAATTGTAAATTTTGCTAATTGAGAGGATTCAAATTTTTTGTAATGAATATAGGATGAATAATATCCAGCTATGAGCAAAGGAATAATTAAAATCCAGTAAGTTCCAAGAAGCACTGAACTTGTATAAAAAAGATGTCCGAAAACAACCTGAAGAAACAAAAGAGCAGGTATTGCCATATTAATTGCAAGAGCAAAAAGAATGGGTATTTGTTTTGAAAAAGGTCTATAAATATCTAAATCTAGCGAAGAGATGGAGAGTAATCTGATTCTCTTATAGATAATTATTAAACTTAATCCCAAAATAGAATTTATAAGCACAATATGAATTAGAAAAAATAGTTGCTCAAGTAAAATTAAAATTTGTGGTGGTGCTGGAAGACTTTCGGTGTATGGAATCAGATCTTTTAAATCCATATCGCCAAATTATATCAAATATTTTAATGTGAATCAAATGATTGGTCTCAACTGAAATTGCTAAATAGTAATTTATCTTAAAAAATACTCCTAAATAAAAATTTACAATACAGGATAAATTATGCTTTTACCATCAATATCTGCTTTCTTTATTTCAATATCATAAACCCTTTTAATCAGCTCTTCTGTTATTATATCCTTAGGCAGTCCTTCTGCTACCTTACTTCCCGAATTAATCACCACTACTTTATCTGAAAAAAGACCTGCAAGATTAGGGTCATGAAGAGTCATTACAACTGTTATCCCCTGCATATTTGCAATTTCTTTAATTTTTTTTAGAATATTTATCTGATTTCTAAAATCAAGATGGCTTGTTGGCTCATCAAGAAGCATTACAGGTGCCTCCTGAGCAATTGCCCTTGCAATCAAAGTAAGCTGTCGCTCACCACCGCTTATTTTAGTGTAGGGGATATTTTTTAAATGCTCAATTCCAACTGTTTTCAATGCTTCTTCTGCTTTTTCATAATCCTTTTTACCCGGAGATGAGAAAACTCCTATATAGCTTGCCCTTCCCATAAGCACAACATCAAAAACAGAATACGGAAAAGGTGGTTCATGCTCCTGAGGTACAACTGAAAAAAGCCTCGCTCTTTTTTTAAAAGAAAGCTTGTCAATTATAATTCCGTCAACCTTAATCTCTCCTTTGTAATACCTCCAGAGTCCTGAAATACATTTAAAAAGAGTTGTTTTGCCAGAACCATTTGGTCCAAGAATTGTTGTTAATCCGCCTTTTTCTGCTTTGAAACTTATTCCTTTTAAGACATCCATTGGCTGGTCTTTATGTTTAAAATAAACTTCTTTAACATTAAGCATTACTTACCCCATGCCTCTTTACCACCGCATTTCATTAAATAAATAAAAAATGGTGCACCTGTAAGGGCAGTAATAATCCCAACAGGAATATCAAAACTTGTGAGGGTGCGGGATACTGTATCTGCTGCAATCATAAATGATGCTCCAGCAGTAAAACTAAGTGGAACAAGGGTTTTATGGTCAGGACCTGTAAGCATCCTTACAAGATGAGGAACCATTAAACCAACCCATCCAATAATTCCGCAAAGAGATGTTGCCACTGCCACAGCCATTGTAGAAAATACAATGAAAAGAATCCTATCTCTTGATACATTAACTCCCAATGCTTTAGCTTCCTCTTCTCCCATGCTCATTACATTTAGTCTCCAACGCATTAGAAAAATAGGTAAAACTCCAAATATAACACCAACAAAGGAGACTTTAACTGCTTTCCAGTCAGCAAGTGAAAAACTTCCCATAAGCCAGTAAACAATGCTTTGAAGTTTATGAGGGTCAACTAAAAATTTAACAATTGAAACCAATGCTGTAAAAAAGGCTGAGACAATAACTCCTGAAAGAATGAGTGGTAGCCTGCTAATCTCACCTTGAGTTCTTGCAACTGTATAGGCAATAACTACAGCAGAAACAGCAAAAATAAAAGCCATAAACTGAATTGGAAGTGAGCTTATAAATCCGATTGTTATTGCACATCCAAAGGCTGCTCCTGCTGAAATACCTAATATAAAAGGGTCAACAAGGGGGTTTCTAAATATTCCCTGAAGTGTAACACCTGCACCAGAAAGACAAGCTCCAACAAGCCCTGCGAGTATAACTCTTGGAAGCCTTATATCAATTATTATTGCCTTTTCTGGAATATCACCGATTTCAAATATATGCAAAGTTTCGTTTAATAAAATCTTTAAAACCATCAAAGGCGTAACTCCGTAAGCACCAAGAAAAAGTGCAAGCCATCCAATAAAAATTGGAGAAATCAGAATTATCAGAGCCTTAATACCCTTCATACTGCCTCACTTTATAATAAGAAATCCCAAAAACTTTTTGGTAAAATCTATCAGCTACCTTTTCAAAGTTTACATCTTGAAACTGCTTCGTGTAAAGTTTCATAGCCATGTAAAGTGTTAAGTCTCGGTGACCAGGTTGACCATCAGTTTATAGGGAGTATAATAAGAATTGTGTCTATTAATGGATTGTTTAGGTAGTGGATAAAGTAAGGATTTGGACAAAATGGGGAATTTGAATTTAGACTATGAAAAGGCGATAATAAAATTTGAGGAAAGACGTTATATTTTGAATTTAACTTTCTAAACCATATTTTTTAAGATTCGCTAAAATATCTTGATAATACTTGCAAAATTCAATTAAATCATTTAGATGCTGATTTATGACAGTGTAAAGTTCTTCAGGTGTTATCTCCCAATAAACATGAACTAATCTGTTTCTGTATCCTGCAAGATTTTTATTTCTCTCTGCAAAATCCTTTGGAATTAAACCATGCTCACCAAGACTTAAGATAATCTGTTGATAATCTTTTGTCTTTGCATTAATGCGTGAGAGAAAATGAATTCCTATTGTTAATATACCCTCAAGAGACCTTCTCAAATAATGTTCTGCAACAATATAGTTTCTTTTATCAGATAAAAAATCTGTTAAAGTTAGTTTGCTTAATGTTTCAAGTTCCTTTATTCCTTCTTCAATCTGAGCAAGAATGTTTCTTATTTTTGGAATATTTACAGGTGCTTTTTTAATCATTTGTTATTAATGCCTTATTAAATATTTCTTCAAAGTACTGAAAATCAAGGTATAGCATTATCACCCTGTCTTTATATTCATAAAAGAATTCTTCATCTGCACAGAATATTAACTTTCCATCATTTACTGCATTAAATTGAAGGCTAAGAGGTGCTTCATGTAAATATACTATATCAATTCTACCTTTAAAATTTTTTGACAATTCCCCATAAATTTCACCATATACTTCTACAGGCGATGATTTTAACAGGGATTTATCCTTAAAGAGAACTGCAAAATCAATATCACTGTCAGGATGCGTTGTTCCTTCAACAGTTGAACCAAAAATTAATATAGCAGATACTCCTAAAGATTTAAGTTTTTCTCCATTCAGGCTTATTTTCATAAAATATTATAACACTAATCATAATTAAAACTTTTCCCGTACAAGAAATTCATAATTTTTTGATACTCTTTGTTTAAATCATAGTTATAAAGGTCAGGATATATATTTTTAGCCATAAATTTAGTGGCGTATAAAAACTTTAAGGTCCATAAATCAAAGGAAAAAGTATCAGGAAATTGAAAAATTAAATTTTTCTTTATTGCATTAATTGTTTGTAATTGATTATTACTTTTAAGATTTGATGGTTTCAATGACTTGCTATGCCACATTAAAATTACATCTGGATTCAGTAAGATTAACTTCTCCATATTTAAAGTAACAGACTCTCCTTTAATATTAGAGCAGATATTTATTCCTCCAGCTAAGTTTATCAATTCATCTACAATACTTCCTTTGCAAGAAGTTTGTAAGAAGTTAAGTTGCGCCCAGCTAAAATATACTTTTTTCTTATTTTCTATTCTGGAAGATTTATTTTTGAAATACTTAACTTCTATCTGAGCATATTCAACAAGCTCTTTTGCCCTCCTTTCTGCATCTAAAATTTTTCCAAAATCTAAAATCTCCTTTTTAACATCTTCTAATCTTGTTATAAAAACCCCATAAACAGGAATTCCTAATTTTTCAAAAGTTGATATGGCATCAGTCTGATTTGACCAGATTATAATTAAATCTGGTTTTAGTGAAAGTACTTTTTCTATATTTACTTTCTCCCAGTTCCCAACAGCTGGTAGTTTTTTGTTTTTTATTCTTTCATCTAATAAGGCATAATATTTGAATGTATCACTGTAAAAATAACCTTCTTCATAAACATTTGTAGGAATTCCTACGATTTTATGTTGTTGTTTAAGCATATAAATTCCTGTTAAAGCGCTCTCAATAAGACAGACAACTCTTTCCGCAGGTTTTTTCAATACAATCTCTTTTCCTCTAAAATCTTGGACCTTAATTGATGCTTCTGAAATATTGGTTAAAAATACTACGAAAATGAATATTAATATTTTTAAATTTCGTATCATCTTAATATTTTAAAATTCAAATCAGAGGGGGCATTAATTTTATAATCCCCCTCTATATGAATTAAAAGTTCAGTTCAAGCCTTACCATTCCATTGAAACCAGGGTCCTGGAATTGCCATGGCATTTCATATTTTTTATCAAATAAATTATTTAACTCAATAATCAAATTTGCATAGTATTTTTCATGTCTGTAAATAATCTTTTGAATATTAAGATTTACAGTGGCATAATCACCGAAATCTCTTCTACTTGACTTATCGGTGCTGTCATAATATTTACCTACATACTGAATATATGGGGAAACATTAAAATCATAGGGAAGTTTTGCATTAAATCCAGCATTTGCAATAAATTCTGGTACAAAGGGGATGTCACTACCGTCTTGATTTCTGTCAATACTATTTTTGACTTTTGTATTTGCATAAGTAAAGTTAGCAAACCATTTAAATTTTTCACTTATAAAATGATTAATTTCAAACTCTACTCCATGGGTGTAAGATTTTCCTGCATTTATATCCTGAGACTGAGAAGGGGTTGTGCTTACAACATTTGTTACAATTGTATCTTTTACAATGTGATAAAATCCTCTTAATCCGAAATTAAAATTATCAGTTATCCAGATATCTGTTCCCAAATCAAAACTTAATCCTTTCTCTGGTTTAAGTTCTGGATTGGGAAGCTGTCCATTTTTTCCCGGAACTCCTCTGTCAGAAGGAGTTAAAGTACCGCCAACAGACTTTGCTGAAGGGACAAGAAAACTTGACCCTGCATTTGCGTAAATTCCAATCTTATCAGTGAAGTTATATCTTATACCAGCACTCCATAAAAGTCTGTCCCATGACTTTTCATCAACAGAGGGTTCAACTCCGCTTATAATGTCATAACTATGTTTTGTATAGTTGTATCTTGCTCCTAATCTAAAAACCCATTTATCATAGACAATTTTTTCCTGTGCATAAATACCAAAATTTCTTGCTTTGACATCATTACCAATGTTTTTATCTCCGCTAATTTTTTTATAAGTTTCATAGGTTGAGTATTGAGCATCAACACCTAAGGTAAGCAAACTTTTACCCCAGTGTTTAAAATGCAAAACAATATCAAAGGGATATATATTTTGTTTAACGCCGTCTTCTTCTCTTAAACTCAAGTTTATTGGATAATTATCTTCCTCCCATGACCTGTGGTAGTATCTATACCCACCTTTGATATGAAGTTCTAAATCATTAGTTAGAGGTGAGGAAAAATTTAAATTTATTATGTCGTATTGATGGTCATAGCCTCTATGAGGTCTACCTGTATCTCCATCGTGTTTTGTATGATGAGCAAAAAGAGACAGTTTAGTATCATTGGTAAAGAAATAGGTCGTTTTAAAATAGGCTTTTATTTTCTTATATTCCGGATCATCAATCATGTTTAACCATGAAGGTTTTGTTCCGTAATTAGTGTAATCTGACTGCTCATAATTTGCTCCAATAAAGAAATTAAAAGGACCAGCATTGCCTTCGTGATATACTCTTGCATTGATAGTATTCCAGCTACCGTAACCGAGTGAAATATTTGTGTAGGTTTTTTCAATTTTTTCTTTTGTAATCAAATTAGTTATTCCAGCCAAAGGAGTTTGATTACCTGCGAAATCCATTGTCATATAGTTTGGATAAAGAACAGATGCCGGACCTCTGTGAACTTCCATTCTTTCAAGATAAATAAAATCAAGACTCATAGGGTCAACAAATGAATCAATTGGAAGTCCATCTAAAAGCCAGCTATTGTATTTTGGTCCAAGACCTCCATAGGAACCCCAGTTAGCATCATTTCTTGAGAGAGGATTTACAAAATTACCGGGCAAATATTTTATTGCCTCTGCAAGATTTCTATTAGGAAGGTTTATTTGTTTAATTTCTTCTTTTTCTACTGCATCAACCCTATGCGTAATTTCTTGAGAAGTTTGAGGATATTTAGATTCTGTAACAATTATTTCTTTAAGTTCATAAGATGATGTAGCATTTTTTTCCTCTGCGAAGACAAGGCTATAAATAAATATGAGGCTAATAATTAATATTAAGATACATTTTAAATTTTTCATAGTCAAACCTCCCTTTCTTAAATTATTATTGATTAAAATTTAAGAACTCTCTTCTGAGAGGCATAGACCCTTCATGAGTCCAGTTCAATAAAAAAGCCGTGTAAGAGAACATTCCCTTCCACGGCCTTCATGACCTATTTTAAACCCTTCTTGGGTTAGAATATTAAAGCAGAAAATTAAAATCTATGTCAAGCACCTGAAATTGCCAATAGGCATATAAAAAAAGCGAGCCTCTTTTTATGTATTTTAGTTTTAGGAGTTTTATTTATTATCCTTGACAAGAATGATGACATCGATTTTTGGGGAGTATAATAAGAATTGTGTCTATCAAAAGCTTGGTTGGATATTGAAAAAGTAATATTTAGAATTGTTAATACTACTATTAATAACAACTTGCCTGTTTTTTTAGATAACTTGAGGAATTAAAGAGGAGACCCTCCGGCTTATGCCTCAGGGTGACAATGTAATGGTCATTCTGACCCTGAGCTTAAGCGAAGGGGAAGAATCCCTTCCGAATGTGGTCATTCTGAGGGAGCTTAAGCGACCGAAGAATCTCCTCCTTTTCCATATCCAGCGAGTAATGAAAGTTCCTCATGGCATTGAAACCAAGAAAATGAAAGAAAAGGAGGCAATCCTATTATTGACTGCATTAAATTGAAAGCTAAAAAGTGCTTCATATAAATAAACTATATCAATGTTACCTTTTTCTTTATTTCTTTCTTGAGCTCATCAAAATTTTCTCGTTGAAGAAAAAATACTTTTATATCCTTTCTTTGTTTTATCATGTCGCAAAAGGGGTCTGATTTAATTGTAATTGCTCCCAAAACTTTACAATCACTATCTAAAGCTTTAAGCGCAATCTTTTTAAATTTCTTTGAAAAAAGCTCCATTGAACCAATTTCATCTATAACAATTAATGCGTGGCTTTGTAAGCCCTTTTCTACTTCCTTTATTCCAATCTCTTCAAGAGCATCTAATACAACTCCATATTTTGATACTTTAAATTTACTATAGATCTCTTTCTTCGCAAGTAATCCCTCTTTGCCACTTAAGCTAACAATTTTAAAACCTGTTCTTTCTCCGTTTTCTATTATTTCTTCTGTAAAAAATCCAGAGGCAGGGATATTGAGTTCTTTTACAAGTTGTTTAATTAATGTAGTTTTTCCGCATCTGGGCTTACCTGTAATTAGAATATTTTTTATCTTCATCTCAAAATCTGTAATTTTCAATAAATTAATTTTTTTGAGAATATTCTGTTTTATATTCAATATAAGGCTTTATATCAAGAACTGGAGTGCCGTCATACATATCAAGCCTTCTTACTTTTATTATGTTATCTATTACATCAATTACTTCAAGGACTGAAAGACCGATTGGATTTGGTCTGTGAGGTGAGCAGGTGCTGAAAATACCTCTTTTTTCATTTAAATGCGGCGGCTTTTGAATAAGTTTTTCAGTAGTAAAAAGAGGAGATTTATGAAAACAGAATATAACAACGATTTTGTCTCCTGCTTTTATATCCCTTAGACCAATTTTGTATTCAGGATTTACAATAATCTCACCCTCCACATCTGAAACACTCCAGTGTCTTGGAATTGTTTCTGCCTTTGTCTTAATATAACCTATCGGCTTAAAGATGAACTCTTCCATATAATGTATCAATCCTTAAGCAGTCAGTCTCTTTTATTTTTTAATCTTTCTTTTACCATTTCTGTCACCTGTCTGAAATCAATTTTTCCACTGCCCATCTTGGGTAGTTCTTCAATAACTATAAAATATTTGGGCATACCAATATTAGGTAAATTCTTTGAAAGATTTTTTAATATTTTTTTCTCATCTAATTTTTCTGTGACTGCTACAGCTATTTTTGCTCCTTTAATCTCATCAGGAACCTCTACAACACAACATTCCACATTTTTTGGAAGTATTTTTTCCAGTTCCTCCTCAACTTTTACAAGGGAAATCATCTCGCCACCAACTTTTATAAATCTCTTAAGCCTCCCTGAATGCCAGAGATAACCATCTTCATCTAAAAATCCCATGTCTCCAGTATCATACCAGCCATGGCGAATTCTCATTGCAGTCTCTTCAAAATCATCATAATAACCTCTCATTACATTATCACCCTTAACAAGAATTCTTCCAACTTCATTGGGCTTACATTCCTGCCCTGTGTCATAATTTTCAATCATTACTTTTATGTTTGGAAGAGGTTTTCCTATACTGCCGGGTTTGTTAGCATTAGGCATATTTACTGATATAACCGGGGATGTCTCTGTTGTTCCATATCCTTCTAACAAAAACTTATTATGTTTTTCCATAAAAGCATCCCTTAATGCCTGAGGACATTTATCAGCTCCGCTTATCATAAGCCTCAAACTATCAAAATCCCCTTTCTCTGACTTCTTAAGGTATCCCCACCAGAAGCTTGGCGTTGCAGCCATAACAGTTGGCTTTTCTTCTCGTATTATCTGACATATTTTCTGATACTCAAGGGGATTTGCATAAGAAACTACTGTCATTCCATGATAAAGGGGAGTCCAGAGGTTTACAGTAAGACCAAAAACATGAAAATATGGAAGATTTGCAAAAAGAACATCCTTATCACTTATTTCAGCTACTTCACTGAAACCTTCAATATTACTGATTATATTTTTATGGCTCAATTCAACTGCCTTCGGGTCTTTTTCACTTCCTGAAGTAAAAAGAATTACAGAGGTCCTTTCATCATCGCTATTACAGTTACAATACCATAATAAAAATTTAAGTGGCATTTTAGATATAGCAGCAGATATCAATTTGTCTTTTATGCTGACACTGTCAACAATATCTTCAATAAAAATCATGCCATCTACAACAGGACAGTTAATTTTTTCAAGAAGTGCTCTTGAGGTTATTACTGTTCTAAAATCACACTTTTTTTGAGCATATTTTACATTTTTTTCAGCACCGGTAGAATAGTTAATCATCACAGGTATTTTGCCTGCCATTAAAGTTCCGATAATTGAAAAAGCAGCTCCTGCAGATGTAGGAATCATGATTCCAGTAAGTTTTTCTTTAAGACTTCTTATTTTCCTTGACAAAACAATAGAGGCAATTAAGGCTTTTTTATATGTGACTTTTCTTTCAGAGAATCTATCAATAAAAGCTACTTTTTCAGCAAACTGCTTTGCTGTATATATAAATTTTTCTTGTAACTGCATTACTAAAACCTGTATGTTAGCTGTAAACTTGTTATATCTACATGTCCTTTGTAATGACCTTTAAGTCCTCCACGAAGCCTGTCTTCATCAACAGGGTCTTTGTCAATGTGAGAGGTCTTAAAAAATAAATGAGCATAACCAAAATCAAGAATTATTTTATCAGATATTTTATATCCCAGTCCAAAGGCAATCCAGGTTCTGTCTGTGTCAGGAATTCTTGGTGTTCTATGTTGTGCATCGGGAATGGGTGTTTCATCATAGGCAATTCCTGCTCTTAAAGTTAATTTATCTGTTGGCTTATATGTAACACCTATTGAGTATCTCATAGAATTTTTCCAGCTTGTTGTAATTACTGTATCAGGCATTAAGGGATTTTCATATTTAATACGAAGTTCATTAAAACTTTCCCATCCAGTCCATGTCACATCAGCCATGACCGCCCATTGCTCATTGAAATCATGATAAAAGCTTAGCGATGCCATATCTGGCAGTATTAAGCGAGCAGTTACATCGCTATCTTTAAAACGAGAAAGCAATGCAGGTATAGCTGGAACATCAGAAAAGCTTGCTCTTCCATGTAGTTTTTGTCTTATCCTTGAACGGTATGAAAATCCCATTCTTGTGTCTTTTGAAAATTCATATAAAATTCCAAAATTAACTCCCACTGCCCAGCTATCACCTTTAAGACTTGCAAAACCGTCATATGCCTGAGGAGTGAGTGCTGGGAAGGCGATTGTGCCAAAATCAACAGCATTTGTGAGTTCTGCTTTTATGTATTGAATATCTATTCCTGCACCTATGCTTAAAGCATCAGTAACTTTATAACCAAAGGAAGGATTTATATTGACTGTCTTTACAGAGGATTTTATAGCATGGTATCTACCAACCCATTCTTTGTCATAATCGGTCTGAAGTCCAAAGGGTGAATTTATTCCTATTCCAAAAACAAACTTATCATTTATGGGCAAAGCATAATAAATATTCGGTATAAAAACAGTAACACCAGCATTGCCACCATTGTTGCCTCTCAATGGAACACCTGTGATTGTCTGTAATACATGAGTAGAACCATCATTGGTAAATTTTGCATTTGGTATTATTACATGTCCTCCAAGTGTAAACTCAGGTTTTTGTAATCTTGTAAGTCCTGCAGGATTGTAAAAAATAGTTGTAGCATCTTGAGCTGAAGCTGCACCACCTGCATAGGCATTTCCAAGTCCGCTTACACTTTGTTCAATCAGAGCAAAACCAGATGCATAAGCATCATAATTAAAAAAGAAGAAACAAGATAAAAAAACAAAAATAGACAATAAATACTTTGCTCTTTCCGCCTTCATAATCTCCTCCTGTTTTTATTGTGCATGCCCCTAAAAAATGGATTTAGTTTAGCAAAAATGCAGATATAAATCAACCTATCATATTATAATTTCTAAAATTGCCGATAGAAAAGAGCTGTCTTGAGCTCATTATGTCATTCTAAGGGGCTAAACTCTCCGAAGCGCTGTCCTGAGCCGAAGCAAAGGAAATCTCTAATTGAAAACCCCTTTTGGTGAAAAGGATGGAAATCCTTCGCTGCGCTCAGGATGACAGAAAAAAAGAGGGTCAGAATGGCCCTTTTTGTCACCCTGAGGCGTAGCCGAAGGGTCTCTTATGGGGTTTCTTCGCTATCGCTTAATCGGAAAAGTATCAGATTCTTCACTCCGCTGACGCTCCGTTCAGAATGACGCCTTTTCCGTCACCCTGAGGGCTTTAGCCCGAAGGGTCTCCTGAGGGGATTCTTCGCCTTCGGCTCAGAATGACAAAAAGGGGGTCAGACGATGCTGTCCTGAGCCGAAGCCCTGAGCCTATGCGAAGGGTCTGCGAAGGAATGACTCCGATGACAAAATAGTCCAAAACATAATTTTCTATCGGCAATTTTAGGTAATTATAAAAAGTTGAAACTAAAACAAAATAAAAATTAAAATTAATTATGAGAACTAAATGTCCAAACTGTGGGAAAGAAACTGAAATTGAAAGCAATAAATGGAGACCTTTTTGTTCTAAAAGTTGTAAAATATTAGACCTATGGAACTGGGTTAATGAAGCTTATGCTATAAAAATAGATGAAAATATAAATCAAAAGGAGGAAGAAAAAAATGAGTTTCAAAGTTAAAGACATAATGAATACTTATATTGAAAAAATCACTCAAGATGCAACAGTTTTTGAGGCTATGAAAAAAATGGTGGAAAAAAAAATTCGGTCTTTACTTGTTTTACCATCTAATGAAAAAGATTTATACGGAGTTTTAACTGTACGTGATATAGTTCATAATGTTTTAGGTAAAAATCTTGATATGAAAAAAACAAAGGTTGGAGAGGTAGCGACAAAACGAGTTGTTTGTGTTGATAAAGAAACAAAATTGGAAGATTTCATTCAATTAATGGAAAAATTTAATATTGGCAGAGTTTTTGTTAATGAAGGCAAGGATATAATCGGTGTTGCATCATTATTTGACATAATACATTTTTTCTTAACAAAAGAAGAGGAAAGGATATAATGAAAATAAAAAAATTTGAAGTTAGTCCTTTATTTGTAAACTGTTATCTGGTATATGATGAAGAAACAAAAGAAGCTATTGTTATTGACCCCGGTGATGAACCTGATTTAATACTGGATTTTGTGAAAGAAGAAGGCTTAAATTTGAAATACATACTCTGCACTCATGGACATTTTGACCATATCGGTGCGGTTAAAGAAATGAAAGAAGGAACAGGGGCAGAAATACTTCTGCATGAAGATGACCTTGAAATATACAGACATTCACCTCAGGTGGCAATTCAATACTTTGGAATAGAAATTGACCCCCAACCAGAACCTGACAGATTACTTAAAGATAATGAAATCATTCAAATCAATAATATTCAGTTAAAAATTATTCATACACCAGGACATTCTCCAGGTAGCATTTCTATATACACGAATGGATATCTCTTTACGGGAGACACTCTCTTTAAAGGCTCTATAGGCAGAACAGATATCCCAGGTGGAAATCTAAATGAGTTAATTAACTCTTTAAAAAAGATTTCTACTCTCCCATTAGAAACAAATGTTTTCCCTGGTCACGGACCAAAAACTGATATAGGGACTGAAATAAAAACAAATCCATATCTATCCTTCTAAAACTTTTTTTCTTACATATGGAAGCAGTCCACCACTTAAAATTAATTCTTTTTCTTTGGTATTCAAGTTTGAATAAACTTCAAAAGAGATATTTTTTGTATGATTAAAAATCTCATATTTTTGGTCTCCCTCAACAATTTTAATCAGATTAGAGGCACCTAAAATGTCTCCTTGCTCAACTTTAGAGTAATCTTCAGGATTAACAAATATAAGTGGCAGAATGCCAAAATTTATTAAATTTGCACGATGAATTCTTGCAAAGGATTTTGCAATGACTGCTTTAATCCCAAGATACATGGGTGCTATGGCAGCATGTTCACGGGAAGAGCCCTGTCCATAGTTTTCACCACCTACAATTATTCCACCACCTTTTGATTTGGCATTAATGGCTCTTTCATAAAAAGTTTCATCCATATTTTTAAAAGTAAATGTTGATATCATGGGAATATTTGACCTATAAGGCAAAACCTGACTTCCTGCAGGTAAAATATCATCAGTGGTTATGTTATCACCCAATTTTAGTAAGACCTCTGCTTTAATGTTATCCTGAAGAGGTTCTTTTACAGGAACTTCTTTAATATTGGGTCCTTTTATAATCTGAATATTTTTATCTTTTCTTGGCGAAATTATCATATTATCATTTATAAAAAAGCTTTCAGGCTCTGCAATATCTTCAACCTTAATTTCAGAGTCAAAAGGATCAGTCAGTTTTCCATATATTGTTGAAAGTGCACAAACAACAGGAGAAGCAAGATAAACAAAGGCATCTTTGGTGCCAGAACGCCCTTTGAAATTACGATTATATGAACGAAGTGAAATATGCCCGCTTCCGGGTGCTCCTCCCATTCCTATGCAGGGACCGCATGCGCACTCAAGAATTCTTGCTCCTGATAAAATCATATAATTTATTGAGCCATCTTGAGCAAGCATCTGATAGACCTGCTTTGAACCTGGATTTATAAAAAGTGTTACTTCTTCATGAACAGTTCTGTCCTTGAGAATTGAAGCAACTGTTTTCATCGTTTTATATGAAGAGTTCGTACATGAACCTATACAACCCTGTTGAACTTTCATGCCTTTAAGTTCTTTAACTGAAGCAACATTGTCTGGACTATGAGGTTGTGCTATCATTGGCTCTATTTCAGATAAATCAAGTTCTATGATTTCTGAATACTCTGCGTCTTCATCTGCCTGAAGCTCTATCCACTGATGCTGTCTTCCCTGAGCTTTTAAAAATTTTAGGGTATTTTCATCACTTGGGAAAATTGATGTTGTTGCACCAAGCTCTGCACCCATGTTTGTTATGGTTGCCCGTTCAGTAACTGAAAGATCTTTTACTCCTGTTCCTCCGTACTCAAATATTTTACCTACTCCACCCTTTACAGTAAGCATTTTTAGCAATGTAAGTATTACATCCATCGCAGTAACATAGGGTCTGCGAAGTTTACCTGTTAAATTTATCAGGACAACCTTTGGCATTGTAAATTCAAAGGGCATTCCTGCCATGACTGAAGCTGCCTCAAGTCCACCCACTCCAATTGCAATCATTCCCATACCACCGCCTGTCGGAGTATGGCTATCAGTTCCAAGCGCAATTAATCCGGGTGCTGCAAATCTTTCAAGATGAACCTGGTGGCATATTCCATTACCTGGTCTTGAAAAATATGCACCAAACTTTGATGCAGCAGTTCTTAAAAATAAATGATCATCTGCATTCATGAAATTACTTTGAAGCATATTATGGTCAACATATGAAACTGCAAGAGGAACTTTTACATGGTCAAGTCCAATTGCCTCAAACTCAAGCCAGCACATTGTGCCTGTTGCATCCTGAGTATAAACCTGGTCTACTCTAACACCTATTAATTTTCCCTCTTTTAAAATCCCTGAGACAAGATGAGAATCAATTATTTTCTCAACTATGTTTTTCCCCATTCAATCCTCCATTTATTTTTATGCTCTTATGTAAACAAAACCCTGATTTTGCCACTCTACCATTGCAATAATTCCCGCTGGAACAGTTTTTCCACCTTCTGGAATTTTATCAACTGGAATTTTAAAAAATCTTAAAGCATTTTCACAAAAATAAACTTCTACACCTAATTTCAAAGCTTCTTTAAAGTTTTCCTCAATATGAGAAAAATTATTTAAAATATTCACTGCATCAGAATTCAACAAAATTCGTACAATTTTCTTCTCATCTTTTTTACCTAAAATAAAATTTTTAGCCTGGGTAAAACCAGCTTTCAGTCTATCTGTCTCAGGAATATGTATTAAAACCTTAAACTCATTCATTTCACAACTTAAATAATAAGAATATTTTTTTTAAGGCATAAATTTTAGTATAATTATTATATTTCAAAAAATTCAAAGGGGGTAGCAGTGCATTTTTTTACTTATAAGAATAATGAACTATATGCAGAAGATGTTCCGATAAAAGAACTTGTAAAAGAATTCGGCACTCCTCTTTATATATATAGTTATGGAACTTTAATAAGGCATATAAGAGCTTATGAAGAAGCCTTTTCTGAAATTTCTCACCTAATCTGTTATGCTGTAAAAGCCAATTCAAATATAGCTATTCTTAGAATATTTGCAGAATTAGGCATTGGAGCAGACATTGTATCTGGTGGAGAGCTATTTAGAGCATTAAAATCTGGAATTAATCCATCCAAAATAGTTTTTGCAGGAGTTGGCAAAACTGAAAATGAAATAACTTACGCATTAAAAAATAATATTCTGATGTTCAATGTTGAATCTGAAGCAGAACTTTATAAAATCAATGAGCTGGCAAAAAAAATAAAGAAACAGGCTCGCGTTGCTCTTCGTGTAAACCCTGACATTGACCCAAAAACTCATAAATATATTGCAACAGGGTTAAAAAGCAGTAAGTTTGGAATTCCTATAGAGAAAGCAATTGAATATTATAAAATTGCAAAGTCTTTAAAAAACATAAAAGTAGTTGGAATTCATAAACATATCGGCTCTCAGATTACAGAAACATCAGCTTATGTTGAAGCATTAGGCAAAATTATTCTACTTTATGACAAACTTGCAAAGTATGACCTTGATATAGAATATATTGATATAGGCGGAGGGCTTGGAATAACATATAAAGACGAAGAACCTCCTCAACCAAAAGACCTTGCAAAAGCTTTGGTTCCGCTTGTTAAAAACAAAAAAGGGAAACTAATAATTGAACCTGGAAGGTCAATAGTCGGTAACGCAGGAATTCTTGTCACAAAAGTTCTATATACAAAGCAAACAGATATAAAAAACTTTGTCATTGTTGATGCAGGTATGAATGACTTAATAAGACCGACGCTTTACGGCTCCTATCATGAAATTCTGCCTGTTACTCCAAAGGGAAGAGACAAAATTGTTGTGGATATTGTTGGACCTATATGTGAATCAGGAGATTTTCTTGCAAAAGAAAGGCATATTGAAAAAGTCTCTACAGGAGAGTATCTTGCAGTAATGAGTGCTGGTGCCTATGGATTCAGTATGTCTTCAAACTATAACAGCAGGCCAAAAGCAGCAGAAGTAATGGTAAAAGGACAGCAGTATGCATTAATAAGAAAAAGAGAAACATACAGAGATTTAATAAGAAACGAAATCATACCGGGGGAGATACTGTAATGAAGAAATTAAACTTTGTTAAGATGCACGGACTTGGCAATGATTTCATATTAATTGACTGCTTAAATCAGGAACTTCAAAATCCCGAGCAATTTGCCATTAAATATTGCAATCGTCGTGTTGGTATAGGTGCAGATCAACTTCTTCTTATTTATCCATCTAAAATTGCTGATTTCAAAATGAGAATTTTTAATGCAGATGGTTCAGAAGTTGAAATGTGTGGAAATGGTATAAGATGTTTTGCAAAATATATATGGGATAGAGGGTTATCAAATAAAGAAACTCTTGAAGTTGAAACACTTGCTGGCATTATAAAACCTAAAAAAGTTGATAAACTTGTTAGGGTTGATATGGGAAAACCTGAATTTCATCCCTCAAAAATCCCTATTGATTCAGATGGTGAAATGGCTTTTAATATAAATCTTGAAGTATCAGGCTGGCTTGCAAGACTTAACTGTGTTAGTATGGGGAATCCTCATGCTGTTATTTTTCTAAACGAAGACCCAAAAAATTTCGCTGTAGAAAAATATGGTTCCCTTATTGAAAATCATCCTATTTTCCCAAAAAGAACAAATGTAGAGTTTGCTTTTGTGAAAAATCCTAATGAAATAATAATGCGGGTATGGGAAAGAGGAGCAGGTGAAACACTTGCTTGTGGAACAGGAGCTTGTGCAACAGCAGTAGCAGCAATATATAAAAAGCTTACAGAAAACAATGTCACTGTTCATCTTCTCGGTGGTGATTTATTTATAGAATGGGCAGATGATGGACATGTATATATGACAGGACCTGCTGAAGAAGTATTTGAAGGAACAGTAAAGCTATCTTTTTAACTTAACAATTATTCTATGATATAATTGCTAAAAATATCTTTCAAGGAGGTTAAAATGCTTAAAGGCTCAATGGTAGCAATAGTTACCCCATTCAAAAAAGGGAAAATTGATGAGAAGGCACTTGAAAATCTTATAAAATGGCACCTGAAAGAAGGAACTCACGGAATTGTCCCCTGCGGAACAACAGGCGAAGCATCAACTCTTGATTATGAAGAACATTACAGAGTTATTGAAATTACTGTCAAAGTCGTTAACAAAAAAATTCCTGTTGTAGCTGGAACAGGTTCAAACTCTACAGACGAAGCTATAATGATTACCAAAAAAGCAGAAAAACTTGGAGCAGATGCTGTTCTTTCTGTGACTCCATACTATAACAAACCAACACAGGAGGGTCTCTACAGACATTTCAAAGAGATTGCAGATAAAACAGGGCTACCCATTATTCTTTATAATGTTCCGGGAAGAACCTCCGTAAATTTGCTCCCTCAAACAGTTGCTCGTCTTGCTGAACATCCAAGAATTATTGGAATTAAAGAAGCAACTGGAGATATGAAACAGGCAAGTGAAATTATCAGATTATGCGGGAAAGATTTTATAGTTCTTTCTGGAGACGATTTTACAAATCTTCCTTTATTGGCTCTGGGTGGAAGAGGGTTTATATCGGTTACTGCAAATGTCTGTCCAAAGGATGTAGCAGAACTTTTCAATGCATGGGAAAAAGGAGACATTACACAAGCAAGAAAACTACACTATAAGCTTGAACCAGTTAACAAGGCTATGTTTCTTGAAACAAATCCAATTCCTGTTAAAACAGCTCTTGCCATGATGGGTAAATTAAAAGAAGAATTCAGGCTTCCACTTTGTGAAATGTCTTCAGCAAATAAAGAAAAGCTTAAGGAGGTTCTGCAGAACGCCGGCTTGATTAAATGATTGAAGAAATAAGAATTAAAGACTTTGCAATAATTGAAAAACTTGTCATTCCATTAAGAAAGGGTTTTAATGTTCTTACAGGTGAAACAGGCGCTGGCAAATCCATAATTGTAGATGCAATAGGAATTTTACTCAAAGAAAAAGTTACTGCTTCTGATTTTGTTAAACATGGTAAAAATGAAGCATCTGTTGAAGCTATTATAACTGATACAGTTCCAGAAGATTTTGAAACAGAAGATGAACTGATAATTCTTAAAAAAATCCTCAGCCTTCAAGGTAAAACAAGGTCTTACATAAATGATTCAGTTTACACTGTTCAGGGATTTATAAAAATAGCTTCTCAATTGATAAATATACATGGTCAGCATGAACATACTTATCTATTAAAGAAAGAAAACCATCTTGATTTTTATGATTCAATTGTCGGACTAAAAGATGAGGTTGCTGAGTTAAATCAGCTTTTTAATAAGGTTCAAATTATAAGGCATGAATTAGAAAAATTAAAAAATGACCTCAAAATAAAAAAAGAAAAAATAGACCTGCTTCAATTTCAGATTGAAGAAATAAAAAATGCCTCATTAAAACAAGGCGAAGAAGAGGAACTGAATGAGCAAAGAAAAATACTTAAAAATATTTTAAAACTTAAAGAGTTAGCTGAGGTAAGTTTTAACCTGCTTTATGAAGATAAAAACTCAGCTCATACCAATCTCTCAAAAATACTAAGTCTACTTAAAGAACTTTCAAGTTTTGACTCAAAAGCAGAAGAAGTTGCATTGTTAATTGAATCCGCAATTGCCCAAACTCAGGAGGCAGTTTACCTTTTAAGGAAGCTTAAAGAAACATATGAACCTGACCCTGTTAGTCTTGAAAGAGTTGAGGAAAGATTAACATTTATAAATAAGCTTAAAACAAAGTACGGAAAAGACATTGGAGAGATATTAAGTTATGCTGAAGAAGCAGAAAAACAGTTGCAATTAATAAATATTTCTGAAGAGGAAATAAAAATTAAGGAAGAAAAATTAAAAGACCTTGAAGGAAAACTAAACGCTTTAGCAGATGCTATATCAATTAAAAGAAGGCAGGTAAGTTCAAATATTGAAAGAGAAATTGAACATGAGCTTAAGTTTCTTGGTTTTTCACATCCTGAGTTCAAAATAAAAATAGCAGAAAAAGAACTATCTAATAATGGAAAAGATGACATAGAGTTTTACTTTTCAGCAAATCCCGGAGAACCCGTAAAGCCCCTGAGCAAGATAGCATCAGGAGGAGAATTATCCCGTTTAATGCTTGCTTTAAAATGCCTTGAAATTAAAATGGCAAGAAAAAATATCAAATCAATAACCCTTATATTTGATGAAATAGATGCAGGTATCGGAGGAGTTATTGCTGAGAATGTAGGTAAAAGACTTAAAGAACTCTCAAAACACCATCAGGTAATTTGTGTTACACATCTTCCTCAAATAGCAGCTTTAGCAGATAATCATTTAAAAATTGAAAAAAAAATACACGGAGAAAAAACTTTTGTTAATATTGAAATACTCACTGGTGCAAAAAGAAAAGAAGAGATTGCAAGAATGCTAAGTGGTAAAATCACTAATAGTTCCCTTTTCCATGCAGAGGAACTTCTTGAAAATAAATGACTTTAGTTTTTTACGAAACAAAGTTTAATAAATATAGTATCACTGCATTAATTGCTTCACTTGAACATGCAGGACTTTTAAATAAAATATCCGTTGAAGTTACTCATAATCCTTTGATATATAGACCCCAAAAAAACACTTTAACTATCTTCTGCTTTTCATTCTGCAGTCCACATGTAATTGAAATTAAAGAAGTTGTGAAAAATATTAAAGCAAAATACTCAGATGCCATTCTTATTGCAGGAGGTCCTCATCCATCAGGAGAGCCTTTGAAAACTCTTAATATGGGTTTTGATTATATATTCGTTGGGGAAGCAGAGAAAATTTTCCCTTTATTTATCAATGATTTGTTAAAGAACAATTATAAAAATAAACATATACTTTTAGCTGATTCCTTGATTGATATTGACAGTTATCCAGCTTGGAGCTTTCAATTGAAAAGATTTTCTCCTCTTGAAATAACTCGTGGATGTCCCTTTGCCTGTAAATTCTGTCAAACAAGCTATTTATTTGGGACACAACCAAGACATAGAAGTATTGAAAGCATCGTCAGTCATGTTGAGTTTTTAACAAAACATGGGATAAAAGACTTGAGATTTATTACTCCAAATGCCTTATCTTATGGTTCAGAGGACGGGAAAAATGTTAATTTAAATGCCATTGAAACTTTACTAAAAAGCATTAAATCTATTTCAGATGAAATTAAGATATTTTTTGGTACTTTTCCTTCAGAAGTTAGGCCAGAACATTTAACAAAAGATGTTTTAAACCTAATTAAAGGTTATATTTCTAATAAATTTCTTACAATAGGTGCTCAATCAGGAAGCAATAAAATTCTTGAATCAAGCCACAGAGGACATAATCTGGATGATGTTTATAATGCAGTAAAAAATGCACTTGATGCAGGATTTTCAGTAAATATTGACTTTATATTCGGACTTCCTGAAGAGTCAAAAAATGACCAGATTGAAACCATAAAATTCATCGACTATCTTCTTAATCTTGGATATAAGAAAAATCTTTCTGTTAAAATTCATACTCACTATTTCATGCCCCTTCCCGGAACGCCTTTTGGAAAATCAAAACCTTCAAAGCTTTCTAAAGAAATGACACAGTTTATTGGGAAACTGCACAATATAAAAACTGCATTTGGACAATGTCATATTCAAAAACTTTATGCTTCTGAATCCATTAATAAGTAATTATTTTTTTAGTTTTTTAGCAATCTCTGTTAATCTTTTACCAAATTCTCTACATATATTTGCTTCATTTTCATCAATATCTCTTTTATTTTCAGCCTCTGCTATATGACCAGGTCCATATGGAGAACCCCCACCTTTTGTAAGATAAAGTCCTGGAACTGAGTAGGGAACCCCCACAATAACACATCCAAGATGAAGAAGCACTGTCATAAAAGTAAAAATTGTTGTTTCATGCCCACCATGCAAAGTTCCTGTTGAAACAAACACACCTGCTGGTTTCCCTTCAAAAATTCTCTGCATCCATAGAGGACCGAGTTGATCAACAACATTTTTAAGCTGTGCTGAGACATTACCAAATCTTGTAGGTGTCCCAAAGGCATATCCATCAACATTTTTAAAATCATCAAGAGTTACAACAGGTATATCTTTTTGCATATCTCTGCCAGCTTGCATATCAGGCCTTGAAGCAATAATTTGCTCTGGAAGCAATTCAGGGCATTTTCTTATTATCGGTTCTCCTCCTGCCTCTTTAACTCCTTCTGCTACTAAATTCGCCATTTTATAAGTGTTACCGAAAGTACTGTAATAAACAATTAATAACTTCATAACTGTATCCCCCGAATATTTTTTATAATTATACCAGAAATTGTTGCTATTAAAAACTAATTTTGTTTATTCTATTATATTAAAAATTAAAGTGGAGTTAATATATGACTGAAAAAATAATCTGTGAGACAAACCTTGAAGGTGTGAAATTTTTAAGAAGAGGAAAAGTAAGGGATATATATGAGATAAATGAACATCTTCTTATTGTCGCAACAGACAGAGTATCAGCCTTTGATGTGGTATTACCAAATGGAATTCCTAACAAGGGCATAATATTAACTCAGATTTCTCTTTTCTGGTTTAATAAGGTTAAAGATATAGTAGAAAATCATATTGTATCATCTGATGTAAATGAATTTCCTGAACCTTTACAGAAATATAACAAAATTCTTGAAAAAAGAAGTATCCTTGTTAAAAAAGCTAAACCCTTACCTGTTGAATGTATTGTTCGTGGATATTTAAGTGGTTCAGCCTGGAAAGAGTATCAGAAAACAGGTATGATTTGTGGTATTAAACTTCCCGCTGGACTTGTTGAATCTGCAAAACTTCCCGAACCTTTATTTACTCCAAGCACAAAAGCAGAACAGGGTCATGATATAAATATAAGTTTTGAAGAAACAGTTAAAATTCTTGGTAGAGAAACAGCGGAAAAAATAAGGGATTATTCAATAGCTATTTATAAAAAAGCATCAGAGATAGCTGAAAAAAAGGGAATTATAATTGCAGATACCAAGATGGAATTTGGTTTTTATGATGGGAAAATTATTCTTATTGATGAGCTTTTAACGCCCGACTCCTCAAGATTCTGGTCAATGAAGGACTATAAACCAGGAAAACCTCAGGACAGTTATGACAAGCAGATTGTAAGGGATTATCTGCTTTCTTTAAAATGGAATCAAAAGCCGCCTGCACCAGAATTACCAGAAGATATAATTAAAAAAACAGCAGAAAGATATGAAGAAATATTCAGGATTCTAACTTCCTGAGAATTTCTCTTACAGTAGTAAGATTTTTTAAATCATCCTCAGGAGATTTCTTAGGTGTCTCAAGAATTAAAGGCAGATGGGAAAATTCTTTTATTTTTAAAAAGTTTTCAAAGCCTTTTATTCCAATATATCCCTTACCAATGTGTTCGTGTCTGTCAATTCCAGAGCCAGTGGGTGATTTTGAATCATTAAGATGAATTAATTTAATTAGCTCAAAGTCATATTGGCTGATTTCTTCAATTAATTTTGATATACCTTCATCCTTTGTTATATCATACCCAGCAGCAAAAAGATGGCAGGTGTCAATACAAATTCCTCCAATATTTTCGCTATCAATATTTTCCAGGGTTTCAATTAAATCTGGGATTTTTGCTGTGATTTTACTTTTTGCAGTATTTTCTATGAGAATTTTACATTTTTCAAGCTTTCCAATTTTACTAAATCCTTCATGGGTTTTAGTAAAAATTTCATTTTTATCCATATCTTTGTTGTCCTTTAAATGAATAACATAGTAATCTGCACCAAGAGCATCTGCCATTAAAACTTCTCTTTTTAATAAATATCTTGAAGAGGCAATTGTTTTCGGATTTGATGAGATAAGATTTATCAAATAAGAGGCATGAACAATAAAAGGATTGAGTCCATGAAGCTCTCTGAGCCTTTTAAATTCATCAATAACTTCTCTGCCAAATTCTGGAATCTGCCATACCTGTGGACTGTGAAGAAAAATCTGAAAAGTGTTACATCGAAGTTCTACTGCTTCATTTATAGAGTTAATGAGACTATTTTTTATAGAAGTATGAACACCAACAGGTCTCATTTTTGTAAAATTTCTTCTACTTTTTTATAAAAAACTTCAATTTATTGATTTTTCATATTTAAGCTTTCTTCTAAATCTTATACTTTCTGCTTCATGAAGTGCTCTGTGAGCAACATTATAAAGGGTATCTAAATGAGGCTCTACAAGTGGAATACCCTTAAGAGCCTTTTGGATAATAAATGGTGATTCTTCTTCGTCATCAAGCCTAAGGATTTCAATCTCTCTTTCCGTGCTCATTAATATTTCATCTATTATTTCAATTGCTTCATCTTCAGAGGCATTTATAAATACCGCAAAGTCTATGTCTGAACGAGCATGAGGTTTACCACTGGCAAAGTAGCCGAAAAGATAAGCAAGAAGAATTTTATCTTCTTTTCTAAGTTTTTTAAGGCCCTTTTCAAGATTTTTTAATTCTTTGTCAATTTGCATATTTAATAAAAAATAAAAAAGGCGACGGCCGGATTCGAACCGGCGCATGGCGGTTTTGCAGACCGCTCCCTTAGCCGCTTGGGTACGTCGCCAATAAAAAAGCGGGCGACGGGATTTGAACCCGCGACCCCAACCTTGGCAAGGTTGTGCTCTACCAGCTGAGCTACACCCGCATTAATTCAATCTTTTCCTTGGATCAAGAGAATCTATAACTCTCTCAAAGATCGTTAATTGCTGTTCAATTTGCTCTATTTTTAATTCTAACTCTTTTATCCTTCTATTTGCAAATTGTTCAATTTTATCTGAATTGTTTAATAAATTTTCTTGCAATTTTTCAGATTCTTTTATAATTTTATAAAGTTTTTTTAGCTCTTTTTTTATTTTCCAATTTTTAAAAAAAGTCAGCATTAAAAAAAATTATCACAAACTTTTATCCTATGTCAAATATTAGTTATTTTCCTAAATTTGCCGATAGAAAATTATGTTTTGGACTATTTTGTTATCGGAGTCATTCCTTCGCAGACCCTTTGCGTAAGCTCAGGGCTTTGGCTCAGGACAGCGTCTGAGCATTTTTTTGTCATTCTGACCCTGAGCGAAGCGAAGGGGAAGAATTTGATACTTTTCCGAGTAAGCGATAGCGAAGAATCTCCACAGGAGACCCTTCGGCTTCGCCTCAGGGTGACAAGAAAAGGGGGCATCCCTTCGCTTCGCTAAGGACAGCGCTTCGGGGCATTAAGTCCCTCAGAATGACGGGATGAGAGAAAACCTTTTTTTCTAATGGCAATTTTTTGAAATAAATATTCAGGGTAGTTATTTTATATATTCTTTTAAGCATCTGATGATTAAAAATGCTACTAAAGCGATTTATATTCTTTTTTCTATGTATTGAATCAAGAAGTTTTTGACAGGCTCTATACCACCGTCAAGATAAATAGCTGCGGTCAATGCCTCAATAGTATCTTCAAGTATAGATTCTTTCTCTTGTCCTCCATTAAGTTTTTCTCCCTTTCCGAGAAACAAAAATCTGCCAAGTTTAAGTTTTTTTGAAAAACTTGCAAGACTTTTTTTATTTACAAGTTCTGCTCTTTTTTGTGACATTTCTGCCTCATTAAGTTCTGGATAAAGGCTGAAAAGATAATCAGATACCACAAAGCCTATAATTATATCTCCAAGAAATTCAAGCCTCTCATTAGATGGAACTGAATTTTCATGAGCATAAGAACTATGAGTAAGTGCCTGAGAGAGTAATAAAGGATTTTTAAATTTATAACCGATTAAGCCTTCAATCTCCTGTAAATTTTCTAAATACAAGTGATGCATTTGCTCCGCCAAATCCAAATGAGTTAGTCATAGCATAATTGACTTCTTTTTTTCTTGGTTTATATGGGACATAATCTAGGTCACATTCAGGGTCAGGATTATCAAGATTGATAGTAGGTGGGATTATATCTTCATAAATACTTAAAACTGTAAATATTGCTTCAACTCCACCTGCTGCACCTAAAAGGTGTCCTGTCATAGATTTTGTTGAACTTACACAAAGTTTATAGGCATGCTCACCAAAAACTGTTTTTATAGCCTGATTTTCAAGTTCATCACCATACTTCGTTGATGTTCCATGAGCATTAATATAATCAATTAATTCAGGCTTTACTCCCGCATCATTCAATGCCATCTTCATACATCTTGCACCTCCTTCTCCCTCAGGAGCAGGTGCTGTAATATGATAAGCATCTGAACTCATGCCATAGCCCACAAGCTCCGCATATATTTTAGCTCCTCTTTTTAAAGCATGTTCAAGTTCTTCAAGAATAAGAATTCCGGAGCCTTCACCAATTACAAATCCGTCTCTATCAATATCAAAAGGTCTGCTTGCCTTCTCAGGCTCATCATTTCTTGTTGATAGAGCTCTCATAATTGCGAATCCAGAAACAGCCATTGGAGTAATAACTGCTTCTGCACCTCCTGCAATCATTACATCTGCATCACCATACTGAATCATTCTAAAAGCCTCTCCAATTGAATGATTTCCGGTTGCACAGGCTGTTGTTACAGCAAGATTTGGTCCTTTTATCCCAAATCTTATAGATATCTGCCCTGCTGCAAGATTAATTATAACCATTGGAATAAAAAAAGGACTTACTCTTTTCCAGCCTTTTTCAAGTAACATTCTATGATAATACTCAATAGCAGGAAGTCCACCCATTCCCGAACCAATAACAATTCCAATTCTTTCTGAATTGTCAGGAGTAACTTTTAGTCCTGAATCAGCAAGCGCCATTTCAGTAGCAGCAATTGCGAAATGGATAAATCTATCCATTTTTTTTACTTCTTTTTGTTCTATGTATTTAGTTGGTTCAAAACCTTTTACCTCAGCAGCAATCCTGACTGGATAGCCTGTAGCATCAAAATGCGTGATATGTCCAACTCCGGATTTACCTTCAAGAATTGCTTTCCATGAGCTTTGAACATCAAGACCGAGTGGAGAGATCATCCCCACCCCGGTCACAACCACTCTTCTTTTAGCCATAAATAATTATGCCTTACTTTTGTTTTTTATGTACTCAATTGCATCTTTCACTTTGCTGATTTTTTCAGCATCTTCATCAGGTATTTCAATATTAAATTCTTCTTCAAAAGCCATTACAAGCTCAACAGTATCAAGAGAATCTGCTCCCAAATCTTCAACAAATGAAGCTTCAGGTGTTACCTGTGCAACATCAACTCCAAGTTGTTTTGCTATAATTTCTTTTACTTTTTCTTCTACCATTACTTAACCTCCTTAGTTCTTTTTTTACATGTACATTCCGCCATTTACATGTATAACCTGTCCGGTTATATATCCTGATTCTGGCAAAGCCAGAAAGATTATAGCATTTGCAACATCCTGCGTTGTTCCAAATCTCTGAAGTGGAATCATTCTCAACATTTCTTCCTTTACTTTTTCTGGTAATTGCTCTGTCATAGCTGTTTGAATAAAACCCGGGGCAACCGCATTCACAGTTATTCCTCTTGAAGCATACTCTTTAGCTAATGTTTTTGTAAGTGCTACCAAACCAGCCTTTGATGCTGAATAGTTAACCTGTCCGGGATTTCCTATAAATGCAACAACTGAAGCAATATTAATTATTCTGCCATATTTTGCTTTTGACATTACTTTTATAGCTTCTCGTGAACATAAAAAAGCACCTTTTAAATTGATATTTAAGACCGCATCCCACTCTTCATCCTTCATTCTTATAAGAAGGTTATCTCTTGTTATTCCTGCGTTGTTCACAAGAATATCAATCTTAGAGAACTTTTTAACAGCTTCATCAAAAAGAAACTTTACATCCTCTGTTTTAGAAATATCAGCCTTTATCCCTAATGTGTCAACTCCATACAAAGATTTAATTTCTTCAGCAACTTTCTCAGCATTATCACCATTTATATCAACAATTACAATATTCACACCTCTTTTAGCAAGCTCTTCAGCAGTTGTTCTCCCAATGCCTCTTGATGAACCTGTTATTATGGCTGTTTGCCCTTTCATCAACAAGCCTCCTTTATAAAAATTTTCTGAAAATAAAATTATAATAGAAAATCTTATAAAAATTCCACTAAGCACGATACCTTGAAATTGCCATTAGGAAAGAGATGTCTTGAGCTCATCCCGTCATTCTGAGGGCTTAATGCCCAGAAGCGCTGTTCTGAGCGAAGTGAAGGAATGACAAAAGGAGGAGATTCTTCGCTGACGCTCAGAATGACAAAATAAGAAGTTCAGACGCTGCCCTGAGCCAAAGCGAAGGGATGCCCCCTTTTCTTGTCACCCTGAGGCGAAGCCGAGGGGTCTCCTGTGGTGATTCTTCGCTATTGCTTACTCGGAAAAGAATCAGATTCTTCCCCTTCGCTTCGCTCAGGGTCAGAATGACAGAAAAAATGCTCAGACGCTGCCCTGAGCCGAAGTGAAGGAATGACTCCGATGACAAAATAGTCCAAAACATAATTTTCTATCGGCAAATTTAGGGATACCAGAAATAACAATGCAAAATAACATATCAGATTTTTTCCCTTGCAAATTATTTCAGAAAACTGCTATTCTGAAATTAGAAAAAATTTTCAGGAGGTAGATGTGTTTAGTATAAGTGAAAAAGCAGCCGAAAAGGCAAAATTAATCCTCAAGAACGAGGGAAAAGAAGGTTGGGGTTTAAGAATATTCTCAGCAGAAGGATATTGTAGTCCATCATTTGGTCTTGATATTGATGAAAATCCTCAAGAAAGTGATGAAATTGTTGAAAAAAATGGATTAAGGGTTTTTATGGATAAACAAACCTTTGATCTTCTTAATGAAGTTGAGCTTGATTACTATGAGGACGAAGAACAGGAAGGTTTTATTCTTAAAGGTCCAATGCCTTCCTGTGGGCCAGGCTGTGGAGGCTCCTGCGGCGCATAGGAGATGTTTCCAGTTCATCGCCCAAGAAGACTAAGAAAAACAGATATCCTGAGGAAGATGGTGAGGGAAACAACCCTCACTCCTCAGGATTTTATTTATCCAATGTTTGTTGTACCGGGTAAAGGGGCTAAAAATCCTATTTCCTCAATGCCTGATTGTTTTCAGGAAAGTATTGATGAAGCAGTAAAAACAGCCCGTGAAGTATTCTCCCTTGGCATTCCTGCAATTATTCTATTTGGAATTCCAGAACATAAAGATGAAAAAGCAACATCTGCTTATTATGAAAATGGTGTTGTTCAGCAAGCAGTAAAAGAAATAAAATCCGCTTTGCCGGATTTAATTGTTATAACTGATGTTTGCCTTTGTGAGTATACATCACACGGACATTGCGGAATTATAAAAAATGGGAAAATTGATAATGATTCAACTCTTGAAATTTTAGCCCTTGAAGCATTATCTCATGCCCGTGCAGGTGCAGACATTGTTGCTCCATCAGATATGATGGATGGAAGAGTCGGGAAAATCCGCAAACTGCTTGATGATGAAGGATTTACAGATGTAATAATTTTATCTTACTCTGCGAAATATGCCTCTGCCTTTTACGGACCATTCAGAGAAGCTGCACAGAGTGCGCCAGCTTTTGGTGATAGACGCAGTTATCAGATGGATCCTGCAAACAGAAGAGAAGCCCTTAAAGAAGTTGCCCTTGACATTGAAGAAGGTGCAGACATTGTAATGGTAAAACCAGCGCTTGCCTATCTTGATATAATCTCAGATGTTAAAAATAATTTTCATGTTCCTGTTGCAGCTTACAATGTAAGTGGAGAGTATTCAATGATAAAGGCAGCAGCCCAGCTTGGCTGGCTAAATGAATCCGCTGTGATGATGGAAATCCTTACAGCAATAAAAAGAGCAGGAGCAGACCTGATTCTTACATATTTTGCAAAAGAAGCAGCAAAATTACTTCAAAAATAATTAATGAATAAATTTCAAATTCAAACCTCTTTTAAACCAAAGGGAGATCAGCCAAAGGCAATAAAAGAGCTTGCCTTAGGCATAAAAAGGGGATACAGGCATCAGGTTTTGCTTGGTGTTACAGGTTCTGGTAAAACCTTTACAATCGCAAATGTTATCGCAAAGATAAATAAACCAACATTGGTTATTGCCCACAACAAAACCCTTGCAGCACAGCTTTACGGTGAATTAAAAGAACTTTTTCCATACAATGCTGTTGAATATTATGTAAGCTATTACGATTATTATCAACCTGAAGCATATATTCCAGAAACAGACACTTACATTGAAAAGGATGCTCTGATAAATGATGACATTGACAGGATGAGACATTCTGCCACTCTTTCAGTTTTAACGAGAAAGGATGTTATTGTTGTTGCATCCGTATCATGCATATACGGAATTGGTTCACCTGATGATTATTTATCAATGCATGTAACATTGGAAGAAGGAATGAGAACTGACAGAGATGCCATGCTCAGAAAACTTGTTGAAATACTCTATTTAAGAACTGACGAGGATTTTAGAAGAGGAACATTCAGAGTAAGAGGAGATATAGTTGATATTTTTGCTTCCCATTGTCTTGATAGAGCTTACAGAGTAGAATTTTTTGATGATGCAATTGATGCAATCTATGAAATAGACCCACTTACAGGAAGCAGAAAGAGAAGGCTTCAGAGAATTTTTATACCACCAAATAGCCACTGGGTAACACCTGAGCCGAGACTGAAAAAAGCTCTGGAAACAATTGAAGAGGAACTTTTAGAGAGAATTAAATATTTTAAAGAAAGAGGTGAGGACTTTTTTGCTGAAAGAATTGAGAAAAGAACACGCTTTGATATGGAACTTTTAAGCCAGTTTGGTCACTGCCATGGAATTGAAAACTATTCAAGGCATCTAAGTGGAAGGCTTCCCGGTGAGCCTCCTTTTACTTTGATTGATTATATCTATGCTGGACCATCAAAGGGAGATTTTTTAACAGTTATTGATGAAAGTCATGTAACAGTGCCGCAAATTGGTGGAATGTATGAGGGAGACCGTTCCAGGAAGAAAACTCTTGTTGAATACGGATTCAGACTTCCATCAGCACTTGATAATCGTCCACTTACCTTTAAAGAGTTTGAACACAGAATGAATTATGTTATTTATGTCTCAGCAACTCCGGGTGATTATGAAATTGAAAAGTCAGGAGGAAGAATTATTGAGCAGATAATAAGACCAACAGGACTCGTTGACCCAAAGATTGAAGTTCGTCCTGCGACTAATCAAGTTGAGGATTTACTTGAAGAAATTCAAAAGAGGGTAAACAAAAATGAAAGAATCTTGGTTACAACCCTTACAAAAAAAATGGCAGAGGATTTAACAGATTACTATACAAGCTTGGGAATTAAGGCAAAATACCTTCATTCAGATATTGATACACTTGAAAGAGTTGAAATTTTAAGAGACCTCAGGCTTGGAAAGTTTGATGTTTTAATAGGTGTTAATCTTTTAAGAGAAGGTCTTGACCTTCCAGAAGTCTCCCTTGTTGCGATATTTGATGCTGACAAAGAAGGATTTCTTCGCTCAGAAAGGTCTTTAATTCAAACTGCAGGCAGAGCATCAAGAAATGTAAATGGTACTGTTATATTTTATGCTGATAAAGTAACAGATTCCATGAAAAAGGCATTACAGGAAACTGAAAGAAGAAGAAAGATTCAGTCAGATTACAACAAAAAAATGGGAATCACTCCAGAAACTATAAAAAGCAAGATAAAGGATGTTCTCTCATCAATCTATGAGAGAGATTATATAACTGTGGAGGCAGTTAAGGAAGAAGCAGAGGAGTACGAACTAAATGAGGAAGCAATAAAAAAACTTGAGCAGGAAATGAGACATGCAGCGGAAAATCTTGAGTTTGAAAAAGCAGCAGAGATAAGAAACAAAATATTTAAAATAAAAGAAAAAATTTTAAAACTCGGCATTAAAGTCACAGCTTAAAAGCTTGACAGAAAACTTTCTATCTGGTATCTTCAAAAAAGCAGGGATATCCCAATCAGAAAAAATATAAAGGAATTTAATAGTGCGACTTAAACTCAATTTTCATCATCCTGAAAAAGCCTTTATCACCCTACCCTGCCATTACAATGAAATTATTCAGGGATTTATTTATCGGCATCTTGATAGCTGGCTTTCAGAAAAAATACATGAAAAGGGGTTTAAAGACCCTGAGACAGAGCGAAAACTTAAATTTTTCACTTTTTCAAGACTTATTCCAGAAGAAAAAGCATATATCAGGGATGGCAAAATTAATCTATTCGGAGCTGTCAAACTTATTGTATCATCACCTATTCAGGATTTTATTCAATCCTTTGCAATGAATTTAATGAAAACTAACACATTAAGACTTGGCAGTGAAGACTTAGTTTTATCATCAGTTGAGGTAGAAGGATTGCCTCAGTATCAGGAAAAAATCTATGTAAGAACACTTTCTCCAATAACAGTTTACAGCACTTTTGAAAGTGCAGATGGAAAAAAGAAAACCTACTATTACAGCCCCTTTGAAAAGGAGTTTGAAGATTTAATCATTAAGAATCTGCAGAGAAAGCTAAGAACATGGGCAGGTTCTACGGTATTTTCAGGCTCTATCAAGCCCTACAAAGTTAGTTCAAAAGACCAGAGAATTGTCATTTATAAAAAAACAGTAATAAAAGGATGGGATGGATTGTTTGAACTCAATCTGCCTCAGGAGCTTTTTAACATGGCTTTTGAAACAGGTATTGGAGCAAAAAACTCCCTTGGTTTTGGCTGTATTGAGGTATGGAAAGGCAACAAATGGCAAAGGTAAAACTTGATGCCAAACAGGTTCTTAAGTGGCTTGAAGGTCAAAAGGAAGCTGAAAAGATAATCCGTAGAGAAAAGGTGAATTTTCTTCTTTCCTTAACACCTGAAAAATCTCTTGAAATTTACCTCTCTTTAAGTGAGTTAAGCTATAACAAAAGGCGTGAGCCATCTTATCTATTGTTAAAGATGCGCCAATACTTGAAACGCTTGGCAGAGAAAAAAGGTAGTAAAAATGCAAGTAGTTAAGGCAGCAATCCAGGTTGCGAAGTGGTTAGAAAAGCAAGGTGTTCGTCATTTCTTTATTGGTGGGATTGCTATACAGTACTGGGCTGAACCGAGGATGACAAGGGATGTAGACATAACTGTCTTAATAGAACCAAAGAATTTTGAGTCATTTTTGAATAAGGCAGTTGAAACCTTTAAGCCACGCATTCCAGATGCTGTGGAATTCGCAGTTAAGCATAGAGTGCTTCTTCTTGAAACCAAAGAAGGGATTCCCATTGATATTTCGCTTGGCATCCCTGGCTATGAAGAAGAAGCTTGGAGGAATAGCATTGAAGTGGAGTTTCCTCCCTTTGGTAAATTGCGTTTGATTTCTGCAGAAGACCTGATTATTCACAAATGTGTTGCTGGTAGAGCAAGAGATGTGGAAGATGTAGTTAATATTCTTGTAAAACAGCAACTGCAACTTGATGTGGAGTGCATAAAATCATGGTTACAGTCTTTTCGTGAAATTATTGAGGAACATGATCCACTATCATTATTTGAAGAAGCCTTTAAACAGGCAAAAATGTTTTTAATGGAAAGAGAGGAACAATGAGGCAAAATATATCAAAATCGCCAATTTGTTTCCACTTTTATGTTTTGAAGGGGAGAGTGAGGGCAGAAAGAGATATTGGAGTTTGATATAATTTAGAAAAAATGTATAAGTCAGATTATAAAATAATTTTTAAAAACTTTTTCGAATTTGAACCTTATCAATTTCAATTGGAAGTAGGGGAAAAAATACTTGAAGGAAAATTCCCATTATTAATTAAAGCTCCAACAGGGTCAGGAAAAACCGAAGCTGTATTATTTCCTTTTTTAAACCAATTTATTGATAACAAATTCTATATAGCTCCAAGAATGATATATGTTTTGCCAATGAGAGTACTTGTCAACAATGTACACGAAAGGATTAAAAGGTATACACAAAAAATTTCTCCATATATATCTGTACAAATTCAACATGGTGATTTTCCTGATTCGCCCTTCTTCATTGGCGATATAGTTGTTACAACACTTGATCAGTTTGTATATGGTTTCGCAAGAGCAAGTCAACAAGTTGGACGCCATATAGATATGCCAGCAGGAGCTATTGCCTCATCATTAGTTATTTTTGATGAAGCCCATATGTATAGAGATGAATTTACTTTTTCAATTATGAGAGCCATAATGGAAATTCTCTATGAAAGCAAGATACCTTTTGTGGTTATGACTGCTACGATGCCTGAAAGCCTTGAGAAAAGCCTTTTTGAAAATATTGATATTAAAGATAAAAAAATAATAGGTGAGGATGTCATAAATTCAAAATTACAGATCAGAATTTGGGATGAACCTTTATATGCAAATAATGAAGTCAATATTGATGATAACCTTTTAAGAGTAATTAAGGAAAAGAAGACTATTATAGTTCTAAATCAGGTCAAACGGGCACAAAAGGTATACGAAGATATAAAAACGAGATTAGAGCTAAGTAATAACCAGATTGTTCTTCTCCATTCAAGATTTACAAAGAAAGATAGAGAAAGACACGAAAATACTGCTTTATCTTTAATCCCGCATAAAGAGGATGGAAAGATAAAAATTCCCGAAGGGGTGGGCATTGTAGTTTCAACACAGGTTCTCGAGGCAGGGATTGATTTTTCAGCAGAACTTTTATTGACTGAGATTGCACCTGCAGACTGTCTTGTTCAAAGAGCAGGAAGATGCGCAAGATATAAGGATGAAGAAGGTGAGATGATAATTTTCCCGGTTGATGACGAAAAAGGACATAAGCCTTACGAAAAGGAACATTTAGAGAAAACAATTAACTGGATAAAAGAAAATCCAAGGTTTAATATTAAAAACTTTGAAGAGGTTTGTTCTTTTGTTGATATACTGGATTATCAAGCTAATGACTTTGAAGCACGGGATACATTGGTAGATTTATATGAGTGCGTATTATATGCAGATACAAAACCAGAAAACATTCAAGTGAGAGATAGTAAACCAGTAACCCTTGTTGTAGTTGATTTTTCAATTGGAGAGGGTAAGAAGAAAGAAGATATAATCAGAAGTAGTATTCGCAAAACTGCTATGAATTTAAGAGAAAACTCTATAGATATTGACATTGGAGTTGCCTGGCAACTTTTTAAGGATGGAATTCTAAAATATAGATTTAAATACGATGTGGAATTTAAAAATTTGGATTTTGAAGAAATAAGAGAAATTCAACCGTTTAATATGTATATCATTAAAAAAAATGATTATGATGAAAACATAGGGGTAAAAAATGACACATCCTATTTTATATAGTGCTCCAGAAGAAAGATATATTGACCATATTAATAGGTGCTTGGAAAAAGTCAACATTGTTTTTCCCATTTGGAAAGATACCACTAAAAGAGTTTTCTCCATAGAGGATGATAGGATAGAGTATTTATTAAAGGAAATGGTAGTTTTTCATGATCTCGGTAAACTTACGAAAAGATGGCAAGAAAATTTAGGCACAAACAAAAAACTTCCCTCTCATGCTCCAATCGGTGCAGCGTATCTCTATAAAAAATTTGTAAAAAATGATACACTCGATGATTTAAAAAATGCAATTGTCTTTGCTGTTGCCATTCATCATACTGACAGGGGACTTCTTGGAGACAACATTGAAAGGCCAGATGTTCAGGCAATCATTGAGGGAATTGTTGATAATGACGGTAAAATTAAATGGGCGGATGAGGTAAAAAACTTAGATGAAAAATTTTTTCCACAAGAGTTAAACGAACTGACAATTGAAGATTTAAAAAATATGGCAAGGGGATTAAGGAGTTGGGCAAGAAGTGGAGGATTTTTGGAACAGCACAAGAAAAGGATACAGGCATCTCTTGTTCATCATATATTAAAACTTTGTGACATCTCTGCCGCATCTGAAAGAAAAGAATATCAGAAAGAAGATGATGGAAACTACTATGGTGGCAGGTTGATGGCGGAAGAGATAAAAAATTATATCAATACTATTTCTAAAAGAAAGAGATTTTTTGACTTATATGCTGAACTTAAAAGATGGATAGAAATTTTAATAAAAGAATATGACCCTGAAAGTATTTTTCTTTTTGGTTCTTTTGCCCGAGGTGAAATAAGAGATTGGTCTGATATTGATATTATAATAATTAAAAAAACCAGCAAGAGGTTTCTTGACAGGATTAAGGAGGTAATTATGATACTTAAGCCAAAAGTTGGAGTGGACATATTAGTTTATACGCCAGAAGAGTTCAACGAACTTTCTAATGTAAGAACTTTTCTAAAAGATGAAATCCTTGAAAAGGGGATAATGGTTTATGAAAGAGGAAGCAAAAAGATGGTTTGATTTTGCTCTTGAAGACCTCAAGTTAGCAGAACTTGCGATGAAAGAAGAAATCTACAATCAAGTATGTTTCCATTCTCAACAATGCGTAGAAAAGATTTTGAAGGGATATATGATATTAAAAGGTGAAATATATCCAAAAAGCCATAAGCTCGCTGATCTATTATCAAAAATTCAAGATAGCCCCTTTGACCCACTAAAAGATGAGATCCTTTCCCTTGATAGATTCTATATACCAACCCGTTACCCTGATGCACTCCCTGGAACATTACCTGAAGGTTTACCTTCAAAAGAAGATGCAGGGGAAGCTTTAAATACTGCAAAGGCGATTTTTAAACTTATAAAGAGAGAATTAGAAGAAGGAACAAACAATATTCAAAGAGGGTGTTATGAAGATAAGAATTAAAACACCTATTTGGACAGGAGATATTGATTCAAAAAGTGATTGGCTTCAGTCCACTGGAATCATTGGCTCTTTAAGATGGTGGACTGAAGCCATTTTAAGGGGAAAGGATAAATTTGCCTGCGACCCTGTTGGAGATGAAAGGTGCCCAAAAGAAAATAATGAAATGCAATATTGTTCTGCATGTCTCATCTTTGGAGCAACTGGCATTAGAAGAGTTTTCAGGCTGGAAATAAGTGGTGGAGAAAAATTATTTGATGGTGGAGCAATAAACATAAAACCTGATGACAGAAAAAGAGGATGGTATTTGGGAAGTGGTCTGAAAGGAGAAATTGATTTGAACATAATTCCACTGGATAAGGATTTTGATGAAAACCTTGTTCTCGTTCCTTTAGCTATTGCTGCAAAGTGGGGTGGCATAGGATCTAAAACGCAACATGGATATGGAGTTGTGGAGCTGGCAGATAAAGTTGGATTAAGGTTTGAAAACTTCCAAGATGCATTGGACAAAATCCTTAAAAGAGAACGACTTCAGAAACTAACCATTATAGAAAGGAACGATATAAACGATGCACTGCCAAATATAAAGGAGATGTTTTTTGCGAAGGTTCAATTTGAGGTTCAGAATAATGACTGGTGGAAAAAGGTTGACGGGATAAAACCCACCAGCAACGACCCAAGAATAAAGAAGTGGATAACAACAGGTTCAGTTCCTATTTCTCCTGCGATAAAGAATTGGCTGAGGTTTGGCAAACAAATCAAAACTAAAAATGGCAAGCTATTACATGTATCTCCTTTCAGTGAAGTTTCCAACAGCACGACTTCTAATTGGCTTTTCGGTGAATCGAAGGATGATAAGAAATCTGCTTCAAAAATCAATGTTTCTTGCGCCTACAGAATTAATAACACAACATGGGAATTTAGAATCTGGGGATGGATCCCTGAAAGAGAAAATCCTGAGGGATTTGATAGAAACAATTTTTTGAATAAGTTAAAACAAACATTAAATGGAAATGGCACGATAACCATCCCATGGACAAGTCTTTTAGGAAACCATACAAAAAATCATAAACTCAAAGTCTGGCGAGAATTTAACTCTCCAAGAGATACTGTGAAGACAAATGAAAGCGATATTAACAATTATCTGCAGAGTCTTTTAGAAGAAAAAGGAGGTAATTGATGAGTTGCGATTTTTATGTGGATTTTCAAATTAAAAGCAAGTGGGATATAGATGAACTTACTTCAGGGTCCGGAAATTATAGAGAATTGACCGATGTTTTATCAAGAATAATGGCTTTATTGTCCTCTATTGAGGAAGAAGAACTTAAAAATTATGCAAAGGCTGGGGATAGAAATAAGCCATCAGGCTTAAAAAGCCTCATTCATTCAAACGGCAATTATAATGACCAGCTAAGATGCAAATTATCCGAGCTCTCTCTTCTTGGTGTAAACTCGCAAATAGAAATTTCAGCACTCCCCGAAGGAAGCTGGATTATTGAATTTCCTATCACCTTAAAAAAGCCATTTATCTCTAAGGACGATGTGCCCCTTTATATCATTGAAAATCCTGTAAGGAAGGACAAGGTGTTTGGCGTGCCTTTTATATCATCAATGGCATGGAAAGGAAACCTGAGATGGACAATGATGAAGACTCATCTTGAGCCAATAGCAAATGAAAAAGAAAAGTTTGCTGATATACGCTATCAACATACCCTTTTATTTGGAACTGAGAAAGGGATGGAAGAGATGGCAAAGGGATGGACAAAATATCTTGATGACTTATGCCCCGATGCAAAAGAGGCTTACAGAAATAAACTAAAGGAACGGTTTAGTACAAATGAAGCTCCTTCTCTTACAGGAATGCTCTATTTCTATCCTACATTCTGGGACAGAATAGATTTGGAAGTTATCAATCCACATGACAGAAAGACAAAAACAGGCAAAAATCCTATTTATTATGAAGTTGTGCCCGAAGGCGCGAAGGGATTCTTCAGACTCTTATATTTGCCACTTTACTATTTGGGAGCACCGCTTCCTGAATTGAAAAATAAGGTCATCAAAGACCTTAAAGATGTTATAAAGGGTTTAAAAGAGATGATGCTAAAATATGGTTTTTCAGCAAAGAAATCCTCTGGATATGGAGTAATTAATAATGGCTGGGATAAAGCAGAAAGCAGATTGGTTATAAAAGAAATATCGGACGCCCACAAGTTTGGGAATTTTGATGAACTAAAACAAGTTGTTGACAAAATATAGAGGGTAACAGATGAACAGTCTTCTTAAAAAATTAGAGGATAACAGGACTGCAATCCTTCTTGCGGAGATTGGAGCATATTTACATTTACTTGGAAGATTTTCTGAAGAGTTTATTAAATCTCAGGCTAAAGACACTACTAACACCCATAGCAGTTTTGATTATAAAAATGTATGCAATATTTCATCTTTTTTTGAGAACACAGGACTGGAGGTTTTACTAAAAAGTGCAGATTGGAAGCCTTTAATAAATATAACTTTGAGTGGTCTTAATGAATTATCAACAAACAAAGTTAATAATTTTTGTGAATTTATTGAAAAACATACATGGAGCAATAACCCAGAAGGACTCCTTAAAATACTTGCTGATGCCCATGGAATAGTATCAGGAATAGATAAGGCATTAGCAGGAAGAGGTCATTCAGGAAAACAAAGAAAGGAATATACTTTCAAGGTTACGGTTTTTGGATATGAAAAAGAAATAGAATTGCTCAAGGCTACAGATTTGGATGATGTAAATAAAGAGTATATTAAAGGAGTAAAAGAGGAGTTTTTCAAAGAAATCAAAAGAATTTTGGATAATATACTCCAAAACAAATCAGTTTCTTATGAGAATTATACGGATTTTATTAATACAATCAAAGAATATTTTTCTAAAACCATTGGTGAAACGAGACGACCAATTAATGAAATTTCTCTTTATGATTATGCACACACCATTGCATCTCTTACTAAATCTAATCTGGCCAAGATGATTCTTGATGGATGGTATGAACCGAGAGGGAAATCACAATGGAAAATTCTGAAGATAAATTTGAGCATTATTGAACTTTTGACAAAGGGCCTAAAAATAGGAGATATTTTTGGTTATAGACAAGAAATAGAAAACGTATTAGACGAAATTAAGAAAACCTTAGAGTTTCATTACCCCTTGGGTAATAAGATCTATCGTGATTCAACTGGTATCTATTTTTCATGCCCCGGTATTGAGGATAAAGACGCTTTAAAGACAGAAATAATCAGTGAATTAAAAAGTTTAAATCAACTTGACTTCAGTTTACAAATTGAGATTTCTGATAAAAGTAGAAGTATGGTCATCTTAGCAAGTGAGAGAGAAGAATCTCTTAAAGAAATTTCCTATCCACATATCAGTTTTGGGAACATAAAAGAGGAATTAATAAGTTCCCAAAATGATGGAGATAAAGAGCTCTGTCCTGTTTGCAGAATCAGGCTAAAACCTTTAAGAAAAGAAAGATGCAAAAAATGTGAGGCTCGCTATCAGGAACGTGCACATAACTGGATCCAGGAACCGCAAAGAACAATATGGTTAGATGAAGTATCAGACCATAATGATTGTGTTGCCTTGGTTGTTGGACAGCTTGACCTGAGAAAATGGCTTTCTGGAGAATTGTTAGACACTCTTGTTTCACAAACTTTTGATGAATGGAAAAACACATGTACAACTAGAAACATACACGCTATTTCAGATTTGGAAAAGGGTTTTGAACAACTATTTAATAACCCTAAAAAGTTTGATAATGACTGGAAAGAAATTTGCAAATCATTTATAGGAAAAAGACCAAATAACTTTATAAGTGATTTCTGGGAACCCATAGCAGAAAGAGATGCAACTGGTAAATCAGCATCACTTACAAACAATTCTGTAAAGGCAAAGCATCTGATTAGACTACTCTTTAGAAAACATCCATCTCTTGCTCGTATTTACCGTATATGGGAAACAACACAGGATTTCATTCAAACTACCATTTTTGAAGGTATCCTTGATAAATATCCTTTTGGCACTAACACTCCTTTTAATGAGTTAAGAAGAAAACGGATAAAGTTTACTATTGAACCTAACCCTGGTATCTCTGTTGGTGCAACATGTGATATAGACATTGAAGGGGTAAGGCTCAGCCCTGTTTGTGTTGATGAAAATAAAGGGATTTTCATAACCGAGACTAACCTCCAAATCCTGACCAATAAAGGGAAAACATTAAATGAGATTGCTCTATGGATGCAAGGGAAAAACATAAAAGTAAAAAGAGAGAACGACAATAAATGGCAAGAAGGATATAAAATATCAATGGCTAAGCCGGCGGACGATAGATTTCAGGATTATATACCTTATATAAAAATCTATGACTATCCTGACCAGTTTATGGCTCTTGTTCCCGCCTACGATGCATTTGATGTTGCAAAAAAGGTTCTTGAAGAATATGAGATTCAATTTTCAAAGGTAAGAGATAGATTGCCGTTTCACATCGGTATAATTGCTTTTCATAAAAGAACTCCATTATATGTAGCAATGGATGCTGGCAAAAGGCTTATTGAAGCATTTATGAATAAAACAAAAACAATAAATGCTACAATTGACTCAATTGTTGAAGTGTCTAACAATGAATTAGGTAAATATGTCCGACGATTAAAACTAAATCCTGACCCGTGTTATTCTTCTGTTCCGTTTATCTGGCATATTTCTTATTCTACAGGTGACCCAAATCAACAGGATGAATGGCATCCCTACATTAGATTTAATGGTGATAACCCCAACAGAGGAAACTATTCCTTTGACTATACTGGAAATGGCAATTATGTAGTTCATGTGAAAGAACTTAGAGCAAATGATTGCATAAATATTGCAACATCTTATTTCAAGATAACTTTTCTGGAAAATGCTTCTGATAGGTTTAGAATTGGTGACGGTTTAAGACCACTTGATGAGATCAAGCGGATGGATGATATTTGGAATGAGATACAGAAGATTGTTAAATCAAAAAAACTTGGGATCTCACAACTTTATGCTTACTGGGAAGAGGTAAAGAAAAGGTATGAGGATTACGGAGAGAATTCGGTTTGGGAGAACTTTGTAAAGTCATCGCTTATCAATATTTTAAAATTATCCCCAAAAGAGGATAAAGAAGTATTTAATAAACTATTCCATGCAACCAAGGATGGGTTGCTGGATATTTGTTTACACTGGAACCTTCAGGTAAGGAAAATAAAACCTGCAAAAACACAGGAGGTTAAAAATGAGTGAGAATCCGTATGAGATTAAAAAATATTACGCAATAACCCTTGATCCAATCCATATTGGCACGGGTGGGTCAAGGCTGGGAAGAGTGGATTTACCCATAATAAGAGAGCCAGGAACAAATCTTCCAAAGATACCTGGGACGAGTCTCAGTGGAACTGCAAGAGCATATACAGCAATAGCAACTAATAGATATTTCTGGAAAGATGGGGATACTGAATATTCCTGTGCTGGCCGTGGAGGTGAAGGTGGTGAAAAACACTGTGGAAAAGTAAACCCTGCCTGTCCAGTCTGTATACCTTACGGTTTCTCCAAGGGAACAAGTTATAGTATGCAAGGACTTGCCCAGTTCTTTGACGCACATATCCTCTTTTTCCCGGTTGCATCAATGGCTGGTCCGGTATGGGTAACTTCACCTATGGCTCTGGAAGGATTAGGCTTACAACAGAAATTCCAAGCTCCTGCTGATGGATTTTATCCATTGGGAGAACAACTTCAAAATAAAGATAGGTTAAACTTTGGCTGGCTTATGCTGAATAAAGGCACTGGTAAAGGAAACCTTAATGAATTAGACCAAAAAGGGATACCCGAGATGGTTATACAAAAGGCAGTTCTTGTCTCAGATAATTTGTTTTCTTTGATAGTTAATAGCAACCTTGAGGTTAGAATTTCACTTAGCATTGACCCACAGACAGGAACAGCGGAAGAACGCGCTCTTTTTACTTATGAGGCTATCCCAAGAGGAACTATCTTAAAATTTGAAATAGTCTATAATTCGGGGAGAACATTCAAAATTGCGGGAAAGGAATTAAGAACCGAAGGCAATGGGGATATAGGTATCTCCTGGGTTAAGACTCAAGTAGAGAAAGGATTGAAACTATTTGAAACACTTGGCATTGGTGGAATGGGAACAAGGGGAATGGGTCGGCTAAAAGTCCTCAATCTTGAAAAGGAGGATTGCTAAAATGGAAAACTTAGATAGACTTTGTGCAGAATATGGATATAAATTTGCTGATGAAATTAAAAAAGCCCTCAATTCAGATGCTAAAAAAGCAGAATCATTGATAACAAAAACTCTGGGAGTGTTACAGGAACAAGGTCTTTATGCCTTTACGCTTTTCTGTGAATCAAGAGGAAGCACTGAGAAAGAAGGTGCTGAAAAGATGAAAGAGATAACTAAAGAGTTATTTAAAAAACTTAGTCTTATCAACAACGACGGTTTACTTGACGAAATCAGAAAAAACAACGGACTTGCCTCAAGGCTTGATGACCTTTTGCTTGCTATTCAGGTGCTGGAGAAATCTCTTATTTATGCCAGGTACCACGCAAAGGCTTTCGCAAATTCACAAGAAAAAGCTAATAACCAGGATTCTAAAGATAGCAAGGAGCACCAATGAGCTGGAGGCTTTTTAAATGGACATTTCGCTTGAAATCTCCACTTTATGTCGGGTTCCACAAGGTAATGCATTTTTACAGGACAAGACCATATGTCCCTGGGAAACCTCTC
>Ga0209162_1000360_pt1 | contig 50369 bp, 33 predicted proteins | sample YNPNPMetaG_FD_187121 | JGI IMG/M metagenome (GOLD analysis project Ga0209162, IMG submission 187121) | Anoxygenic and chlorotrophic microbial mat microbial communities from Yellowstone National Park, USA - YNP NP MetaG (SPAdes) (version 2) ...
ATGCCTGCTGGGAATGGATCAAATTTCTGACCACAGAGGGGCATCTGTCGGGCGGTCTGCCGGCCCGCCGGGCAGTTTTCGAATCCTCTGCTTACCGCACCCGGATTGGAGAGGAAACAGCCGTAGTCTATGAGTACATCCTGCGCTACGGGAAAATACAAGACACTTCTGGCTCTCACGGATACTGGGGAGCCACGGATTACTGGCTCTACTCTGCGGTGGATGCCGTTTTAGAGGGTGAACCGATTGAAGATGCTCTGGCGCAGGCTCAGTTATATGCGGAACGCTATGTCTCATGTCTGCTGCGAGAGGGGATTGCGGAACCGGGCGAGAAAGTGAACAAACAGTTGGTAGAAACCTGTCTGCGGGAAGTGGATCCCGAGCACCCGGCGCTACGTCCGGATCAATGGCCATGAGCGCTGTGTGAGATTGACCTGCCTTCCACGTGGTGGATGAGGCGGGGGTGATCAACACGCGGGAGCAACTGGAGGCGCTGGTGGGAGGCCGCGCGGAGTGAGGAAGGAGGTGATGCGCTGCACGAAGTGGGGTAACAGGCGCAACGAGGCGACTGGGAAATTCGAGAAGGGAGGTGACAAGAGATGACGAGGTATGGTCGAATGCAGCGGGTGATGCTGTGGGTGTTGGCGGTGATGCTGGTGGCATCGTTTGGGCTGGCGATAACATGCTTCGCAGTTCCTCAGCCAGCTGAGGCGGGCGGTTGTAGCTCGTGGCAGGACACCGGTTATTGCTGCGATACCTGGTGGCCTGGAGAGCAAGACTACCAGTGGAGAAAGTGCATAGGCGGTGTCTACGAGTGGTATGAATACCGCTGCAATACCTTTAGTCAATGCCCATAACACGCAGGGGGTATTTAGAGTCCCATAAGTTGTCAACCGGTAGTGTCATGATCTGACACCACCGGTTCCTGCTATGACCGTAAACTCACCTTAGCCCTAAAAGCGGCTCTTTGACGGGCGGTTTCGCGGCCTCCCCAATCCCCGTCCTTGTACTTCCCTTTCCACCCGCCCGGCGGGGGGAAAAGGGCAGGGTAATGGGGGAGCTGAGGAGTTACAGGCGAGAAACTGCACATAATGCAAGAGCCGCTGTTGTCCTGGTGCGATTTTCAAACCTTGAGAGGTTTCAATGTTCAAGCACACAACACTTGCGCTTGCAGTGGTTGCGCTGTTACTGACAATGTGCTGGCGCACAACGAAACAATCCACTTTGCCGTCGGAAGAGCCAGACAGAGAACAGATGACCGTTAGATTCGCCGTACCTGACTGGGAATTGGAACAGGGCAGCCTATATAAATTGGCCGAGCAATTTGAAGCCCAGAATCCCGGTATCCACATTGAGATCAAACCGTTCAGCCAGGTTCTGGGGCTATCATCTATGGAAGAGTTCACTGTTACGGATGATCTGTGGCTCAAACTTGCTTCGGGAGCTGACGTATTTCGCGTGATATTCATGAACGGAATTGATCGGCAGCCGGTACGCGATGGACTGGTGCGCGATCTGAGACCTTTCATAGATGCGGACACAACGTTCAACGCCGATGATTTCCCCAGTGGCACCCTGGATGCCGCCGCTTGGGAGGGAGGCGTCTGGGCCATACCTACAGCACTCGACTATGAGCTGATCCTATTCGACAAGGAAGCATTCGATGCTGCAGGCGTTCCTTACCCGGTGCCAGGCTGGACATGGGACGACCTGGCAACCAAGGCCCGTGCTCTGACTGTACACCACGGTGGCCAGGTAACCCGCTGGGGGTTCGTCTGGGTCCCCTTTGAGCCAGCAGAGATCGTCGAACTGCGCACCGGCTCCTTGCTAGACGACACAACCACGCCACCCGTCCCCCGCTTCACCGAGTCCGAAGTGATGGAAGCAGTCCAGTGGCTCGTCGATCTGACTTGCTGCACCCAGGCAATAGCCACTGAATCCGTAGTCCAGGAGGGAGCGGCTGCGATGTGGTCATCTTCAGCATGGCGGGCGCACAGCCGGCAGCGCAACATAGGCGTAGCGCCTTATCCCATCGAAAAGCCAGACTCAGAGACAACGCCAATGCATCTCGAGCAGATAGCGATGAGCGCCAACGTGTCCCATCCCGAGGCTGCCTGGCGTTGGATGGACTTTCTCTCTCGACAGCCACCAGGCCAACCTGGCTGGATACCGGCACGGCGTTCAGTCACAGAGGCAACAGGCTTTTGGAACAAACTGGATGAGGAACTGAGATTGGCGCTTCGCTTTGCAATGGATCATGCTGTCCGGTTGTCTCTCAAAGATTGGAACGTGGCCTATGAGTCCCTGGATACAGAACTATGGGCTGCCCTCAAGGGAGAAAAGTCAGTTGCAGATGCACTTGCAGCTGCCCAATCCCGGGCTGAGGCGGGCCTGGAAATCGAATTCACCCAACGCGCTGCAGTGACACCGGTGCCGACAATCGTTCCTGCCGCCGGACAAAGAGCCAGTGAAGGCACAATCGTTATCACGTTTATATCCTACAACGTTGCCGATCTCAATAACTTCTACGATGCTGCCCAGAGGTTTCAAGCAGTGTATCCGGAGTTGAGGGTGGAAATCAAGCCCGGTCCCACCACTGGTGATATAGCCTCTATCGCGGAGCGAGCAGATTGCTTCCAGGCAGTGCCTCACCTGGACGCCCCCGGGGTGCTTGCCGCCATCCACAGCCTGGATCACTTATTAGACGCCGACCCAGACCTTTCATCCGATCTCTTCCCTTCTCTACTGGCCCTATACAGGCGGCAGGGCAGATTGTGGGGGATACCTGCTGAGGTGCAGCCCTTTGTCATAGAATATAACCAGGACATTTTCAACGCAGCCGGGCAAGCCCGTCCGAGGTCGGATTGGACTACTGACGATTTCCTGGCTCTGTCCAAGACCTTGACACAGGGAGAGGGTTGGAACAGGCAGTATGGATTTGTCAGCGCATTCGAACTACTCGATTTGCTATGGTTTATAGAACGATCAGGTGGACGAATATTGGATGACACTCAAAATCCCCCTATAGCAACCTTCGATAACCCAGCTACAATTGAAGCGATGACGTGGTATACTGACCTCTACCTGATCCACAGGATCAAACCCATATGTCTTGCTGAAAACAGTAGAGACTGTGAAACACTGATCCAGGCCGGCCAGGCTGCTATGTGGAGCAAATCATTGACTCTGCGCGGTGGTCCAGTATTGAATGTGCTTCCCTTCCCCAATGGTCCAGGAGGTGGGGGAATGCCAATTCTCAATACGGAAGGCTACTTCATCTCTGCCAAAACGACGGCGCCGCAGGCTTGCTGGGAGTGGATCAAATTCCTGACGGCGGAGACGAGTGTGATGGAAGGGCTACCTGCTCGCCGCTCGGTTGCTGTGTCTGAGATATACCGCCAGCTAGCCGGGCCAGAGCTGGTCGCTGCCTACCTGACCGCTGTGGAAAACCAAAGGCTGTCAGACCTACATTACCTCATTAGCCAGGATTGGCTGAGTCCCTATCTCGCCTGGCTGGAGCAGGCTTACAGGCAGATTGTAGAGGAGAGAGAAACACCCGCGCGCGCGTTGGTTGAGGTACAGCGAAAAGCCGACGCCTACCGCGCCTGTGTCATCAGCCGCGATGCTCTGTATGAGCGGGAGGGGTGGGAGGCCTGCCTGCGGGAGGTGGACCCGACGCTGCCCGAAGCGCTGTTTGGCGCGGAGTAGGGGCGGGGTCTCTCTGCCTCTACCCCGGTTCCCGTACAGAACTCCAGCAGGGCGCGTCTCTGACGCCGATTGGGATTTGACACCCCCACATTCCTGTGGTACAATCCCCTGGCGGACAGCCAGGGAGGGAAGGAATGTGATGAACAGGCCCGATCGCCCCATTCGCGTCGTTTTCGCCGACGACCACCCCCTTACACGCGACGGCATCCGCGCCGCACTCGAGCAGGCCCCAGACATCACCATCGTGGGCGAGGCCGCCGATGGCCTGGAAGCGCAGCGTATGGTCGCCGACCTCCACCCCGACGTCCTGCTCCTCGACCTGGTGATGCCCGGCCTCCCACCCGCCGAGATCGAGCGCTGGGTGCGCAACCACTGTTCCCAGACCACCGTCCTCATCCTGACGGCGCACGACCGGGACTGCTTCCTGGCGCAAGCGGTTGAGGCGGGGGTGGCCGGCTACCTCGTCAAGACGGAGCGTGTGCAGCGGATTGTGGAAGCAATCCGCTGCGCCGCGCGGGGCGAGGCCCTCATCACCGGCGGACAACTGGCCCGCGCCATGCGCTGGCAGCAGGAGGTGGGCGCGCGGTGGGAGCGCCTCACCGAACGGGAGCGTGAGGTATTGCGCCTGATGGCGCAGGGGTTGGACAATCAGGCCATCGCCCAGGCTCTGCACATCACTCCCAAGACGGTCGAGTGCCATGTCACGCGCATCCTGGACAAACTGGGCGTGCGCTCACGCCAGGAGGCCATCGTGTGGGCCCACACACACCTGACAGAGCTACTGCGATCCTCAGACGGCTCAGAAAAATCCCTGACGTGAGTATCATCAGGGAAACCCCCGACGTGCATATCAGGGAAATCCCTGATACAAAAATCAGGGATTTCCCTGATTGATAAACCCCCTCCGGTTCCCGTATCATGTTAACAGTGTAACCTCACCTCATCCAGACATTCCCAAGAGTCCCTATGACAGCCGAATCGAAACTGCCGACCGTCTTGCTCCTGATGCTGACGGGGATCGTGCTCTTGTTGATGGTCGCTATCATCGGCCTCTTCGTGCAGATGAATCAGTTGCAGGAGGAGGTGCTGGCGGTGGTTCGAGTTTCCTGTGCTGACGTGGGAGGACGCCGTTCTGCTACGTGGTGGATGAGGCGGGGGTGATCGCGGGCAAGGGGTTTGCCAACACGCGGGAGCAACTGGAGGCGCTGGTGAGAGGCCGCGTGGAGTGAGGGAGGAGGTGATGGAATGCACGAAATGGGGTAACAGGCGCAACGAGGTGACCGGGAAATTTGAGAAGAAGGGAGATGACAGAGATGGCCGGATGTGATAAAATCCAAAAGGTCGTGACGATTGGGCTGGCGTTGATGATGATCGCATCGCTGGCGCTGGCGGTATGGGTGTTCGTGACGCCTGCACCAGCTTCGGCAGCGAGCGCACACCCCAGGCCGTTGATGACATGGTATGATTGTCGGGTCGAGAGAGGCTGGTGCAACGGTTGCGGGTTTGAGAAGGCAGTCTATACGCGATACTGTCGTTTATGTGGGGCTTGCGGAGGATGCTGCGGCTGGTTTAAGGCGGGCACCTGGTGTGACTATTGCTGATAGGGCACAAAGCATCCTCCGTGCGCAGCTTCTGCTGTGTTAGAGCAGGCAGGTGACCGGGTGTCTCCTGCCTTGTCTTTGGTCTCACCTGAGGTGGAACATGCTCTCCCTGCTTTTGCGTTCTGGCGGACTTTCTAGAGCACGGGCGATCCTGCTGGGGGTGGGGCTGTCCATCCTGAGCGCCGGCATCCTGCTGCTCACCGCGGCCTCCAGGACCACCACCGTGGTCGCGAGCGAGGACATCAGCCGTTATTGGCGCACCACCTATGATATCCTGGTGCGGCCTGCGGCAGCCTGTTCGCCGATCGAGGAGAAATACGGTCTGGTGGAGGCCAACTCTCTATCGGGCATCTCGGGTGGGATCACATTCGCGCAATACGAAGACATTCGCACGATCCCCGGTGTTGAGGTTGCCGCCCCGATCGCGATGATCGGCTACGTTGCCGAGACCGTTCCGGCCGGCACCCTGGCCTCAATCTCCGACCCCGGCGCTTACGTGCAGTCGCAGACATTGACCATTGATGATGGAGCAAATCTCTATCCTCTTACCAGATCAGATTACTACTACATAGGAAACGATCCCGACCCTTCCGACCCGTGTCGCGGCCCAGGATGTCCCATGGTTCTTATACCAGGTTACCATTTCAGCCCCACATACCCGGTCGTCAGCATGTTCGATATGCCTTTTCTCGTCGCCGGCGTTGATCCATCCCAGGAAGCAGCTCTTGTGGGACTGGAGCAGGCGCTCCGCACGGGGAGATACCTGAGGCCCGACGAGCCGCTCAATAGCCGGCAGGACCCCGACCGGTGCCCCAACTACACTACGTTTTACGAGTTGCCGATCCTGATCAACGGGACCCCATACATCCGCCTGAAAGTCGAAGCCGAGCTGAGAAGCCTGGCGCTACCGCCTGATACTGCCAGCCTGGAGACGATCATGGAGCAGGGCGGGACGTCTTTCCTGGCCTCTCTCCCCGGCACGCGGCTGGCTCATCAGGTGATTGACAGCGCTGAGGCTTACGACCGACTGGTGGATAGCCTCTTGTTCTTTGGTGGGGGCGCAGAGCCTGCTGGGTTTGTGGCGGTTTCCACAGGACATATCTTTATGTGGAGCGTGCCCAGCCCGATTATCTACAGGGAAACGCAGCCACCTTTCCCCTACAATGGCCTGGTTCTGGAAATTGTCCCCCCTGCTCAGGGAATGGTACGCACCGGCACAGGGGGAGGACTCTGGCCAGCCTACCGCTGCTCGGAGAAAGGTAACCTTTCTTGCTGTTTCAGCTTCGGGGCCAAAGGGGTCTTTGACATCGAACGCCTTGCCGGATCGGCGGACGTCAACCGTGTACCTCAGGAGACTTATTTTCCCCCGGTTGTTACGCTCCGCTACGACGAACAAGGTCGTCCCGTTGAGCCACGCCCTATGTACCCTACGCTCGATATCGCGGGTTACATCCAGCCTCCCCCACTGGTGCTGACCACGCTGGAAGCTGCCCGCGTGCTGCGTGGTGATGCTTCCATCAGCGCCATCCGCGTGCGGGTAGGCGGAATTGAGCGCCTCACACCCGCTGCCCAACGCAAGATCGAAGCCATCGCCACCGAGATCCAGCGGCGCACCGGTCTGGCGGTGGATGTGATGGTCGGCTCCTCCCCCACCCGTGTCCTGGTACACGTGCCTGGGATCGGCTACGTGGAGGAGCAGTGGGTTCAGAAGGGAGTGGCCCTTTCCTACCAGGAGCACATCCAGAGCGGCTACTGGATTCTCCTGGTCGTGTTGCTCTCCGTCGGCGGCCTCTACGTCACCGACCTGACCTGGGCGGAGGTGATGGCCCGCCAACGCACAATCGCGTTGCAGAAAGCCTTGGGGTGGCGCTCGTCTACAGTGTTCGGACGGGTGGTGGGGCAGGTGATGATGATCGGCGCGCTGGCAGCGGCAACGGGTGTGATGGGCGCCTGGGTGGTCGCCCGGCTGGCAGGATGGAAGACCCCTGGCGCGGCTTTGTTGCTCGGGACGCCGGTGGTCACCGTGGTGCTGTGTATTTTGAGCACTCTGTACCCGGCCTGGTTAGCCGGCCGCGTGCCTCCCAACCTGATCCTGCGGGGGGCCGGGCTGCGCTATACCCGCGTCGCCCGGGGACACCTGGCCGGCATGTGGAGCTATGCCTGGCGGGGGCTGATGCGCAGGCGTGGGCGCACCGTTTTGAACGGGCTGGCAGCGATGCTCTCCTCTGCCCTGTTGGTACTCCTTTTAGAAGTGACGCTGGAGCAGCGCGGGTATCTGGCAGGGACATTGCTGGGAGAGTACATTGCCGGGCACGTGAGCGGTTACCATTACGGGCTGGTCGGCCTGGGCTTCGCTTTGATGACACTGGGGGTGGCGAACACGTTGTTGGAAGGAACGATGGAACGGGGACGTGAGATAGGCGTGCTGAAGGCAATGGGCTGGCATACATTCACCGTGGCACGGCTGTTTGTGATGGAAGGGCTTCTGTTGGGAATGGCAGGCGGTGTGGCAGGGGTATTGCTGGGGGGCGCGGCCTTCTTCTGGCTCTATCGGAGTCTACCGCCCACCTTGTGGGTGATGGGGCTGGTGGGAATGGTCACGCCTGGGCTGGTGGGTGCGCTGGCGGCGCTCTACCCGGCCGGTGTGGCCGCGCGCGTATCACCGGCCACGGTCATGCGGAACGAGTGAGGGGCGTATGACAGGCAGAAGCATTATCGAGACACACGAACTGACAAAGGTCTACGGCAGCGGTATGGAAGTACGCGCGCTGAACGGCGTGACGTTGAGCATCGGTGCGGGGGAGTTCGTGGCCGTAACCGGGCCCTCGGGGTCGGGCAAGACGACGCTGCTGAACCTGATCGGCACACTGGACACACCCACTTCCGGGCGGCTGGTGGTGGATGGGGTGGATGTAGGCATGCTGCGGGGCAACCGCCTGGCCGACTTTCGGCGGGCGAAGATCGGTTTCGTCTTCCAGTTCTTCAACCTGGTGCCGACGCTGACGGCGCTGGAGAACGTGATGCTGCCTTTGTTGCCGTATCGCCGTCAGTGCGGTTTCGACTTGAGGAAGCGGGCGCAGGAGTTGTTGGAGGTGATGGGGCTTGGGGGGCGGGCGAATCATCTGCCCGGGCAACTTTCGGGTGGGGAGCAACAGCGGGTGGCAATTGCGCGGGCTTTGGTGAACGAGCCGGTGATCATTCTGGCCGACGAGCCGACGGGGAATCTGGACAGCCGGATGACGGAGGAGATTGTGGCCTGGCTGCAGAGGTTGAATGTTGAGCGCGGGGTCACGCTGGTGGTGGCGACGCACAATCCGCGTGTGGCGGGGGTTGCGGGGCGGGTGATGGAGTTGCAGGATGGGGAGGTGGTCGGGATACAGACGAATTCTTGAAGGGCCTGGTCCGGGTAGCGGAGCCAGGCCGTGCGCGTCACCGACGCGCGTCGGCATCTCATTTGTTACTGCACGCCGACAGGAGGCAAGACCTGCCATTTCGGTGCGACTATTGGGGATGGTTCATTTTCTCCGTGAAATCGGTTCACACTTGGGGCTGCCTCAAAAAATAGGCTGCCTGATGCCGAATGTAAGGGCGCAGCGCGCTGCGCCCTTACCATGCGCCGACCGGCACGTCGGCGCAGGCCGACACGTGGCGCGAAGCGCCCAAAGAGGCCGATTTCAACCGGGCAGCATCGGCGCGCAACTCAAAATGTCAACCAATTATGAACCATCCCCGACAGAGCTATTGGAACTACGGCTTTTCGATGGGATCGTACACCAAAACCCGACCACCCTGGCTGTCGGTCACATAGAGCGAGCCGTCCTGTGCCACCGCAATTCCCACAGGCAATCCGAAGGAGCGCTCATCGAAGCCGTACTGTCCGAATGAGAGGAGATATTTACCTGTGCTGTCGAACACCAGCACCCGATAGTGGCCGGGGTCGGTGACGTATACATATCCCTTGCCGTCCACTGCCAGGAAGGGTTTCTCATCGGCAATGCCGGTGTCCCATCCTTCGATCGGCCAGTAGCGCAGCAGGTTACCGTCCAGGTCAAAGACCTGAACACGGCGGTTCCACGTATCTGCGATGTAGACGGCCTCATCCGGCCCGATTGCGATCCCTACCGGCTCGTCCAGATAGCCGGGCAACACGCCCCCCTTCCCCCATTTGAACGCAAGCTGTCCCCCAGGCTCAAACACCATGACCCTTTTGTTGCCGGTATCGGTGACGTACAGCCTGCCGTCAGGAGCGAGTGCCAGACCACGCGGACCGTAGAACGTGATGCCAGGCATCTCAGGGGGACCATACTCTCCCCAGGCAGCGATGAGGTTGCCCTCACCGTCAAGTTGCTGGATGCGATGATTCCACGTGTCGGCGACGTAGATCGTCCCGTCGGGCGCGACCGCGACGTCCCAAGGCTCCCTGAAGCCGCCGGGGACGCCTGTCTCCTCCTCAGCCGCCGAGTAGCCGCCGATCACAGCAACGAACTGGCCGGCCTGAGTAAACTTTTGAATGCGATGGTTGCCGGTGTCGGCAATGTAGACGAAGCCATCCGGCCCCACCTTGATACCGGTAGGCCGCATCAGTTGACCAGGTCCGCTTCCCGGCTCACCGAACACGAAGCGGGCCGCCAGATCACGCCAGCCTTCGGCGTAGGGGTCAACGGGCAGGGAAATCTCCTCCGGCTTCACCGTCCCCCGTTCCCACATCCTGGCCAGCAGGTCCCGACGGATGTAGATTCTGAAGTCGCTGCGGAGGGGCCATTTGTCCAGCGTGTGTGACTGACCGGTCAGCTCGTCATAACGCCGGTAGTCACGATTGTACCAGATGTCCCAGATCGCTGCGCGAGTTCTGGCGTCAGTGAGAGCATACCAGATGCGCTCAAACGTCAGGTTGCGGTAGTCCTCCATAGGCCACCATAAGTAGGTGTAGGTGTTGTACACGTAGTCTCTCTCCAGATAGGGGGAGACGTCATCCCATTGCTCGCGCCCGGCGATAACAACGTCGGATTCCATCTGGTCCCGCGCAGGGTGTTCGCCGTAATAGATGGCGTTGGGATAGTCGCGCAACTGCCAGTAAAAGAGCGTGGAACCATCGGCGCCGTAGGCAACTCTGATGCGTTTCGGAGCACCCATCACGCGACGGGACAACTCGTCAATCTGGCGCATCACTTCATTGACGGCAGGAGCACCGTGGGCATAAACCAGGAACTCGATGGGGTAGTCGTAGTTGACATAGCAAAAGCGCCATGTGGTGCGTATGGTGATGAAGACCGGCACGAGGAGCGCGGTGAACAACAGCACGCGTACGGTAACGTGGATACCGCTGCGGTATGCCAGGTATAAGAGCACGGTGCCAAACCCCAGCACGCCAATCAGCCCGTTCAAAAACCAGCCGGTGATGTTCAAATGCGCAAGGTCGCTTCCACCAAACGGCCCTGCGCCCAGTGCGTTGATGAACATCACCACTGCCATCACCCAGGGGACGGCGCAGGCGGATAACATCCACCCGCGTCGTTCGATCACCTGCCGCCAGTCGGTGCTCTCGATGAGCTGCCCTAAAAGCCAGCCGGAAGTAAGTATCATCGGCAAGGCTATGTGGACGGTCAGCCAGGGCATACGTTCCCCGGCATATGAGTAGGCAAACCACGACAGCGCGCTCCACCAGAGCAGGAAAGCGATAAATAACGAGTTTAAGGAGAAAGTCCGGTCTCCGCGCGCAGCAGGCCCTTTATCGCGTTCCGCAGAAAAAGGTGAACGCAGTGCCAGGTAAACCGGCGTCAACAGGGTCAACAGAAAGGGGAGATACTCGTAGAAGAAGACCATGACGAAATAGTAATACCTGGGCTGGCTTCCCCGCTCCACGCCATGTTGTTCCAGCCAGTAACCCAGCGCGCCAACCAGCCCGGTAGCCAGGCCGGTGCCGTTGGTAAACACGGTGGTGAACAGTACAACGAAGATGGTATAGAAGATCGCTGCTGCAACAGACCATCTTCTCCAGTCCCACGCCAGGCCGATCACAGCGGAGAGCGCAAGCATCAAGACGGTGATGAAAGCCGAGTAATATACCGTCGGCGGGGAGTAGTCCAGTGGGTTCAGTCCCAGGGCTTTGATCGGGCCGGCCGAGAGCATGGGGAGGCACAGGGTGCCCAGCACAATGACCAGGTCGAACGAGCGCAGTTTGCGCAGTGCATCCCACCCAAACTCCGGGCGGGCTGAAGACGTCCTGTATTCGCTCCATAACTGGCAGGCGAGCAGCCCGACCAGGAAGAAGCCAAAGATGGCGAAGTAGATATATGCGGCCTCCATTGTGGCGAAGCCCAGGGAAACGCCGGCGGACATGACGTAAAGCCAGCGGGCGCGACCATCGTGCAGGTAGGCGAAGATAGCCCAGAAGACGACCAGACACCACAGGATCAACTCAACATCGTGGCGGATGTAACGGGAGTAGTAAGCAATGGAAGGGGAGATAAGGAACAAGAATGATGTGGCAAGCGCACCAGCGCGTCCGAGCCAGCGGCGCAGCAGATATGGGAAAGCGACGATCACCGTGCCTATCAGCGCCACCGGCAGACGGGCCGTGAAGTCATTGTCGGAGAACAGGAAATAGGATAACGCTGTAGCGTGGAACAGGAACGGCCCGTGCATCATCGGCGAATGGGCAAAACCGCGCCCGGTGTAGAGGTTCCACGAATAGAGCGTGTGAATGCTCTCATCGTGGCTCTGCACCCGATCGCCCAGATGCCACAGCCTTGTGGCCAGGGCAAGGATGATGAGCACCAGGTAGAGCGCCTTTTCTCGATCAATCCTTATCAGGGCACCCAATGGTTTGTCCAGGAAGGTGTCACAAGACGAAGCTACAGCTTTCACGTGTCTCCTCCGTCAATCGAATATGTTATTCGATCAGCCACAGCACTGCCCAGCGGTCATCGGCAGGCTGTGTGAGGCCCTCTCTGAAGAGCCACCATCTCACCGCTGCCTGACATTGTGGGGGCGTACCGGCCACACATTTGATTTCCAGCGGAGACCAGCTCCGATGGATCACAAAGTCCTGCCCAATGATTTTACGTTCGCCGGTCATGCCTGGCGGTAGCCCGGGTTGCTCCCTGCCCCCCGCCGTCATGCTCTCCGTGACCAGCACGGCAGGTATTTCTCTCGCCATCTCACCGGGTTCTATCCTGGTAGCCGCAGTGAAACCGCGCAGATACCAGGCCAGCACCGAGTCTGAAGGGGCCTCGAAGGCAAAGCGCAGGGTCATCGGCATCCCCGTTTCTCGCCAGGACAGCTCCCTCAGTGTCTCGAGCAGGTCACGTATCTCGGGGGCTGTGGGTTCACAGGTCAGAAGCTCAGCGGGGTCGGACGGACGCACGTAAGCCACCCCCCAGGCAGCCGAAACGGTGCATACCAGAAGGGCCAGCATTGTGCTCACTGCGACCGCGTACAGGGTGGTCTGGATATCGGTGGTTATGACGAACAGTATGATTAACAGGCCAAACAGTGCCAGGCTCATCGCCACCAGGGCCAGGTCCGTTACCTGTCCCCAGAGTCCGTAGCGGGCAAGTACCAGATAGATGTGCCCCCACAGGGTCACCATTACCACGATGCAGAGTAAGAGGATACGCCACTCGTTGCGCCTTTTCAGACCTTCCACCAGACTCTCCGCTGCGACGCCCAGGAGTATGGACAGTGGGAGGGCCACCCACAACACGTCCAGGGGCAGGCGAGCCGGCATCATGGACAGAAGCAGGGTGCCCACCAATGCCCACAATCCCAGGAGCTGGCCCAGACGCCTGCCATACCAGAAGCTCCACCACGCGCCGCCCAGGCCGCATAACAGTGCCAGAGGTTCGTAGACAGCCAGCAGGAGGAGGGGCGATGGGGAGGGTTGCTGTGACAGGCCGAAACGGGCCACCCACTCCACAAACAGATCGCCTGTTGCTCCCAGGCCGGCTGGATTCCACCACAGCCCGGTCGCACACGCCAGCAGTGCTAAGAGGCCTGCAGGGAGTGCCCACGCCAGTTGGGGGCGGACTGTCTCGCGCAGGAACTCCGCTACCAGCGTCCTTTCAACCGCTGCAAGGCCTGCGCCGGCCAGCGCCAGCGAGATCAGCAATCCCCAGGCCGATGAGCTGACCGTGACGGCCACAGCCAGCCCCCCGACCGTCAGCGCCAGCCAGCGTCGCTCGTGGGTGGCGAGGAAGTTGAGGACGCCACAAAACGTAGCCATTACCCCCAGGGCCGCTATGATCGTGCCGTCTACCTGCCGCGAGGCATACAGTGCGACAGGAGAGATAGCCAGATATGCCCCGGCTACGAGGGCGCCTGTCCGTCCCACCTGTCTGCGCAGCAGGCACGGGGTGAGCGCAAGCGCAGCCCCACACAGCGCCGGCCAGAAGCGTGCCAGCCGGTCGCTGGCTCCGCACAGCGCGAAAAGAAATCCATCAGCCGCAAACAGCAGCGGACTGTAGCCGGTTGTCGGCAGGCCCTGCCCGTTGACCGCCCGCCAGGCCAGCATCGCTTCACGTGCTTCATACAGCCCCAGCGGCGCGGCGTCGAGTGATGCCAGCCGCAGCGCCAGCGCTATCGTTATTATCAGTGCCCAGCACCCTGTCTCGACCGTTAAAAGTTGACTTCCCTCTTTGCGTTGGTTCATCTGCCACCTCAACTGGGGGTGGTTTCAGTGCAGGGTCGTGTCGCGGCAGTGGTTGCCCTACCTCTGGTATATAACCACACCTGCGTTCTCATAAACTCGCTTCAGCAGCCTGTCGAATCTGGCAAGCCCCGCCGCCGGGTATCTGGCCCGTTCCACCGGGCCAACGTAGACGTATTTTACGTTGTATCTGTCAAGTAACGCTGCCACCTCTTTGACGTTCGGGCTGGTGTAAATCGCCTCTATGTCCGGCTCACGGCGGGCCTGCTCATCGTAATTTCCGCGCCATTGGTGCTCATGGCCGCCCCATCCAAGCAGCGTTGGCAGACCGGTGTGAGCCGAAACCCGCCCCTCGTATACATACGCTTTGTAGTGATCGCCCGGAGCCTCCAGAATCACCGGGGCATCCTCAACATGCTCATTTAGCCAGAGAATGGCAGCATAGTCGTCGGGATTGGTCTGCGCCAGATAAGCACTCCCATCAAGCGTGGGAGGGGAGCCGTACTCCCTGGCACGGGCAGGGATTGCCAGCACCGGATAGACCATCCCGGCCACTATAAGCACCAGCGCGACCATTGCCAGACCGCTCTTGCGCTGCAAGGCACCTGTCAGCGCATAAGCACCGGCGATCCCCCACATCACCCAGGCCTGGAAATAGAACTTGAATACCGTGTTCATCCGGGTGCCGAAGTGATCGCGCAGATACACGTACTCCACACTGAGGGTGAGCAGAGCACCGACAATGGCGAGGAGGAGGACAAAGTTGTCCACATTGCGGCGGCGCGTAGTTGCCAGCGTGAGGATTGCCGTGACTAACAGCAAAGCAAGAATGAATGCGGTCCATGGATTGGACAGGCGCATCAGCAGGCGAGCAGTAATCATCTCATGAGCGTTGGCCATTCCCTCAAGCCCCGGGATCGGTCTCCTGTGCAGCCAGGCCGACAGGTATGCCAGTGCCCCCTGCGGCGCCAACAGGCCCAGCGTTTCCAGTGCCATAACGGTCCCCAGGAGTATGCCAGCTATCGCCAGAATGGCAACCACCAGGATTATTGTCCAGCGCAGCGCATCCAGAGCATCTACCCTCGAACCGCGGGCCCGGTCGGCGACAAAGACTGCCACCGGAAAGAGCACCGGCCCGAACATCACAAGAAACTGCGGCAGGCGGGTGGGGTTGAAGAGGTTAATCAGCACTCCGCCTGCCTGCGATTGAAAGCCGATCCAGAAAGGCAGGTACAAAAGGATGCCGCAAAAGAGGAGTCCCCCGCCGGGCATAACCAGGTTTACCAGCCAGTCCTTAACACGCGCCCCATTGTACGAGGCCAGCCCCAAGGCCATAAGAACGATGAACAGGTGAATCGGGAAATCCCAGGTATTCAGAAAACCCAGTCCTCCCAGACAGATCGCGTATATCGCAAACTCCCACCAGGTCAGCGGGAAACTGAGGCGCACGGGAGCATTGTCGCTGCCGGGCATTGGCTTATGCGGCCGCAGGTATAAATTGAACGCCAGCGCCATAGCCATTATGGTGAAGGGAAGTCCCAGGAGATGTGGATGCATATCCCCCAGGATGAAGCTGAAAGCCGGAAACTCGTCTATGACTTCCTGATGGTCTCCCCAGGGGGTATAGTCCTGCACCACTCTGGAGGCGCGCCACCACCAGAAGAAACGGGAGGGGATCCAGCTCCCCTGGGAGAATGGGACGGGCGCGGTGTTCAACTCGCGTATATCAAGCCATTTCCAGAAGGCCGCCGGGCCGATACCCCGGGCGTGCAGCACTTCCAACAGGCCTCCCAAATTGCCCACCAGGGCCACAAGCAGTACTCCCAGCAGCCCGCCGGTCAGCGCAGCCCGCGCCTTTTGCCCGTCGGGAGCACAGGCGGCGACCAGATTGTACACCAGGCTGAACGCTCCGTTGCAGGTGAGGGCGAAAAGCGTGGCGATGCCCAGATTGAAAGCGATAGAAGGAGATACGGCCGCCAGCCTGGTCACCATCGCCATCATCACATAGCCGAAATAGTAGTAGGAGATGGCAAATCCAGACAGCCAGGGATCATAAGGTGGAAAGGTCTGGGAGCGCAGTACAGCGCGCAGGAATGCGATCTCCATCCACTTTTCACCGCCGCCGGTCTCGATGCGCGGCATATAAGCACGTACTACACACCACAGGGCAAACGAGAGGGCGAACAGAAGCTCGGAGGCTGCTACGACCTGTCGTCCGGGTTTGCTCAGAGCGGGCAGGACGCGCACAAAAGTGCGCAACAGGATTCCGGCGAGAAAGAGCAGGAGCAAGGATGTAAGAATGCCTCCTGCCGTGTTATGCGTCCAACCCAGAGTTGTAAACAGCCAGAACAACCAGCCACCGACCAGCAGGCCAAGTGGCCGGGCAAAACCGTAACCCCGATCAGGCAGGCGATGAAATAATTGCAGACAAAGCGGCAGTGCCGCCAGCCCAAATAGCTGCAGAACCAGATACCAGCGCAGTGCCAGGAGAACCTCTACCATGACTCAAATCCCCACATCAGGTGGCGTGGGCGGTAACAAAGGGGCCGGGGTCGAGAGCAGAAGCTGCCCCAGAGCAGGGGTCGGCGTAGCGACGCTCATCCTCGCCGAGACACAGGTCACCGGCCTGGTGGCAACCACTGCTCGCGGGGGCATGGTCACCCCCTGTGCTATAACATCTCCGGGCCGGGAAGAAAGCACCATGGTGCCGACCGCCAGAAACGTGCAGGCGATAAGTGAGAGGCGCACCAGTATAGCCTGTCTGCGGCGGTGTGCAGATAGCCGCTTCTGGACGGTTTGCCAGCGGGAGCACGGCGCACCGGCCACCTCAGCAGCGACCCTCAGCACCGCCGTCAATTCCCGGGTCAGCCAGACGTAGTCGGCGGCCACTGTGCGGCAGCGGTCGCAGCGGCGCAGGTGCTCCTGTAGCTCACTTACAGCTTCTTCATCACCGAGCTGTGCCAGCTCATGCAGAGCAGGATGTCCGAAGTTAACGGTGCGCATTCGCCAATTCCTCTGTAACCGTTCAGGCGCTGACTGGAGGGCAGGGAATACCTCGCCCGTCAACCCTTCCCGGGGCTGCGGCTGGTAGCCGGCCTGCGCCGACCAGGGGCATCGGCGCAGGCCTATACCCGGCGCGAAGCGTCTGAAGAGGGCGATTTTGGTCGGCTGAACAGGCACCCCTCAGCCACGTACCCTGACCGCAGGAAGCACTCCGCGCTCCGTCGCCTCCCCACACTCTTCCAGCAGGCGGCGTAGTTGTACCTTGCCATGGTAGACACGGGCACGGGCAGCTTCTTCCTGACAGCCCAGGATCGCGGCGATTTCCGCGTAGGAGAGCCCCTCATAGTAACGCAGGATCAGTGCATCACGGGCCGCCGGGCTGACTCGCTGTAATGCCTCCCACACTTCCTGCCGTGCTCCCAATTGTTCCAGTATGCTCGCCGGGTCGTCGGCCGTTTCCTGGCCCTCGTCGGCATGCTCGAGCGCCTGCAGCACGGGCAACCGCCATTTCTTGCCCCGCCGTTTGTTCCGGCAACGGCTCACCAGGATCACCCTCAGCCAGGCCCATAATGGCCCCCGTTGCGGACTGTAATGACGCAGGTTGCGGAAAAGGTAGACAAAGGCGTCCTGGACCGCTTCCTCAGCGTCATCGGCGTTCGAGAGGAGAAGGTATGCCAGGCGAAAAGCACGCGCATAGCAGGCTTCGTAGAGTGCCTGTTGAGCTGCCTCATCTCCGCTCATCGCTCGTGCCACAGTCTCATCTTCGGCCATTCCAGAGCCTCATTCAGAATCCATGAGGGACAGCACCACACCAGGGTGTAACGCGGGCCGACTGAAATCGCCCCTGGCCCGAGAAGGCCGCTGAATCGGCCACCTGCAACGCTGACTGAAAGTCAGCCTGGAGGGCCTCCGGCCAACGGTCGGCCTGCGCCGACCGGCGCGTCGGCGCGGAGCGCCCAAAGAGGCCGATTTCAACCGGGCGACATCCGGTGCATAACTCGGAGTGTCAACCAATTATGAACCAATCCCTGACCTCACTGCAAAAACTCGCCGCGGGGACTCCGGGGGCGCAGGGTCCGAAAAACGTGGCCGACGCACCCCTATGCGTCGGTATAAGCGGCATAGGGATGCCGCCTGTGCAGTTTTTCGGATAGGCTCTATTTCCTCTGCGTTCTCTGCGCCTGTGCGGGAGGAGATACTTTTGAGCACTCTCCCAGGGGGTGACTTCAGGTCACCACTGCGCGAGTGCCGTCCAATTACATGTACACCGGGAGTCGAGGATTTGTGAGAGCATCTGCCCCGGCAATCCCGAATTACGCGGGCCATGAGCTGACGACTTTATAGATCCGCACTCCCCACTTATCGTACACCACTTCCAGCATACCTTGAGCAGCCATATGGTCGAACTTTTCCAGACCTGCCGGGTCATAGAAGGCGCGTTCATACTCGCCTATGTATATATAGCTCACGCCGTAATGCTTAAGGATTTCCCAGGCGTATGCCACGTCGCCTGTGTTGTAACACGCGTTCACATCGGCACGCCGCTTTTCCACCTGCGGATCGGGCAGCATGATGCGCTGCTGGCGCTGATGCCAGCTCCATCCGATCACCGCCGGCAATCCCGTATAGACCGAGACGCGGTTACCCCAGTGGTATTCCCCGGCAAGCCCTTCCATGATCACCGGGGAGCCTGCAATGTGATCCTGCATCCAGCGGATGGCGTAATAATCCCCTACAAGCTCAATTTCACGCAGCTCAGGTGTCCCATCAGCGATCTTAGAGGTGCGCATAAAAGCCATACCATCAAGCGTGATCCCGGCCTCCTTAGACAGGCGATCCACAGCCCGCGCGCGGATTCCATAGGGAAGGAACAGCGCGCCACCCAGCACAAGCAGCCCCATGCCGATCCACCACAGCCGGCGCCAATCCTGCGACCAGCGCCTTGTCCGCTCGTATGCCCAGCCCAGGGAGACCCCCGCCGCCACTGCCAGCAACATCCATACCTGGAGGTAGAACTTGAAAACGGTGTTCATACGTCCGATGTCGCCTTTGAGGACCACAATCTCCACGGCAAGGCTGAGGGCCATCGCTGTGCCGACCATCAGCCAGAGCAACCTGCGCCCGGCCGGAGTTCCGGGTCTGAAAAGCAGGCAGGCAGCACATGCTCCTGCTGGCAGCGCTGCCAGAGCGACCTGGTAATCCAACAACGCAGCCACCAGCGCCAGCACACCCGCAAAGGCGAGGATTCCTATAATGGTTGAATTCCAGGAAGGAGAAGATGCCCTGGGTGGCCTGTGGCACAGCATACGCCATATGCTGGTGACCATGCGGGTCAGCAGCGGGAAGAGCAGAATGCCGTGCATCCACAGATATATACTGAACGGCGTATGCGAGCCGCGCCATCGTTCGAGAGAGGAATAGCCGGCCAGATAGTGCCTGAAATACGGCTCATACAGCAGCCGTGAAAGCGCCACAAGCAGTGCGGCCTGAGCGATCACCCTGCTCCAGCCCTCGCCACGTGCTGAGAGCCTGCCCAGCACCAGGGCTGCCAACGCCAGTGCCATATAGGTGGGATAGTCCCAGCTATTTGTTGGCCAGAGCGCACCGATCACCAGGCCCCCGACAAGTATGCTGACCCAGCCCGGGCGCCGTTCCTGAGCCCAGCAGACCGCCAGGGCAAGTGCGAAAAGTGTGATGGGGAAAGCGATCATATGGGCATGGAGATCACCGTACAGGAAGGTGAACGCCGGAAACTCGTTAATCGGGCCTACCTCCCCTGGCCAGGTGGGAATAATGCGGGTGGGATGCCAGTACCATGACTCAATGCTCAGGGAAAGACTGGCGCCATGCACCACCACTTTCCATATGCCGCTGATCATGGCTGCCGTCTCGGAGAAGACGGGGATGGTGCTGGGGAATGGTGTGCCGCCAAGTGCGATCAGTGCACTGCGCACGAGGTGGACGACCCCCAGGTTGCCGAGCAGGACGGTAAACGCCAGTGCTGACAGCCCCGCCACAATCGCGCCCCGCCGGTGGCCACCGAACAGGTTGAAGGCGACGGAGAAAGCCCCCACACCGGTCAGCGCGAACAGCAAAGGCACCGCCAGGTTATAGGCAATCTCAGGCAATGTGCCGGTGAGCTTAATCAGCGTACCGATGATGACGAATCCGTAGTAATAGTAATTGATGTAGGCGCCGGAGAACCATGGGTTGTAGGGCGGGAACCATGTGGATTTCATCACCGCGTTCAGGTAGGCGAAATCCATAGGCTTTTCCCCGCCCATCGGCGTATGCCAGAGATCGGGATGGAGCATGCGCACGCCGACCCAGAACAGGTACAACGCTGCAAACAATCCCTCGGTCAGGAGAATCAGTTTCCGATGGTGACGCAAAAAGCGTCCCAACTCTTTGCGCCTGAGATACGCGATCCCCCCACCGATCAGTATCAGGAACACAAGCATGCGTACAATCGTGCTGCGCGTGTTCGGCAACACATGCGTACTGGCTGCCATCCAGGTCAGGTAAGCGACAATCAGCAGGCCCAGTATACGAGCCATGCCGTACCCCCGGTCACGCAGACGTGACAGCGCCACGAACAGAATGGGAAAAGCAGCCCATCCTATGACAGCCACGACGGCCCACCAGAGCACTACAGCCAGCCCGGGGCAGGTATTGAGGAGACTGTCGCGGTCGAACATTTCGCTCCAGGTGCCGCCGGCCCGTTGCTCGGCCCAGGTCCACGGGTCGAACTCCAGACGCTCAGGGGTGGCGTCCGCCTGTCGGGGATTCAGCCCATAGGCGACATGGCTCAGATCAACTCTGCCCAGCACCGCCTCTGCCAGTCGTCTGGAATATCGCTCTGTCTTGCGGAAAATGAGCACGCGGGGGTGGTCGTAGACGCTGAACGCTTCCTCGGCAGGGGGCAGCTTCACCTGGATCGGTTGGGTCTGGTAGGTGTATTCGGTCGGCTTCATAAGCGGGAAGGGGGTTTCCTGATCGGGGAATTGGAACGGCCCCAGCGCCGGATAGGAGGTGAAGTCGGCGACCAGCTCGAAGCCCAGTTCGCCTGCAAACAATGCGCGGTAGTACTCGATGGTCAGAGGATAGCGGGCCGGGAGGCGAGGAATGGAGGCGTAAAGGCGGTTGCTCGCGGTGATGATGTAATCGGCCTGATCGAGCCATTCGTATAGCTGGATGAGTTTCTCCGGTGTGTCCTCATCGTAGTGGCGCATCTCGAAGCCCTGGTACATTCCACCGAAGGGATCATGGCCATCTAAACGAAGGGGCAGCCCCCAGTCAAAATGCTCGTTTGCGATCGTGACGCCAGGAGGCACATGTGCGTAGATCCACCGTGAAGCCGCCACCCGGGTGTGTGGGCGCAGGTAGATCGAGAACACGGCAGCAGCCCACAACAAGGCCCCAAGGATGACCAGCGCGGCTATGCTCCGGCCAATAACACGGGCATATTTGGGAACGGCCCTGTAAAGCCGATTCAACAGGTACGCCGCAAAGAGGATAAATATCGGGTAGAGGGGGAGCACGTAACGCATCGCCTTGACCCAGCGGGTGGAGTGGTACAGGAAGAGTAAAGTCGCCCACACCCACGGCACAAGATGGGCGAGCCGGTTGCGCCGTCCCTGACTCTCCCCGGCGGGGAGTCCGCGCGTGGTCAGCAGCTCATAGCCTGCCAGCCCCCAGCCGACCCAGGCAGCCAGGCCGAGCGGGAGCCCCATACCCCACACCACCATGTTGACCCATGAGAACAAAATGGGGGTGCGATTGGTCCACTGGCGTCCCCAGGGCATATCTACCTGACCGCTCTGCTCGGCCCGGATCTGTTCCAGGCGGTTGAGCCACTCCGGGCTGAGTCTGATGCCGAAGAAACCCGGCCCCTGGAAAGCGTAAGGTTGAGCGACGCGGAATGCCACAAACGCAAGCATGCCTGCCAGCGCCAGGCGTAAACCGGGCCGTAACAGTGATTCAAAGCGCTGCCGGCTCTCCAGCCAGCGCCACAGCGCGGCCAGTGCCACGAGCAGGGAGGCCATCACCCCATCAATTTTACACGCAGCGGCCAGTCCGGTAGATAGCCCGGCCAGCCCGAAGTCCAGCCAGTTCCCTGAGCGACCTGCCCGTACCGAAAAGTAGAGTGTCAACGTCACAAAGAAGCAGGCCATACTGTCAACGGTGAAGAAATGGGCCTGCTGGATCATAAAAGCGGTCAGCGCACCCAGTGCGGCTGCGCACAGTCCCACTCGCTCCTCATACAGTGTGCGCCCAATCAGATAGAGCAGCACTATGGTGCCCAGATCGGCGAGAGCGGAGAACATCCGCCCGACGAGGGCACTGTAAGTGCCGGTAAATGAGCCGGGATGACACGAATCGGCGGGGAAAAAAGTATGCGCCACCAGTGAGGCCAGTGCCGCGCCCGGTCCGGCAACTGTTTCGCCGCAACCTCTGTCGAGCCATTCGGCTGTCATGCGGGTCAGAAAGAGCGGCAGCGTGCCGTAGCTGTATTCGTAGCCGCGATTGCGGGAGTTGAGGGGCGAGTGGGCGCTGTCGAAATAAAGCGCCAGGCTATCGGGCATCTCGATCGCCGAGGTGATAATACGCATATGGCCTTCGTCTGGGTGGATCCATTGTCCCTCGTCCCAGTTCAGCCCGGTGAAACGCATCCATGCCGCGACCGCCAGGATAATTGTCAGGATGAACGCTCTGTATGTTGGTTTCAACAGCACTTCCTCCCACATACTGGTCTTATCGGTGCAGGCTTTCAGCCAGTACCTATTCAGACGATTGGAATCGCCCTCTTCAGGCGCTTCGCGCCAGGTGTCGGCCTGCGCCGACACTGCCTCGCCCCTACCAAATAAGGCGTCTGAGAGAGTCTTTAACCGGATTTTTCCGTCTGAAGACTCGATTCCCGAGCTTATGTTAAGGTATCGGGCTTTCGGTCCGCCATCATTCTAACTGGTACAGAAGGAATAAAGGTCTACCGTCCGCTTCGGAATAGACTGTGGTCTCTTTGCCCCCAGGGTGCTGCCGGCGCAATTCTTCCAGTTCGCCGAGACGCTCCCGGATGATAACGAAGCAGGGCCTTCCTCCTTCCTCGAGCGGTGGGGGGTTCCCTTCCCCTGGTGGAGGGACGTCCACGCCCCGGATGTTCCGCGCCATATAGGCCAGTGTTCCAAAGTCCCAGTATATGAATGGCGGACCGTAGAAGTATACGGTGCAATCCCTGCCCTCGCGTGCCAGGTACCGTGCCAGTTCAGTAGCCACCTCAGCGGTTGGATTCCCGTACACACGCGTGGGGGTGTAAACGATGAAGTAATGATACAGGTTCAACCCTGTGACGACGACCAGGACAAGTGCCATACCGAGGTACAGGGACTTCTCGTTAGCAACCAGGAGTCTGCGCGTCAACTCCGCCAGCCAGTTCAGCCCCAGGCTGACGAGCAGTGCCACCGCCGGCATGATGATGGTCATACGCTGGCTGCTGGGAGGATTCTCGGTGATCACCCATCCCAGGATCAGCGCCAGCCAGAACCAGATTAGCAGCAGCCCGTTGGCCGGGCGGCGGGAGTAAGCTGTTGCCCAGATTATGCCCGGTATAAAAAGGATACCGCTGACGAAATCAAGCAGTGGAATGCCCGGCCTGTACCAGAAGGTCGGGTCGAGTGTGTAGTTGAAGGCGGAGATGGATTTCCAGAACTGTTGCAGCAGCAGGCTGAGGGCGCTGCGGCCGGTGATCTGCTGCTCCTGTTCAAGCCAGCCGGAGGCGAAGATGCTGACCTGGCGCGAGCGGCCGGCAAACTCCTCCGGATGGATGGTATAGTACAGCATAAGAGGCGCCACGACGACGAGTGCAGCGAGTACCATCACCACCACAGCCCGACCATAGCGGTCCTTGAAGCGGGAGGTCGTGAGCGCCCGCCAGGCGAGATAACTTGCGGCCACCAGACCTGTCAGCCGCGCTCCGAAGTAACCGTACCAGCCCAGGCCAATGATCGCGCCGGAGAGGGCAAACTGATACAGCGACGTAGACGAATCTGGGAGTGAGCGCAGGCCACGTATCAGAAACCACAGGGCCAATGCCATAAAAAGCCCATCGGCGATCTGATTCGATCCCAGGCGACTGAAGTGGATGTGGTAATGCGAAAAGGCGAGCAGCATTGCCCCAGGCCAGGCGACCTTTGGTCCCCAAAGTTCCCGTGCCAGCAGGAAAACGGCCAGCACCGTGGCGGTGCCGATCAGCGCAGAGAGCGCCCGCAGGCCGGCTATCGTGGCTCCCAGGAGTCGAATTGAGAGGCCGTAGGCCAGGAAGGACATCGTCGGCACGCCGAACCAGCCGGTGGCAAAAGGGTTGCCCAGAGGTGGCCCCCATAATTCAATCGCTGCCACCCCCTGGGTGCCCTCGTCCCCTCCCAAATTGGCTGGTATGTGCTCCAGGTCAACGGCGCGTACCGCCAGGGCGACCGCCAGCAGAGCCACCAGTGCTATGATCTCACGCACGTGCGCGCGCGTGCGATAGAACAGCGCCTGCCAGGCGGACTTGCCCGGCATAAAAGAGGCCAGGAAGACACACACACCCGCCAGCCACATCCACAGGAAGGGGCTGAAGTCGGCTTCTGATGGGTGGCGGCGCGCCAGTATCCCTGCCTCCAGGGAAAGCAGGGCACCGCCACACAACCCCAGCCAGCGCAGAGGTGACCACTGTCTCCAGGGGGAAGGAGGTCTTTTCCGGTGGCCCTGCTCATGCCGCCTCAGTCTGAGCAGAAGCAGGGCGAAAGCGTAGATGGCGATCCCCCATAGCAGGAGGCCATCCCAGACGTAGTCGCGCCGTCTGAAGAAGTAGAATTGGCCCAGGACAGCGAAGGTCAGGCCGATAAGCATAAGCAAGCCAGCAATCCTGTTCTCCTGGTTCACTCCTTCACTCCGGATCGTTTTTGGGCTACGAAGAAGAGGCACACGGCAAGAGTGCTGGCCTCCCCGGTCAGCATTTCCTGGTAGATCGGCCGTATCAATCGCTCTGTCAGCCACAGGTTGACCCGCGTCGGCCACAGAATCCAGCGGCCGGTGAGCTTTTTACAAATCAGGGACGGCAGGCCCAGATAATGCCCCCATTCCAGGGCCGCCAGAGCGCGAGGGGAGAAGTAGGGCCACCAGCGTTCCAACACCAATCCGGCTGCGCTGAGCCGTTGCTCCCATACTGCGGGTTCATCGTAGTGGTGATGGCGGGAGACACGGTTGAAGAAGCGACGATAGAGCCGGCCCGGCGAGTGAAGTCCTGCCCTGTCAAGCATGCGCCCTATCGAGAGGTAAGGGAGAAAATCAGGTCCGGGCACACAGAAGTAGAAGCGGCCGCCGGGGCGCAAGACGCGCGCCGTCTCGGCCAGCACCTGCTCCAGGGCAGGCTGAGGGATATGCTCCAGGACCGAGTTGCTGATGACGGTAGCGAAGTAGCCATCCGGGTAGGGCATGTGCACACCGCTGGCCTGCGTCAGGAGGCGGTAGGCCGCTCGCATCCGCGCCTCACGCAGCGGTTTCCCCCAGGGATCCAGGCCGACATCAAGCGGCTCCGCGAAAGCGAGCGAGGCGAAGTGCCCATCGCCACATCCCAGGTCAAGTACCGGCGGGTTCACGGGAAGGGCGGCATAAAACCGGGCCTCCACTGCCCGGAGCAGGGCGCGGAAGGCCGGTACCGTGCACAGATGTCTCCAGAGCAGATCGTCTGCAGTGCTGTCCACAGTTCATTTCCGCTCCAACAGGCTCTCAAAGAGTGCCTCGTAGGCTTCTGCCGTCCGGGCGGTGCTGAAACGGGCAGCGATTTCCTCGCGTGGGCGGATGTACTTGCAGCGGTTCGCTTTGTCCACGACGCGCAGGATCGCCCCGGCCAGCGCCGCACTATCGCCTATTGGCACGATTTCCCCCATCCCGGTCTGCAACACCGGCTGGCGTACTCCTGGCAGGTCGCTGGCGATCGCGGGGGTCCCACACAGCATCGCCTCGACCTGTACCAGTCCGAAGCTCTCCGTTGAGTTCAGACTGGGCACCACGATAACGTCCAGATTCGGGTAGAACGCGGCCATCTGCTGGGGGTTGAGCACTCCCAGAAATTTCCAGTGCTCCTCGTACTGCTTCAGCAGGGGCGCCAGACGCCGCGCGTAGGCTTCCTCACCCAGCACATCCCGGTACTGTCCGGCGAATAGCACGCGCGCCTGAGGATAAACCTCCAACACTCGCGGCAGTGCTTTCAGCAACACCTCGACCCCCTTCTCCGCCGCCAGCCTGGCCGCCATTCCGATGACCGGGCCGCTACCGTTCAACCCATGTATTCTGGCGAAGGCTGTGATCGCACCGGCGCTCACCTCGGGCAATTCCACCGGTGGTGGGATGACTTCCAGCTTGCCACGGAAGGAGCGCAGGAAGGGGGAGTGGTCGGCGAAATCCTGCGTATACGCCACCACGCGGTCGGCGAGCATTCCCGCCAGGCGGTTCATCAGATGGACGACTTGATTGACCAGCCAGTTGAACGGGCCGGCGGGTAACTTCAAATCGCAATGGTAGGTCAGCACGGCGGGTTTGCCCATCAGGCGGGCACGTGCCGCGACGCCGGCGGCGTCAAACTGCGGCAGATGCAGACTGATGGCCTCATGCTCGCGCACCAGACGCGTCGCCAGCCAGCCGAAAGTCGGCATGATCACCCCCTTGCTGACGCGAAAAAGTACTGGCGCACGCACCACCCGCACTCCATCTTCGATTGCCTCCCTGGGGGTCGCGCGATTGAAGTGGGAGGTCAGTACTGTGACCTGGTGACCGCGCGCTACCAGCCCCCGTGCCAGACGCTCGGCGTAAATGGTCAACCCGCTGGTGTGTGGACGATAATAAGTCAGGACGATCAAAATTTTCATCTTTCAGCCATACGGGGCGAGGCTGCTGCAGCCTCGCAGACGGTGTGAGTCATAGCGTTCATTAGCTCTCGATGTCAGGGTTCTGTGCGAGCTGCCGCAGGTTCTCTCGCAGCCATGTCAGTGGTGCCACGTGCCCGGTTCTGAGTTCCAACCACAGGCCTGCCAGACCCAATGCGCAGCTCAAAAAATATTGAAAGGCATGCAGGCCGAAGGCCGCTGTGATTGCCGGGGCGGTCGGTACACCAAAAGGCACCGTCAGCCCGTATCTGGCAACAGCCTGGAAAACCCCTATGGCGCCTGGCGAAGATGGCAGCGCCATACCCAATCCCACCATGCAAACCAACAAGGGAGCAGCCAGCGTCGGGGGGTGTTGGATAAAGGCGCGTATCAGTGCCCGGTACGAGATGACGGCGCAACCCCAGGTTATCGCTGACCAGAACAGCAGCGCCATGACCCGATCCGCACTGCGCAGGGAAGCCAGGCCATCGAAGAGAGTGTCCAGCGAGCGGATCAGCCGTTCCCTGTTCACACCGGGCAGCCGGTACACACCCCAGCGCACCGCCTGTCGTCCCCGGTCGGGTCGCCATGCGATGAAAAACAGCCCCGCAAGTACTGCCAGGGCTGTTCCTCCTGTCAGGAGAGCGGCCGCTATCGCCCAATCCAGCCCTGCCCGTGCTTTACCCAGGAAGGGGGTTATCCCTGCCAGCAGCGCCACTACCGTCAACATGTCCAGCACCCGCTCTACTACCACGGTAGAGAGGGCAGCGCCGACAGAGGTTGTGCCCGACCTTGCCATCACCAACGCCCGGGCCGGATCGCCCAGCCGGAAGGGAAATACGTTGCTCACCAGGTAGCCCACATTGGTAACCCAAAAACAGCGCGAGAGACTCACCTGTGAGCCTAACAGGATACGCCAACGGGCGGAGCGAGCCGCCATGTAGGCCACCAGGCTCAGGCTGGCCGGGAGCAGGTAAAAATACTCCGCATGCGCGAACGTTGCCACTACCTGCGGCAGGTTAATGCCCCGAACAGCCAGAAGCAGGGCCACGACACTGATCACCAGACCGGCCCATAGACGCCAGCCATCTTTCATGGTGGGTGATTATACCACCGCCTGAGAGACTGCGGAAGTCCAAACTCAGTCCGGAGTCCACAGTCGTAACCACTCAGCCTGCCTGAGGCAGATACTGCAAACGCTGGCTACACTGAGACACCCGCAAATGGCTCAGATGGCCTTCGACCCGCCGGACTGTAAGTCCGACGGGCACCCAACCGTGCGGCGCGGGTCACAACCGGCCGCCGGACTGTAAGTCCGACGGGCACAGGCTGGATAGATGCCCACAGTCCTGAGTCAACGACCGGCGAGCGTCACAGGTTGGGGACAGGGTTCTGGGTCACCTTCAGCGGCCGGTCCAGGCGGCATCAGGCGTGGTCTGGAGGCCGGGGAACACAAAAGGAGGCTGATGCCACCTTTTCACCTGCCTGTATGTCCCCGGTGTGACGCGCTCACAAACCAGACGGAGGATATGATCTGAGTTCGGCAAAGGAGCGGATCAGCACAGGCCGCAGCGGAGAGGCTGGCAATCCTGCCTGCTCCATCCCCAGGATAACCGCACCGACCACCGGTGGCACTTCCAGGCGGACCAGGCGTGCGCCTGGGGCGACCGGGTATATCGTCTCTGCCATTGTCTCCGCCAGCAGCGGGCTGCCGTTGAAGAAACTCCCTGCCAGCACGACCTCGAATGAGAGAGGGGCGAGATCGAGCTGGCGAATGACACCGATGGCCATGCTCGCCAGTTCACGCCCGGCCCAGCGTACAAGCTCCAGAGCAACCTCATCCCCCTCGGCAGCGACTCTGAAGACCACAGGCGCCGCCTCCGCGCCTATGTACAAACCGCCAATAGTGAGCGCTTCCAGCAACGCCTCAACGTCCGGCAGACCGGCAAGCTCGACAAAGGCCCGCGTCAGGCGGGTGGCCGGGCCACGCCGCGTCCACTCCAGTGCGATTGCCTGAAGCGCTTTCAGCACCAATTCGCCGGCACCGGCCGCCTCTCCCAGCCATGAAAATCCGGTCATACGTCCCTCGCGACCGTCCGGGGAGCGCCCCCAGCAGTTACAACTTGTGCCGGCCACCACCGCCACACCCCACCCCTGCTCTGCACCGGCCAGCAGAGCTATAAGCGCATCGTTGACAATCTCCACCGGTGCGCTGAGACCGAGCGCTCCGATGGCCTCAAGCATCGCCGGCCGCTGTGAGGGCCAGTCGTAGCCTCCGATCCCGAAGCCGGCGCCGGCGATCATCTCCCGCGAGATACCGGCGGCGCTCAGAGCCTCATCCGTTGCCTCCTGAAGCACGCGCGCCAGTCTCTCATAGCCGACGCTCTCCGGGTTCCCCGGACCGCTCTGACCGAAACCCAACGCATGGCCGGACGCGTCGGCGATCAGGGCGTGAGTTTTACTCCCTCCTACATCCACACCTAGAAAGTATGGTCCTGCTCCCTGCATCCTGCCTCTTGCCTCCTGCCTCCTGCCTCCTGCCTCCTGCCTCTTTACTGTGCCCAGCTCCTGCTTCTCTCCACCGCCTTCTTCCAGCCTGCGTAGGATTCCTCACGGCGCGCCTCATCCCACTGCGGCTCGAAGATGCGATCAACTCCCCAGTTAGCCCGCAATTCCTCAAGGTCCGTCCACAACCCTGTTGCCAGGCCGGCAGCATAGGCAGCGCCCAGGGCCGTAGTTTCGTGTACCAGCGGTCGGATCACCGGCACACCAAGGATGTCAGCCTGGAGCTGCATAAGGAAGTTATTGACGGTCGCGCCGCCGTCCACCTTGAGGGCGGACAGCGCGATCCCTGAATCGGCGCGCATGGCCTCGAGCACATCCCGCGTCTGGTAGCAGATAGCCTCAAGCGTCGCGCGAACGATATGCGCACGGGTGATGTAACGGGTCAGGCCGACGATGACGCCCCGCGCATCCATATCCCAGTATGGGGCGAAGAGGCCGGAGAAGGCAGGGACGAAGTAAATACCGCCACTGTCGTTGACGCTGGCGGCGAGTGCTTCCGTCTCGGCGGCATTGCGGATCAGGCCCAGGTTGTCGCGCAGCCACTGGACAGCCGCTCCGGTGATCGCGATCGAACCCTCCAACGCATAAGTGGTGCCGGCAGGGAGACTGTATGCCACAGTTGTCAGCAGGCCGCTCTTAGAGGGGACCGGTTGTCGGCCGGTGTTGAGCAGCATGAAGCAGCCGGTGCCATAGGTGTTCTTCGCTTCTCCCACGGCATAGCAGGCCTGTCCGAAGAGGGCGGCCTGTTGATCCCCCAGGTCACCGCACACGGGCACCACCCCGCCCACGGGACCGTCAGCCTGCGAGACACCATACGCCTCCGGGTCAGATGAGGGACGGATAGCGGGTAACATCTGGCGGGGAATGGTCAGGATATTCAGGAGTTCATCGTCCCAATCGAGCGTGTACAGGTTCATCAGCATCGTGCGGGAGGCATTGGTCACGTCGGTGATGTACGCGCCGCCTCGTGGGCCGCCGGTCAGATTCCACACGATCCAGGTGTCCACGTTCCCGAAGTAAGCCTGGCCTGCCTCTGCTTTCTTCCTGAGACCAGGGACATTGTCAAGCAGCCATTTGATTTTAGGGCCGGAAAAGTAGGTGGCGATGGGCAGGCCGCTCCTGGCACGGAAGAGCGGTTCCAGGCCGTCGGAGATGAGCTGCTGGCACAGCTCGCGGGTACGCGTATCCTGCCAGACAATCGCGTGGTAGAGTGGTTCACCTGTGGCAGGATCCCACACGATGGTCGTCTCGCGCTGGTTGGTAATCCCTATACCGGCGATCTGGTGGGGTGATATTTCCCCCTCAGCAAGCGCACCTCCGATGACGCGGCGTGTCTTAACCCAGATCTCTCTGGCGTCGTGCTCGACCCAGCCCGGTTGGGGGTAAATCTGGGTATGTTCCTCGTACATCGAGACGACAATCCGGCCGGTGCGGTCGAAGACGATGAAGCGGGTACCGGTGGTGCCCTGATCTATAGCCGCTGCGTATTGTTTCATTTTGCTCCTCCTGAGACAACTGCTTACCCTTCTGCAGGTTCACTCCTCGCCAGCCAATCTCTCAAGGTGACTGTCACCTATAGGGCCGGGGGGCGATCAAACGCCTGTGTCATACCGGAGGATGCTCGCAAATGTCAGGCGTCAAGGCAGGTGACAGTCACCTCCGGCCCCTGAATTCGCCCGCTGTGGGCCGCAGGCCTTCGGTTGGCCTGCGCCGACCGCTGGTTCCGCGTCGGCGCAGGCGCCCGGGAAGACCGATTCCCAGGCGGCACATGGCGGCATGCAGCCGGCAGGTAATTACCGGGAGAGGAGGGAGTCCGCTCCTCTCAACGCGGAAGGGAAGGCAACGCTCTGCCACGAATCACATCCTTTCGGGTGCGCTCATGCCCATCAGATGAAGCACACGCGCCAGGACGTTCCTGGCAGCACGGACCAAAGTCAGCCTGGCCTGCGTCAGCTCCGGCTGATCCGCATCCACCACACGGCAATCCCGATAGAAAGCGTGGAAAAGCGTGGCCAGCTCTTTGGCGTACACGGTCAAATAATGGGGCGCCAGTTGAGAGGGCGCATCCGAAGCGCCTCCTACTGCCAGCGCAATGGTCTCCTGGAGATCCAGCATTTTGCGGATCAGGGCGAGTTCGCTCTCGTGGGTCAGTAAAGAAACATCGCCTGCCTTCTCCACCTCCCACCCCAGGCTGGCTGCATGGCGCAGGATACTGGCGATCCTGGCGTGGGCATACTGCACGTAATAGACCGGATTCTTGTCCGACTGTTCGACGGCCAGGGCAAGGTCGAAATCAATCGTCGCGTCAACCGTGCAGGTGAGCAGCATGAAGCGGATCGGGTCTGGGCCGACCTCATCGAGCAGCTCGCGCAGTGTAACAAACTCGCCGGTGCGTTTGGACATGCGCACTTCCTCGCCCCCACGCTTCAGATTGACCATCTGATACAGAATGATCACGACCCGCGAGGGGTCGAGGCCGAGGGCTTTAGCCGCAGCCTTCACGCGGGGCACATCTCCGTGATGGTCGGCGCCCCAAACATAAATGGCCTGGTCAAACCCGCGCTCGACCAGCTTGTTCCACACATAGGCGATGTCCGAGGCAAAATAAGTCGGCCGCTCAGAGGGATCCGGGACGATACGGGGAGAGCGGATGATCACCGCATCGCTCTCCAGCTCCGGATGGCGAAACCAGACCGCGTCGTCATACTCGACCACGTAACCCTTCTCCCTGAGTAAGCTGACCACGCGGTCGAAGAGGCCAGATTCGTACAGGCTTCTCTCGTGGAACCAGACATCGAAGGTCACCCCGAGAGCAGCCAGGTCCCGTCTGATCCATTCGATCATACGGGCTATGCCCTCGTTGCCCAGCGCGCGCACGGCCTCTGTACGTGGGAGTTTCAGGTAACGGTCGCCATCCCGGGCGATGATTTGTTGGGCCAGCTCCGTTACGTAGCGACCGTGGTAGCCGTCTTCCGGGAATGGTTCATCGTGACCCAACTCCTGGAGGTAACGGGCGTAAAGGCTCTCTCCGAACTTGCGCACCTGTGAGCCGGCATCGTTGACGTAATACTCCCGTTCCACTTCGTAGCCGGCTGCCGCCAGCAAATTGGCCAGCGTGTCACCGATGACAGCGTTGCGAGCAGAGGCGACAGTGATCGGGCCGGTGGGATTGGCGCTCACGAATTCCACCTGCACCCTGCGCCCGCATCCCAGGTCCAGGTTGCCGAAGGACTCACCCGCTTCCAGGATAGCGTTGACCTGAGAGGTCAGCCAGTCGGTGGCGAGCGTGATGTTGATATACCCTCCTCCTGCCACTTCGACTTTGCCTGCGTAAGGAGCCGGAGGCAGGTGAGCAACCACCCGGGTGGCGATCTCGCGGGGCGCCATCCGCGCTTCGCGTGCCAGGCGAAGACAAACCGGTGAGCTGTAATCCCCATGTTCGGGCTGACGGGGACGCTCTACGGTGATCTCCGGAAGCGGGAAGTCCGGCAACGCGCCGCTGGCCTGAGCCTCCTTGAGCCCGCTTCTAATCAGCGCGGCGATTTGATCTCTTATCAGCTTCATTCAGCCTCTCCGTATTCAGATGATGAAGATACGCAGCCCAATGCCCGGAGAAACCAGCGGCTGAGCCTGGCACGCTCCTCCGCTGGCTGGAATGAGCTGTCCACAGCCGTGAGGATCATAGATTTAATCTGTTCCAACGTCACACCCATCGCCAGCATCACGGTCATATACTCGTCGGTAAGCGTTGTATCGCTGATGCTGGGATCGTCGGTGTTAATTGTCACACGCAGGTCCAGGGCGAGCAGGTCGGGCAGTGGATGTTGCCAGAATTGACGCACCACCCCGGTCTGTATATTGCTGGTGGGGCACACCTCAAGTGTGACCCCCCTGGTGCGCAGCAGGTGGATAACATCGGAGTTTTCGATCGCGCGCACCCCGTGGCCGATCCGCTGTGCCCCCAGCAACTCGACGGCTTCCCTGACGTTTTCTGCCCCCCCGGCTTCTCCGGCATGCACCGTGATGTTCAGCCCTTCACGCTGCGCACGCTGGAACACTTCGGCGAAGCGGCGGGCAGGATAGTGTACCTCGTCACCGGCCAGGTCGAGTCCCACCACCCCATGCTCACGGTAGTCTAACGCTATTCTGGCGATTTGGGAAGCGGTCTCCACGCTCTCGTCGCGTCCGATTTGCAGGATCAGCCTGACGGTGATGTTGTGATCTCGCTGTGCCTGTGCCACGGTGTTGCATACCCATCTGGTAACACTGTCCAGGGAAAAGCCCTGATGACGAGAGAGCGCGACGGGGTTGAAGCGCAGTTCCATATACCTGATATTGTCAGCAGCGGCATCAGCTACCGCCTCATAGGCTATGCGCTCCACAGCCGCCTGGGTGGTATAGAAGCGGCGCAGGAAGGAAAATTTAGCGAGGAAAAGGTGGAAATCGGGCCTCTCATCCGTCGCCACCGTTGCAAAACGGCGCAGATACTCAATGTCATAGCTGGGCAGGTCTATCCCATGGTTCCGGGCGATTTCGGACAGGGTGCTCAGCCGCAGGGATCCTTCCAGATGGCGGTGCAGGTCCACCTTAGGCATCGCATGCAGTTGATCGCGCAGCCCATCCGCGGTTTCAGGAAGTGGCATTGTTGCAGGCGCTGTACTGTGCATTATGGATGCTTACCCGGTGATCTCTCCCGGTCGCGGGGGCCGATATTCAGGCATACTTACGTAAAAAGTGCTTCCTTTCCCCGGCTCGCTCTCCACCCACACCTCTCCCCCGTGGGCTTCGACAATGCTTTTGACGATGGCCAGCCCCAGGCCAGCGCCGCTAAAGCGACGGCCGTCGGGCCGGTCCACCCGATAAAAGCGATCGAAGATGCGTTCCTGCTCCTCCTTGGGTATGCCTATTCCCTCATCCGAGACCGAGGCCCGCACTACGGACCGTTGTTTTTCCAGCCGCACGACGATTTTCCCACCGTTGGGACTGAACTTGATCGCGTTGCCCAGCAGGTTATCGAATACCTGGGTGAGCCTGTGCTCATCGCCGAGCACCAGCAATTTTTCTGAGGGCAATTGCTCCACAATGGTGAGGCCGGCCCTGGCGGCAGCGGCCGCACATCCTTCAACCGCCCGGCGCATCACCTCGCTTAGAGATACGGCTGTCCGCTTAATAAGAGGCAAGCCGGCCTGTTGCAGCTCGACGATCTCGTTCACCAGCCGTGCCATGGCACCGGTTTTATCAGCTATGATCTCCAGATACTTCCTCTGCTCGGCGGTGAGTGGACCAGGGTACCCTTCCAGCAGCAGCTCGACATAGCTCCTGACAAATGTCAGCGGTATGCGCAGCTCGTGCGAGACGTTCTGAACGAACTCATCTCTCAGGTTATTGGCCTTTTTCAGTTCAGCATACGCCTCTGCCAGATTACGGACCTGTTGCTCAAGCCCGCTGTACAGGCGCGCGTTCTCAATGGCGGCAGCCGCCTGTGTCGCGGCAATGGTGAGCAGCCGCTCATCTTCTTTGGTAAAGGCATCGGGTCTGTCGCTGTCTATGCTGAGGGTGCCGATGATGTTTTGCTTCAGGACCAGCGGGACGGTAAGCAGAGAGCGGACGGATGGGTCGAAGAAAATGAAGCCCTTCCAGGCCAAAGTATCGGGCACGTATATGGGGGTGCCTTCAAGAGCCACGCGGCCGGCGATCCCCTCCCCGAGCCGCAGTTTGAAACGTCGCTCCCATTTCGGGTCCAACCCGGCAGCCATAGCGATCTCCAACACCTGACACGTGGGATCGAGGAGAGCTATTGAGCAGCCCCGGCATCCCAGCGTCTCTTTCAGTGAAACGACGATAGTCTTAAGCACATCCTGTAGCTCGAGGCTGGAGGTCATACGTTGGGCCAGGTTGTAGAGCGCTGTCATCTCTCCCAGGCGTCGCGTGGTTTCCTGGTGCAGGCGGGCGTTCTCTACCACCGTCGCCAGCGCACGCGCGACCGTGAGCAATAAATACTCGTCGTCGGAGCTGAAGGCATGGCGGCGCGTGCTGCTGAGTTCCAGCACACCGATGAGCCGTGTCCCACTCTGCAACGGGATCAGCAGCACAGAGAGCGCATGATATGGTGTCGTGGTCAAATACTGGCTCTGTGACAGGTCCTCTACATTCAACGGGGAACTTTGAGCGACCACCCATTTTACCATTTCCAGACATGCCTGGCTACTGCCGGAGGCATGAGGATTGACCAGCCGGGGTGTCTTATCCTCATCTATGAGCCACAATTGCAATTGATCGAAAGTGAGCTCCCTGCGTAAAGCCCGGGCAAGGCTCGCCGGAAGCTCCTGCAAAGAGAGTGTGGCTGCCGTAGTGATGGCATCGAGAAGCGTCAGGACGCGGCCGTAAAGTCTGGTTTCTTGCACCGAATCCCGGAGGAAGGAGCGCATGGCCATCAGACTTGCTCCTTGAAAATCCATCCCCAGTAATACCAGACAAGCACCAGGTCAATCGAGACACCTGCAGCCAGAGGAATATGGAACACAACCAGAGGAAACCATGATTTCAGCAGCACAGGTGGGGCAAGCTGAGGAGCGATTTTTGCAATGCTCAAAACAATCTGGCTCAGGGCGGCAAAAAGTATGAGTGCGGCAGCGAGCGGAAACCAGCGGTAATATTTCTTCATTTTGGTCATCGCGTTCAGACGGCGACTGAAGTCCAGGAAAAGCAGTGTGACGTAAGCCAGCGACATCAAACCAATTGCTGCTAATGGAATGGTGATGACGATCATGACCTCTCCCCGGTCATATAAGCATGCAGCCGGTAGCCCAGGATGCTTAACAGGACACCACCACCGCACAGCAGCAGGTCGGCGATTGGTTCCCCCGCAAACTCGCCTTTGCGGACCAGGTAATAACCGGCGCCCGCAATCAGCAACAGCGCAGGGATGACGAGTAGTAAGTAGCCCGTCCGCTGACCCGAAGTTCTCTCATAGAAGTATGCTATACGCCCTAAAAACACGATCAACACCACGACGGCGATCCACGAATAAATTGCCAGAATGTATATGAGTGTCCTCAACAATTTGTCCCCCCTGACCCGTTCTGCAGGTGAGCTGTCTCACGGTTTTTCGGAGGCACTGCTCAGCGCCGGACAAAGGCCTGGACGAAGGAATCCATCATCCGCCGTGGGCTGCCACTCATAATGCCCTCGCGTCCTTCAAATGGGGTGCGCACCTCGATGCCCCGTGAGGTGATCTCGAACTGCCGGATTCCTTTATCGTGATCGCTGCCACGCATCTTGAGCACGAGCAGTGCTTTGCGCATGGTACTCTCGATCTCCACGTAGCGGAGCAATATATAAGAGTCCACCAGGAAAGCCAGCCCGTCCTCAGGGCTTAGCACGTCGCCCAGCAGCGCGGGCTGCTCCCTGGTCAGCACAGCCGTCAGGCCCTCGCGCTTCAGCGCGTTGACGAAGCCATAGGCCAGCTCTCTGAGGGACGACCGGTCATCGCTCAGGCGCTCAAAATGCGAGATGCTGTCTACCAGGATCCTTCTGGCACCTATCTCGTGGATCAATTCTTCGAGCCGTCCTCCTACTCGTTCCAGGTCGGCTTTGGTAACCTCCGGGCTGGTCATCACCACGCGTAGCTTGCCCTCCCTTTCCATCTGCTGGAAGTCCCAGCCGAAGTTAGCGGCATCCCTGTAATACTGCTGCGGGAACTCTTCAAAAGTCAGGATGATGCCCGGCTCCTCACATGCCACGATGCCATGGTAGATGAACTGCATGCCCAAAGTCGTTTTCCCCGTGCCCGGGGCCCCCTCGACAAGGTTGGCCGTCTGGGGTAGAAACCCACCGTGGAGCATTTCGTCGAGGCCAGGAATACCCGTCTTGACCCGTTCCATAGTCCCATCCCCCTTAATGTTTCGTATGATTGTGCTTGAAGTACTGACCCGGGTGGGAAACATGTGGATTACCACGCGAACCCCGGACGATATGATATATCGCTTTAATGCGGAACTGACGATCATCCGAGGCTTCCGCAAAGCGTCTCAACAGTTCTCTGATCTGGGGGTCGGAGGTCAGCGAGTAGATGGTCATGGAGCCGAGCTGGGTTTCCTCCAACACGCCATCCTCTGCCAGCTCTCTCAGCTCGGTGCGGACGGCTTCACTGCTGCGGCCAGCATAGCGGGCGATGTTTTCCACAGTGTCGGCCGTATGGGGATTCTCGTGGAAGAAGCGCACCAGGTCCCATTTGACGAACGAGTTGATCTTGGTCCGCAAGAACTCGAGCAACTGAGGATCCATGTCCGACATCAGACGAGCCGTCAGGTCGAGTTCTTTCTTCTGACTCTCCTCCATATCTATCCTCCTGTCTGCCTGCTGCCCCTGGCGGTACGTGGTCCGGATGGCGGGAGAGCTTACTGTGGTTTCTGACCTGTTCCTGCTCTGCACCCGATCTGATGATGACCGCTATATTTGTGGCCGGTAAATTGAGAGAACCACCTGCGGGGACAATATCAGGTCAGCGTCTTCGCCTCTGCCGGCCGGGTGTTCTATGCGCGTCGGGAGCAATGAGTGAAGGCTGGGTCCTGGTATCCTCGCGCAGGTGGCAATGTTTGTATTTCTTACCGCTGCCACACCAGCAGGGATCGTTCCGTCCCGGCAACTGCTCCGGGGCTGACGGTTTTTGGGGTCGCTCAGGTGCAGGTTGCATTTGCCTGTCCTGTGAGGTAGAGCGCGCAGCCGGTTGGGGCCGACGAGCCGCCCGACGCGAGTCAGACGGTACGGGCTGAGGCACCAGATAGACAGAGCGGGCTATCGTTTCCTGGATACGGGCCAGCAGCGCCTCGTACATCTCGTATGCCTCTTTGCGATAGGCGACGAGGGGATTCTGCTGACCGTAGGCCCGCAGCCCGATGCCTTCGCGGAGCGCATCCAGGTCGGTAAGGTGATGCACCCACAGGGTGTCCACAGCCTGAAGCATGATCTGCCGGTCACGGAAAAGGTTATAAGCTTCGATGAACGCTGTCTCGACCTGGGACTTCAGCTCTTCAGGGAGACGGCGCAGCGGTCGCGAGGCGATCTCCAAATCGGGTGTCTGCCCCAACCGCTCGCACAGCCGCTGATAAACCAGCCGCAATGCCGGGTCAGCGCTTTCGGCCATCGCCTCCAGGGTAAGATCCCCCTGCCTGGCCTGCTGGTAGATTTGCTGACCGATAGCCCGGTTAAGATTGTCGTACTCCTGTACGGCTAATGCGAACAGGTGCTCCTCAATCTCCTCAGGCGAGGAGCCGCTCCACTGCCGATAGTCGAAGTCACGCCGCAGGGGGAGGAAGGAGCGCAGCTCGCTGTACAGCCCGCGCAGGTCCCATTCTTCTGGATCGAGGCCCCTGGTGTGTGCGGCGATCACGCGGGAGATTTCCTGGCGTACCATACGCAGTATCTGCTCGCGCAGGCTCGTGGCGCTCAACACCTGTCGCCGCTGGGCGTAGATGACCTCGCGCTGCTTATTGACCACGTCGTCGTACTCGAGCACGTGTTTGCGGATGTCGAAGTTATACCCCTCCACCCGCATTTGGGCCGACTCGATGGTCTTATCGAGCCACGGGTGTTGAAGCGGCACGTTCTCATCCACACCGAAGCGCTCCATCAGCGCCTGTACCCGCTCGCCACCAAAGCGCCGCATCAAATCGTCTTCAAGCGAGATGTAGAACCTCGACGAGCCGGGGTCTCCCTGCCGACCGGCGCGCCCCCTGAGCTGATTGTCAATGCGTCTGGCCTCATGCCGCTCGGTGCCCAGGATGTGCAGCCCGCCCAACGCCACCACGCGCTCACGGTCAGCCTCGCAGTCGGCGACTGCCTGGGCGAGGGCCACAGCCCATTCTGTCTGGTAGAGCTGCGTGGCATCTTCCCCCCGGCGGAGCATCTCCAGCGCGTGATTCCAATCGGCCTGGGGGATGGTTGTCAGATCGAATCCTGCCTGACGCAACCGCTCGCGGGCCACACCCTCCGGATCGCCTCCGAGCTTGATGTCCACGCCACGCCCGGCCATGTTCGTCGCAATGGTCACGGCGCCGGAGCGGCCGGCCTGGGCGATAATGACCGCTTCCTGTTCGTGATATTTGGCGTTGAGCACCTGGTGGGGAATGCCCTCCCTTCTGAGCATACGCGACAGTTTCTCGGAAGTCTCGATGGCAATGGTGCCGACGAGCACCGGGCGCCCCACCCTGTGCAGAGCCTTGATTTCCTCGACCACTGCACGGAACTTGGCCTGCCTGGTGCGGTAAATCATATCCCGCAGATCGAGCCGCTTGAAATAGCGCCGCCCGTTTCCGTCAGGAGATTCGTATGTTGTCACCGTCACCGGTCCGCTGAAATCTCCCAGGCCATCGGCATGGCCGTCCAATACCCCGGCGAAGGTCACCTCCTCAATCTCATCCAGACGGCGTTCGCGTGTGACCAGGTCCCCATAGGTGGCGCGATACTCGACGTTGGTGGGCAGGACGACCACATCCAGGTTATAGATGCTGCGGAATTCTTCCTCCTCTGTCTTGGCTGTGCCGGTCATACCGGCCAGTTTGTGGTACATGCGGAAGTAATTCTGGAAAGTGATCGTGGCGTAGGTCAGGCTCTCACGCTGTACCGGGACGCCTTCCTTGGCCTCGATGGCCTGATGCAACCCTTCGGAGAAGCGCCGTCCGTACATCAGCCGGCCGGTGAACTCGTCCACTATGATTACTTCTCCGTCTTTGACGATGTAATCCCGATCGCGTTTATATATGACGTGTGCCCGCAGTGCATTGTCAAGGTAGGGCAGGATGTGGGCATGCTGTGGATCGTAGATACTTTCGCCGGCACCGATCTCCGGCAGCATGCGCTCGACTCGTTCAACTCCCCGCTCCGTCAGTGTGACGATCTGCGTCTTATCTTCCACCACGTAATCGCCGTCCGGCTGCTCCAGCCTGACGCTTTCAGGACTGCTGGGGCGCAGACGACGGACGATCTCGGCACAACGGTGGTAGAGTTCTGAGGATTCCTCGGCCGGGCCGGAGATGATGAGCGGCGTGCGCGCCTCATCAATGAGGATGTTGTCCACCTCGTCAATGATGGCGTAATGGAGTTCACGCTGCACACACTCGCTCAGGTCACGTGCCATATTGTCGCGCAGGTAATCGAACCCGAACTCGTTATTGGTACCGTAAGTGATGTCGGCCAGGTAGGCCTGGCGGCGTGAGACCGGGCGCAGGTTAAGGAAGCGGTCGTCGGCGGAGGGGTAGTCGGGGTCGAAGACAAAAGAGTTCCGGTCGGGATCGGCGGCTGCCGACTGGATGACACCCACCGAGAGACCCAATGCGTGGTAGATCGGACCCATCCACTGCACACCCACCTTAGACAGGTAATCGTTGGGTGTGACCAGGTGGGCGCCCCGGCCTTCGAGTGCGTTGAGGTAGAGGGGGAGCGTTGCGACGAGTGTCTTCCCCTCGCCTGTCTTCATCTCGACGATCCTTCCCTGGTGGAGCACGATGCCGCCGATCAGTTGGACATCGTAATGGCGCAGGCCGATAGTCCGACGGGCTGCCTCGCGCACGGCTGCGAAGGCCTCGACCAGAATGTCGTCGAGGGTCTCGCCCTGTCCGAGCCGCCGGCGAAACTCGTCGGTTTTGGCGTGCAGTTGAGCGTCATCCAGTGACTGGAAGTATGGCTCCAATGCGTTGATGCGCTCGACCACTTTTTGCAGCCGTGCGATCTCCCGCTGATTGGCATCACCGACTACTTTATGGAACAATCCCCGCAACATAACCTGTCAGGCCATTTACAACTGTAACTTGTATACCGGACTTTAGCCGTTGTGGTCGGCCTCCGACCTGGCCTCGGGCACGGTCCGGAGACTGGCCCGAGCCAGGGTGCAACAGCTACAAGCGCGGCCTTGTGTCGCACGGGCGAGTGGTTAGTCTTGTCGCACCAGTAAGAAGTCTATGAAATCGCTCATCCTGGAATAAGCGCTCCGGGCAACTGACGGATCCTGGTCAGTTATACTCCCTCTTGACGTTGCGCCTGGCGGTACCAGGCCCGGCGAGCGAAGCAGCCGGCTGGAATTCTCCCTGCCCACCGCTGGTATGCCCCCGCCGGTGAAACCGGCCGTCTCCCGGGAGCGACAAGGGGACGGCAAGCACAACGCCATGTCATTATACCCTCAGGTGGCGCAAATGCAAGCTGTTTTTAACCATTCAGCGCTGACTGAAGTCAGCCTCTCTGGGCCGCAGACCGATGGTCGGCCTTCGCCGACCAGATCTCTCACTGATATGCACATAGGGGTTGTCGGCCTCCGCCGACAACCGGCACGAAGTGCCCAATGAGGGCGATTTAAATCGGCGTGAAAGAACGCAAGGGACGCAAAGATTTTCTGCATCGTGGCAAAAGCCTGCGTGGAGCAGCCTTCCAAGGCTGCTGGCAGGCCAGAAAGCCTGCCCCACGTGTCACTTCGCGGTTTTCCAACTGCACAGGCGGCAATTTTGGGACATAACCTACTGGTTTGTCAGCTGTAATTTTGTTTTGCCCTCCAGCATCCATGAGCAGGATTTAGGCAGTCAATCCACCATATCTGGTTACTTGCAAGGCAGGGATGCTCATATATGGCGGTATCGTAGCTATGGGTGCCGGAGCCTGAACTCACAAAAACAGACTTGACAAACCACTACCCTATGCGTCGGTATAAGCGCACAGGGATGCCGCTTTGTACGGTTTTTCGGATAGGCTCCATGTACGGGGGCGAGCCTTCAGGCGAAAAATCAGGCTGCACCCCGGCCAAAATCTACTTCAGGCACATCCTGGGAAGCATTGGTTATGCGCCTGCAACTCACCCCTGCTTCAGCACCATGCGGTATATATTCAGCAGATGCCGGCCGGCTCGCTCCCACGAGAAGTGCAGCGCAGCCCGCTCGCGCAGCTTTGCCCCCAGCTCAGCGCGCCACCGGGGGACGCTCAGCAGGCTGAGGATGGCGTCGGCGAGGGCGACCGGATCGCCGATCCGTGTGGCATAGACGCCCAATGTGCCCAGATACTCGCGGTTGACCGGTGTGTCGAAAGCCACGACAGGAAGCCCCATTGCCATGTAGTTAAGAATCTTGCCCGCGCCTTCGGTGGCGGAAAGCTTGGGGGCTACTGCAATGTCTCCCAGCGAGAGATAAAACGGTGCCTCTTCATAGGGCACTTTACCGGTGAACGTTACCCGGTCGGCCACCCCTAACCCGGCCGCCATCTTCTGATACTTCGCCACTCCGGGAAAGCCCATAATCAGGAAATGCACCTGCCTGCCACATTGTTTGAGCACCCGGGCCGTCTGTAAGAGCAGCGGCGTGCCCTGGTAGTCGGCCAGCAATCCCAGATAGGCAACGACGGGTGAATCGTGGGGTATGCCCAGCGCTACCCGACGGGAGGTGATTTCCTCAGGTGTGAGCAGACCAGGCCGGAAAAAATCCAGGTTGACACTGTCAGGCAATGGGTAGACCCGCCTGCCGCTGCAGTTAAATTCCCGCTCCAACATGTAAGCGGTCTGTTGGGTGCTGGTGACAATGGCGTCGGGCAGTTGGGCGATGCGCAATTCAAGCAGTCGAACCCAGCGATACCATGGGCTGGCCGGGTTGAGGAAGCGGTGATCAACCATCTCACCGGTAAGGCTGCCCTGGAAGTCGGCCACCAGCGGCACGCGCCTGATTCGGCTCAGGAAATAACCGATCAGCGCACCCTCATGTAGATGTCCGTGAATCAGATCGAAACGGCGCCTCAACACGGTTTTGATACCGGTCCACCCCAGGAATATGTCGAAGGCAATCTTGTGAAGCGAGGAGCCAACCTCGTAATCGGCTCGCCAGGGCGTGGGGCGGGTGCGCACGATCTCCAGCTCGGGAAGGTCTCGTCCCAGATAGTAGGTGATGATGGTCACCCGATGCCCCATTTTCTGGAGCACCCGCGCTTCCTCCAGAATGCGCACATGGCAGCCGTAGTCGAGGAAAAAGGAGGTTGGCGCTATCATCAGGATATGGAGGTGTGTCTTCAACGGGCTTTCCTGTCTGCCTGCCTGTCTGGGGTCTTGACGCTAACAACAGGACTTACGCAATGGATGGCATCTTCACCACAAAGACACCAGGGCACAAAGATTTCCTGGTTAATTCGCAACTATTCACCCTACTTAAGCCTGCGGCCGATGGTCGGCCTTCGCCGACCATGTCTCTCAGACGCGCACATGAGGGTTGTCGGCGCAGGCCGACAACCGGCACGAAGTGCCTGGGGAGGACGATTTCAATCGGCCTGAATAGTTGTGTTAATTCTTCGTGTCCTGGTGTCTCTGTGGTAATCACCCTTCAACGTCTGCGGCGGGAGAGAGCCTCCCCGAAGAAGAGCTGCCTTAGCTGTGAGCCGGCCGATGGTACCTGCTCCATCCCAACGTAGCCCTCTCTCCCCCACATCCCCTGCACTCGATCCGCGATCCAATGTGCCCGTCCTTCTGAGGCCGCCGCGAACATTTTCTCCAGAGCTCCTGTCTCACCCTGGGCCAGCATATCGCGCAAAAGGATCAGCTCGTGGACAAGGATATTGAGGCGTTTCACAATATGTTCCCGGTTGAGCAGGATGGCGGTGTGTCGTTCACGCGCTTCTCGCTCTGGCGAGGCCGCGCTGGCAGTGGCGGTCGCGAAGCTATAGCTGGCGAATTTACGCATCTCCTGCCAGCCCGGCGTCTCTACAGTCGCCCGCAGCAGGGCCACCGCCAGCAGGTCAGGCAACTCCTCGCTCCCTACTTGCAGCCCGTCATGCTCGACGGTGTCTATAAAGTAAGGGTGCGCTCCCAGCGCCAGTGCCAGCGCAGAGAAGAAGTCAATCACCTGAGCAGGGGTGTTCTCGGCCGGGGTGAGGCAGTAGAGGGCATCTTTGAGCAGAGCGGCATCAGCCTTCTCCAGTTGTGCACCGCCACGGCCGCTATCCAAAGGCTCCGCCCCGATTACGGCCGGGTTAATGACAGGATGGCCCCCGACAAAGAAGACGTTATCAGGGAGCAGCTCACCCGCCCAGCGCATTACCGGGGCCTTCAGGCGGGCGGTGTCTGTGACCAGGCTGCCCGGCTGAAGATGTGCCGCTATGGCGGCAAAAGTATCGCGCATGGCTGAGAGCGGCACGGAGATGATCACCAGGTCAGCATTGTGGCAGGCCGGTCCGGGCTGGCGCTCCACTTTGTCAAATGCACCATATGCCCGGGCCAGATCGGCTGCCTTGGTGTCGGCGTCGTAACCGGTAATGTGGATGGCTGCGCCCTTGCCCTTACCGGCGCTGATCTCCTTTAGCTTCAGGGCGATCGAGACACTGATCGGCTCCACGCCGATGATGGCGACTTGCTCAAGATTCATCTAACCCTCCTTAACTGACGCTGTCCGCTGCCTGTAATGCAGCCAACAGTCTGTCTTCATCAGCACTGCCATCACATATACCCACCCGCCCATTCTCGTGGTGCCTTCTTATGAGGGAGACGGTGAGCGGTGAGCAACCTGCCTGTTGGGCGAGGTGTGCGCCAAGCTCGGCATGGCGGACATAGGCAACAAATCCGCGCTTCCATCCTTCCATCTTGCCCCGCCCAAGCCGATCCATCAAACGCGGCATGAAGCGGGAGAGGAGCACAATCAGCGCGCGCTGCCATGCCGGCAATGGGGCGACAGATTTTCCTGCATCGTGCAGGAGCGCTGCCATCAGCAGGTCTGGATGGTTCCATCCGTTGCGGCGTAATGTTGCGTAGACGTTCAGACTATGCCGTCTGTCGTGCACGGCCATGGAGCAGAAGAGCTTATACGCAGTCGGCCCTGCCACCCGCCTGACTTGCTCCAGCTCCTCTGCTGAAACCCGGGCCGTAAGGGCGTGAATGAACTGCCTGACCCGATAGAAGTTCATTAAAGATACAGCAGCAGGCTCATCAGCACCATGTACGCCGGTGCAATGAGCAGCGACAACAGGTCCAATCCCACTCTGGGGAGGATAAACAGGAGCGCTGCCAGGATGAGCATGCTGTAGGGGCGCCAGTGGAGCAGATGATCCCCCCAGCGAGGGGGAAGGACCCCGACCAGCACTTTCTCCCCGTCAAGCGGGTAGGCGGGGAGCAGGTTGAACAGCATCAGACCCAGGTTTATTTGAATGGCCAGTGTCAGCAACTCTCCTATCTCGGAGTAATGTGCGATCCAGCGCATGCGCAGCGGGATCGCCAGCAGCATGGCCAGGAAGAAATTGGAAAGCGGGCCTGCTGCGGAGGTGATGGCCATACCCACGCGGGGGCTTACACGCATACGGTAGGGGTTGACCGGCACCGGCTTTCCCCAGCCGAAGCCCGAGACCAGGATGAGCAGGCTGCCGACAGGGTCCAGGTGGGCAAGTGGGTTGAGGGTCATACGCCCCTCGCTCTCGGCCGTGGCGTCACCCAGCTTGTAGGCTGACCAGGCATGGGCCCATTCATGGATGGGGATGCCTATAACCAGCACAAGCAGTCGTACAAGAAGTGTTGATATTGAGAAACCAGGCATAGAACTATCTCCATTCTCCGCTCGCGCAGATAACCGGTTATCAGCACGAGCAGGAGGACAGCTTACCTGCCCATCCAGGCCGGTTGGACTCAGCCTCTTCAGGCGCTCTGCGCCGGGCCGGTCAGGGCAGGCACCACAGGGTGTACAGGCGAGGAATGCCTTGCCCCTCCACTCACCGCCTGAATGGTGACGGCCGGGCATTTACATCGTGCCCCCACCGTTCGTGCAGGTGGTGATACCAGAACCGTTGACCTCCGGCCGCTCCTGGCGTTTCATGAAGCGCTCCAGCACCCGCCCTTTGCGCGGTATTGCGAGCCGATCGCCTAGACCAGGCTCAGGGTGTGACCTGTCCCCAACCTCATAGATGGGAGTGGGGAAGATGTTAATCTCGCAGCCATTGACGGCATGGCTTTTTTCCACACAGGCCAGCCCTGTTAAATAACCGTCTGTGCCCACCGCACACGAGGTCACCTGCCCAATGATTCTGCCGTGGCACTCGGTCACCACATCTCCTGGCCTGGGGAAAGGGACGTTCTTTTCTTCTACGCGGAAACGGACTATGGTCATCCTGCGCTGCCGGGCATGCTCGATACAGGCCTGGCGGCCAATAAAGAAAGGTTTATGCAGTTTGACGTAGCCAGCGAACCCGGCCTCATCAGGGCGTATGTTCAGTGGGCCCGCCAGTTCGTGACCATACATGGGTAGCCCGGCCTCTATACGCAGGCTGTCGCGTGCCCCCATCCCGACAGGGCGGAGGCCCAACGGTTCCCCAACCTCAAGCAGTTGCTCCCATAAGGCAGTGAGGAGGTCAGGGTGTACGAAGAGTTCGAAGCCGATCGGCTCGCCGGTGTAGCCGGTGCGGGCGATGAGCAGGTCAAAGATGCCGCCAGGCGCCCGGGTAGTGGGTATGAGTGCTCGAATTATCCGCCCCCGTCCCATAGCCCGCACTCGCTCCCTGATCTCGGTGACAGCAGTGGATTTGGGATCAGGCGCTGCGTCCAACAGGGCCAGTAAGACATCGCGTGCACGCGGCCCCTGAAGTGCCACATCAACCAGCCAGTCATGGCTCTCGTGGGGGTCGTGCAGGTCACGCAGGGCAGCCTGAAAGCTTGTGCGTGCCCACGGGCGCAGTTCGTCTATCCTTACCTCCCTTTCGTTCACCGCCTGAAGCCAGGCCCAATCCCTGTCCTTATTGGCAGTGTTGACCACCATGAGGTAACGGGATGGAGCGAGCATATAGATCATCGTATCGTCCAGTACGTGGCCTGTCGGGTCCAGGAGGAAAGCGTATTGCGACATACCAGGCCGCAGTGCGTTCACGTCGTTGGTGGTCACCAGGTTGAGGAAATAGGAAGCGTGCGGGCCGCTCACTTCGATAATGCCCATACAAGAGAGGTCAAAAAGTCCGGCAGCGCCACGCACGGTGCAGTGCTCATCGCTGATGGAGGTGTACCAGAGGGGCATCTCCCAGCCATCAAACGATGCCATCGTGGCATTATGGCTGATATGCCAGTCGAAGAGAGGGGTATGACGGGGCGAGTATTCTATCTCCTGCCACGCGAAGCGAGGAAGCGGCTCCCCGGGAGGATCGGTGTAACCGGCTGCGTGGAGGCCGATGAAATATGGTTTGCAGGAAAAGGGGGGGGTGAATCCATTGCGGCCCAACTCCTTCAGCCCGGGCATCTGCTCCTGGAACTTGCCCAGGTCACGCACGACGACGGCGCCGGGCAGCTTGGCCCAGGGATCGGAGTCGTCGAAACGTATGTAGCCATCGGAAAGGTCACGCAGCCAGGCGAGCACCCTCTGTGCTCGTGCCACCGGCACGACAAAATGGTAGCGGTAATGTCCAAAGTTAGGACGCTGGACGAGCGCGTGGCTCATTACCCGGCCGTCACGTTCCAGCAGGGCTATCTCCTGCCAGTGTCCCTGGCGCAGATAAGCGATGTTGTGCGGCGTGATCTGGTCAACAAAGGCGGCTGCCAGGTTGCCCTCGACTTCAATCAGTGTATATTCCCCATCACGCGGACGGAGTTCAGGTATCAGGCAGTGATGCGGGTAGCCGGTACACGGTATCTCAAAGTCAATGCCGGCTCGACCGGCCAGTTCGGCTACTTCGAGTCGCAGCTCTTCCAGGACGTCGAATTCGATTTTACCACGATAGACCGGCCCGGAGACGCCTTCATAGGCGAAGGGTTCAATTGCGCACATGGTACGGTTGATGATGTCGGCCAGTTGCTCCATCTCCGGCTCACGCAATCCGCGCTGGGTGACCCAGGGGGTGCCCAGGCGTATGCCGCTGGCATAGGCAGCCGACCGGTCGCCTGGGATGGTGTTTTTGTTGACGACAATACCGATCAGGTCGAGTATGGCCGCCAGGCTCTCTCCCATCAGGGGGGTCCCGTCACGCCCGCGAACCGTTTTGCAGTCGAGCAGCACCAGATGGGTATCCGTGCCGCCGCAGGGCACACGCAGACCGCGCGCGGAGAGTGCACCGGCCAGGGCCACCGCGTTTTTCACGATCTGATGCTGGAGAAGGCGGAAACGCTCGGTTTGCGCCAGGCGAAAGGCCACCGCTATCGCAGCGAACTTGTTGACATGGGGCCCGCCCTGGAGGCCGGGAAAGACAGCCTGATCGATCTTGCGGGCCAGCAGAGGGTCGGTGGTGAGGATGCATGCCCCGCGTGGGCCACACAGCGTCTTGTGGGTGGTGAAAGTGATTACATCGGCAAAGCCCAGCGGGGAGGGGAAGGCACCCGCCACGACCATACCGGCCACATGAGCGATGTCAGCAAGCAGATAGGCTCCCACCCGGTCGGCGATCTGGCGAAACCTTGACCAGTCGGGCAGGCGCGGGTAGGAGGTATACCCGGCGATGATCAATCTGGGACGGTGTTTCAAAGCCAGCGCCTCGATCTCATCGTAGTCAAGCAGCTCCGTTTGCTCATTGACGTGATAGGCGACGGCATTATACAACCGGCCTGACAGGTTCGCCGGGCTGCCATGGGTCAGATGGCCACCATGGGAGAGGGCCATACCCATAATGGTATCACCAGGCTTGAGCAGGGCCTGTTGGACGGCTACGTTGGCTGCCGCGCCGGAGAGGGGTTGGACGTTAACGTAAATGTTGTCGGCGGAGATGGTATCGGTGGCGAAGGCCTCGGCACAACGCCGGCAAGCCAGCATCTCGACCACGTCAGCATACTCTACCCCACGGTAGTAACGCCGGTCGCCATAGCGGCGATAGTAGGCCAGATGATGCTCGTAGTCCAGAATCTCCTCCTCCGTCAACCAGTGGGTCTCCGGATTGGGGTAGCCCTCGGCATAGATGTTCATAAAGGCCGATGCGAGCGCCTCCCGCACGGCCAGTGGCGAGCTGCTCTCCGAGGGGATCATGATCAGCTTGCGGGCCTGACGCTCCTGCTCCAGTTCGATGAGTTTATAGACGGCCGGGTCCAACTCAGCCAGACTGCCACGAAAGAGAAAATCGTCTCTGTCCATATTTTCGATTCTACCCCGTTATGGCCTTCTGTCAAGAGCTGAAGCACCTGGGCTTATCAACTCTCCAATTCATGGCAAGGTTAAGGGGCAAAGGCTGGTGGAGGAGATGACTGATATGGGAGGAAATCAGGGACAGAACGTGGAGGGAGGACTGATCGCCTGTCTCCGAGACATACCGGACCCGCGCCGCCGTCAGGGGCGTATCTACCCTCTGGCGGGCATCTTGATGATGCTAATCTTAGCCGCTCGCTGTGAATGGAGAGAGCAGCCTGAGGGGGATGCTGGTGTGGGCGCGGGAGCACTGGAAACGTATTTGTGAGGGGGTGGGAATGGAATGGTTAGCCGGTCCACCTGTCTACGGGACTGTATGGCGGGTGCTGGCACTTTTGGACCTGGCGCAGTTGGGGAGGGCTCTCAGTCGGTGGGTTGAGGGAGCAGACGGAGGGGTGATCAGTGTATGGGAAGAGCTTGCGAGGGAATCGGAGGCGTGGGGAGTTGCCGGCGCTTCAGGTAGTGGTAGCTGCAGCGCCGGGGGTTCGGCCTGTCTTGGACCGCGAAGGGGTAGCGGAGGGGAAAGTTACCGAAGCGGCCTTCGAGGAGATGAGGGGATAGGAGGAGGGATTCCGGTGGCCGGAGGTTTGCTGGTATGGGCGAGTGCGGCGTCAGCGCAGGCCGTTCCATCAGAAGGAGTGGGGTAGAGAGGAAGTAATTATCATTTATGGTGGGGATGGAGGACCGGAAGCGACCCCTCAGCAACTCAGCCGGTGGGTGCGAGGTCACTGGGAAATTGAAAACGGGGTGTTTTGGGTGTTAGACGTGACGTATCAGGAAGACCGGAATCATGCCCGAAAGGTTGGCCGGCCTCTCCATGCCATCCGCTGTGTGGCGCTCAACGTCATTCGTCAGC
>Ga0209162_1000362_pt1 | contig 50229 bp, 48 predicted proteins | sample YNPNPMetaG_FD_187121 | JGI IMG/M metagenome (GOLD analysis project Ga0209162, IMG submission 187121) | Anoxygenic and chlorotrophic microbial mat microbial communities from Yellowstone National Park, USA - YNP NP MetaG (SPAdes) (version 2) ...
TCGCGCCGCCCGGCGGGGTCTCCTGGGCTGCCGCCACCGATGTGGGCGTTGGCCACGTCCTGGCCGCCGAAAAGGGGCGCACGGGGGAACGCTACATCCTGGCTGGCGAGAACTGCAGCCACCGCCAGGCCATCGAGCTTGTGGCGCAGATCGTCGGCGGGCGCCGCCCCGTGATGACAGTACCCCGTCCGCTGATGATCCTGCTGGCCTGGCTCGTGCGCGGCGCCGGGCGCTCTGGCCGCCTGCCTTTTTCCGCCGATCAGGCCTGGCTCAGCGCCCACCACATCTATTGCGACAACAGCAAGGCCGTGCGCGAGCTGGGCTATCCGCAGACCCCGCTGCGCACGGCCATTGAACAGGCGTACAACTGGTATCGAGAGCGCGGCTGGCTGCGCCAGGCCGCCTCACGGCCGCAGTAGCAGCACTCCTTCCGCATCGGCCTCCACGTCCGCCCGCTGCCACAGCATCGGGTGATACTCGATGTTGCGCCACGGGTCGATCATATCATCGTAATGGCGGTGAAAGGCATGGCCCGACTGGCCCGTCGTGTGCATCGACAGCGAGCGGCTCCAGTCGCCCAGGTCGACGATCTGGCGGTAGGAAGGAACCGTCCGCACCGCGTACGGATCGTCCAGCCTGAAAGCCGTGTTGTTGACCGCGCCGCCGGTGCCGTCGAGTGGGACAGGGCCGCGGTTGAAGATGGCCTCGATGGGGCGGATGCCCGACTGGCCCAGGCCCTGGCCCTGGAAGGTGGCGGTGTGCAGCTCGCCCCACTGCCAGCGGTTCATGTCGGGCCCCAGCCGCTCCGTCAGCTCATCGATCGTGTCCAGCAGGGCCTGCATGATGATCTCGTCGCGCGTCTCGACGGCGGGCGTCCTGATGTTGTCGAACCAGGGCGAGCTCTGTTCAGGGAGAATGTTCACCAGGGGCAGGGTCAGCGTCGTGCGCGCGCGGGTCAGCAGGTCCGCGCCCAGTTCGTCGCCAAAGGTCAGGTCGATCAGATGGATGCTCAAGGCGTTAAAGATCGCCGCGCCGACGCTGTCGCGCGTCGAGCGCCCATCCCAGGCGCGCAGCAGTTCCATTGCCTCCAGCAGCCGTTCCTGTTCGTTCTGGCTGCACATCGGGCAGGTGGCCGGCAGGGGCAGGATGTAGGGCAGGACATCCTGCGCCCACAGGGCCATGCTGTCGCCTTGCATCGCCTGCATGTCGGCGATCGAGAGCGAAGGGTCGGCCTCGATCATGTCGACGATGCGCCGCGCGCGATAGCCCGAATCCCAATCCGCCGACAAAAAGTAGGGATAATCGGGGCCGACAACGGCATTGTTGGCGGTGACGATGTACCCTTGCGGTGGGTTGAAGGCATAGGGTAGCTCGTTGAAGGGGATGGTGCCAATCCACTCGTACTCGCCGCTCCAGCCGGGCACAGGCATCGTGCCGTCGCCGGCGGCGCGGATGGGAATGCGGCCGGTGGCCTGGTAGCCGATGTTGCCCTCCACGTCGGCATAGACAAAGTTCTGGCCCGGCGCGTCCCAGTACGCAAGCGCCCGCCGGAACTCGTTCCAGTTGCTGGCGCGGTTGAGAAGCAAGATACTCCGCGTGATCGTGCCGTGTTCGAGCGCCGTCCACGAGAAAGCCAGCGGCTGCCAGCCGAAGGACCAGGCCTGCTCCACTCCGCCGGCGATGTCGTTGATGATCGGGCCGTGACGGGTGACACGGACATTGACCACCACCGGTTCCTCTTGCCCGGCGACGGCGATCTCTTCGCGGATGATCTGCATGTCCTCCCACTGGCCCTGGAACTCGACCTGGTTGGGATTTTCGGGGTTGACGCGCTCGATGAACAGGTCCTGCACGTCCGGTCCCAGGTTGGTGACGCCCCAGGCGATGCGCTCGTTATGGCCGATGATGACGCCAGGCGAGCCGGGGAAAGAAACGCCGACGACGTTGTAGGGGCAGGCCGCGTTGCGCGGCTCGCAGTGCAGGCCGACCTCGTACCAGATCGCCGGCATCTGAATGCCCAGGTGGGGGTCGTTGGCCAGGAGGGGCATGCCCGTCTCGGTGCGGCTGCCGGCGACGACCCAGTTGTTGCTGCCGATCCCTTCGCTGCTGCCAAAGACGTAGGAGGCAAAGGCTTCCGGCGGCACGGTCGACAGCGTTGGCGTCAGCAGCGGCTGGGGGACGATGATGGGATTGTCCGCCGGATAGGGCGGCACCAGCACAGCGACAGCGTCGCTGCCCAGGCGAGCGGCGATGGCTGCGCGCAACAGTTCCGCGTTGCGGTTGCCCCCCAGGTTCCAGGCCATCACCTTGGCCCAGGTGAGGGTGTCGTAGGGCGTCCATGGCTCGGGGTCAAAGCGGACGCCGTTGAGGCCGAGGACAGTAAACTCTAACCCCAGGCGACCGCGACGGCTGGAGATATAGGCGTTGACCCCCTCAGCGTAGGCTTCCAGCACGGCCCGCACCTCGTCATCCAGCAGGTCGAATTCCTCAGCGGCGGTGCGGTGCCAGCCGACCGTGCGGATGAAACGGTCGTTGCTCAGGGCCGACGGGCCCAGGATCTCGGCCAGCCGTCCCGAGCCGGTGCGCCGCGAGAACTCCATCTGCCAGAAGCGATCCTGGGCATGGACATAGCCCTGGGCAAAGAACAGGTCATGGGTGTTGGTGGCATAGATATGGGGAACGCCCCACGAATCGCGGATGATCGTGACCTCGCCCTCAAGGCCATCGATCCGCACGTTCCCCCTGATACGCGGCCAGGGCCGGCGTATGGTGGTGTAGCCGACACCCAGGCCCAGCAGCCCCACGACCAGCAGCACCACCAGCACAATCAGCAAAACACGCAATAGCAGACGCATTTTTCTCTCCTTTCCATCTACTACTTTGGTACTTGACAAGGTTTAGAACAAGTTACCTGCTTTGGGTTGTCACTGTACGCTATATCTGACCTCGGGTTCGCAGATGGCGGGTAGCTCGTCCAACCCTGACAAGTCTCTCCCAATGACCAACTCCCTCATTGTAGTGTGATGAGTGTTTTTCATTGGAATCAAACGCATCTGAAACCCATGCCTGCGTGCCATTTCTTTCACTTCTTCTGCCTCATCGTATGTCATCAGAAAATCACCCACGAGTGACTCGCATATCGTAAATAGATGTTCATGGTCAATCTGATGGTGCTTATAGAGTCGCTTGCCTGCCTTTTTTCCACCGGCAGTATAGGGAGGATCGACAAAATAGATGGCATCCTCGCGGCTGGCAAACTCTACCATCACTTTCAATCCATCATCACAACGGAAATCAATCCTACTCACAACATGATTGAGATTGACAAGTCTCTGAGCAAGCGTCTTCGCATACCACCGAGAGCCAATTCCTTTTCCATTCTCCCCATGCCTGATAAAGCGGGAGCCTTCAGCGAGTATTCCTCCATGTAACGTTCGATTCTTCAGAATTGTTTGAAATGCTTTCTCTCTTTTTGTTGTTGGGGGCCTCTGGAGTTCCTCTTCGACGTTTTCTCTCGTCATTGGGAATGTCAAAATCCGATGAGCCAGCCACTCAGCGTCACCAGCCACGATGGTTTCCCAGACTGATGCGACCTCGTCATCCAGTTCAACCATAACTGCCATTTCAACCCAATTTTCAAAGAGAGCGGTAAGACTAATGATCCCACCACCAACGAACGGCTCGACCAGAATACGCGGCCTGATCTTCAGGCTGGCCATCCAACGTCGGAATGTTGGCACAAACCATGTCTTTCCGCCTGGATAGCGGAAAGGACTTCGCTGTGGGACAGAAGCAACGTTCACCGGCCGCGGTAAGGATACATCCTCGGATGGTTCAGAAAACAATGGAAGCTGTCTCTGTATTGCCATGGTCAAAACGGCCTCTCAACAGTTTGGTTCGTTGGCGGGCTCTCCAGTTGCTCGTCAAGTTTTTCCTGGAGCAACTTGATAAAGTCTTCCATTCCCCCAGGCAATGGTGTGGTAATAGAAAGCAAAGCGGGCTCAAATTCAGTAAAAACCTCCTCCACCTTCGTAAGATAGTATCGCCCAGGCCCATGGCCCTCTTCCGCGTGTAGTTTTAGGTCATAGATGAACCACCCAATATCAGCCTCACCTTTTGGAACTTGTTTCAGAGTGGGCAGAGTAGCAAAGAAGGTTCTGTTCAGTGCTACAGCGATTCTCTTTTTCCAACTGTGCAAGATTCCACCCTTGTAAACAAGTTGGGGGACAAGCCTCTTTCGGGACGATGAAAGGTAATCAGGACGGGGGTAGTTCGGTTCCTTGGACCAATCCATTGAAGCCCTGCCCTGCGGATCTCCCATATAATACTCGAACGGTTCGCGAACGTTCCCAGAAATGTAGACAGCCTGAATCTCAAGGGCGCCAAAATCGATGACCTTGCCAGCATCATCATAGGCAACAAGCACCACATCAATGTTGCCGGCAGATTTGCCCGTGGCATCATTCAAACGCACTTCTGTTAGAGAAGTCCACTGCGCCCCTTCCCCAAAGAAAAAGGAGGCAGCATGGTCGGTAATCATCCAATCCTGGCGGAATCGAATTGGACAAGTAATGACAGGCTCGTTCTCATGATAGATACTGCATACTCCAAGGGGGTTCTTTGCCTTGTCTTTTGTACAATTCGGCACCTTGTTGTTGAAGGGGCAGAGGCGATGAGAACGGTACCGCTTCGCCGTTTCGGTTTGGTCTGTAACAAGATAACCAAAGACCTCTGCTAATGGCTGTCCACTATGATTCATGTAGATCCTTCCTCGAGATTCAGCCTGGTCCAACGTCTCTAACCTGGATTATAGGAGAAAAAAAGCACAAGTCAATCACTGGCGCGGAGCGGGTTTTCGAAGCAGTGGACATGCCCCTCGGGGCACCATAAAGCATGAAAACAGGCCGTTGTCTATTTTCATACCAAAAGAATGGGGCGCCCCGCCCGCCCTGCTCCTGCTGGCTCACAGACCCGGCGGGAGCAGGACCTGGCTGCAATCCTGCCCCGCTGTGCTATAATATCGCTGCCGCATTCCAACGGAGGGAAAAAACGATGAGAACTTGGCCCTTTCGCCTTTTATTGCTGGTTACTGTTCTGTCGAGCCTGGCAGGGCTGCTGGGCAGCCTGACCGGCTGCGGCGGCTCCGTCCCCAGCGCGACGCCAACACCCACCCGCACCCCCCGCCCATCCGCCACGGCCGTCCCGCCAGCCACGCCCACACCAACCCTCACTCCCACTCCCCAGCCGACGCCCACCCCCACCCCCTTCCCGGAGAATATCAACCCGCTTACCGGCCAGGTCGTTGCCGACGCAGCGCTGCTCGACCGTGTGCCGGTGGCGATCAAGATTTCCAACTGGCCAGGGCAGTACGTGCGGCCGCAGGCCGGCATCAACAGCGCCGACATCATCTACGAGCACTACAACGAGGGCTGGTTCTCCTCCCGCTGGACAGCGATCTACCTGGGCCAGGACCCACCGCGCGTCGGCCCGGTGCGCAGCGGCCGGCTGATCGACCTGGAACTGCCGGCAATCTACAAGGCGGTCTTGGCCTGTTCCGGTTTCAGCAACGGCGTGCTGGCCCTCATCCGCGATTCCGACCTCTACCCCGACCGCGTCGCCTCGCCCAGCCTGGGCGTCGACGAGCCGGTCTTTTACCGTGATTTCAGCCGTGACGTGCCGCTGGAGCACACGATGTACACCAGCCCCGCCCTGGTGCGCGAGTGGGCTGCCGCGCGCGGCGTCAGCGGGCGGCAGGAGGGACTGGAAGGGATGGTGTTCGACCCGACGCCGCCACAGGACGGCCAGCCGGCCGCCTACATCTGGGTGCGCTGGCGCAGCCTGGACGCCGAATGGCGCTACGACCCGACCAGCGGCCGCTACCTGCGCTGGTCGGACGGACAGCCGCACCTGGACGCGCTCGACAATAACCAGCTCAGCGCCGCCAACGTCGTCGTCCTCTACGTCGCCCAGTGGGATACGGACATTGTCGAAGACCCGCACAGCGGCGCCCTCTCCATCCGCTGGGCGCTGTGGAACCAGGACAACCCCTACCGCCGCGCCCTCATCTTCCGCGACGGCGTCCAACTGGTCGGCGTCTGGAACCGCCAGGAGCGCTGGGACATGCTGACCTTGACCGACGAAACCGGCAACCCCATCCCGCTCAAGCCCGGCAACACGTTCTTCGAGGTCATCCCCACCGAGGGGCTGGAGGTGGTGGTCGAGCCGTAGGGAGGAAAGGGACAGGGGGACAATGAGAAGGTGGTTGTTCGAGTTCAAGTACTTGAGCGGGAGGGCGCCGTGGAACAGCGGGGTTGTCCCGCCGGAGGTGGTGGCGGAGGTCGAGGCCGCATCTTCCCCTGGCCGCGCGCTCGATCTGGGCTGCGGCAGCGGCACGACCTGCATCTACCTGGCCCGCCACGGCTGGGAGGTGACGGGGGTCGATTTCTCCGCCCTGGCCATCTGGCAGGCGCGGCGGAAAGCGCGGCGCGCCGGCCTGCGCATCGCTTTCTACCGCGCCGACATCAGCGACCTTTCCTTCCTCGACGGCCCCTTCGACCTGGCGCTCGACATCGGCTGCCTGCACAGCGTCCCCTTGGAAAAACGCAGCCAGGCCGCCGCCGAAGTGGCCCGCCTGGTGCGCCCCGCCGGCCTCTACATGCTCTACGCCTTCCTGCCGCGTCCAGCCCGCCGCGCGCCGGGGCTTGCTCCCTCCCAGGTGATCGATCTCTTCGGCGGAGCATTCGCCATCCAGCGCCAGGAGCAGGGCAAAGACCCCAACGGCCCCGCCTCCGCCTGGTATTGGCTGCGCCGACGGTAAGGCGTAAAGCGTAAAACGTAAAGCGTAAAACGTAAAACGTAAAACGTAAAACGTAAAACGTAAGGATGAGAGCCCGACGCATTCTCGCCCTGGCGCTGGTCTTGATGGCCATTGGCGCTGCCGCAGCAGGGTTGGCGGCTCACGCCCTGCTGGCTGACCTGCCCTCGCCGGAGAGTCTCTATGAGCACCAGGCGGGCGTCTCGTCGCGCATCCTGGACCGCAACGGCCGGCTGCTGTACGAGATTTCTGACCCCCATGCCGGCCGCCACAGGCCGCTGCCGCTGGAGCAAATCCCCCTCTACTGCCAGCAGGCGACCATCGCCACGGAGGACGCCAACTTTTACACCAACCCCGGCGTCGACGCGGCGGGGATCGTCCGCGCCCTGTGGATCAACCTCCAGGGCGGCGAAGTGCTGGCCGGCGGTTCGACCATCACCCAGCAACTGGCGCGCAATTTGCTGCTGAGCCCGGAGCAACGGGCCCAGCAGACGCTGGTGCGCAAACTGCGCGAGTCGATCCTGGCCTGGCGCATCGCCCGCGCCTACAGCAAAGAAGAGGTGCTGGCTCTCTACCTCAACGAGGTCAATTACGGCAACCTGGCCTATGGCATCGAGGCCGCCGCCCGCGCCTACTTTGGCAAGAGCGCCAGCGAGCTGGACCTGGCCGAGTGCGCCCTGCTGGCTGGCCTCCCCCAGGCGCCGGCCGTCTATGATCCGCTGCTCGATACCCAGGCGGCGCGGGAACGGCAGGCGGTCGTGCTGCGGCTGATGACGGAGCAGGGCTATATCAGCGCCGCCCAGGCCCGCCTGGCCGCCGAAGAGCGCCTCCACTTTGCGGCGACCCCCTTCCCCATCGAGGCCCCCCACTTTGTCATGGCCGTGCGCGCATGGCTGGAACGCGAGTTCGGCCTGGAGGCGCTCTACAACGACGGCCTGGTCGTCACCACCACCCTCGACCTCGACCTGCAACACACCGCCGAGCGCATCATGCGCCGCCACCTGCACGCCCTGAGCCAGGTCGAGGAGGACAGCCCCCTCCACGATGTCAATAACAGCGCGCTGGTGGCGATGGACCCGCAGAGCGGTCAGGTGCTGGCGATGGTGGGCAGTCCCGACTATTTCGACCCGGCCATCGACGGCGCGGTCAATGCGGCGCTGGCCCTGCGCCAGCCGGGCTCGGCGATCAAGCCGCTCACCTACGCTGCCGCCTTCGACCCCCGCCGCGCCGCGCCGCTGACCGCCGCTTCGGTGCTGCCGGACGTGCGGACGGCGTTCCCGACGCGGGAGGGCCGCCCCTACGTGCCGCTCAATTACGACCAGCGCTTCCACGGCCCTGTCCCGGCGCGAGAGGCGCTGGCCTGCTCCTACAACATCCCGGCGGTGTACGTCCTGCAGATGGTGGGGGTGGAACAGATGGTCGAGCTGGCAAACAACCTGGGCCTCTCCTCCTTCGGCACCGGCGAACGCTACGGCCTGGCGCTGACGCTGGGCGGCGGGGAAGTGCGCCTGCTGGAACTGACCGCCGCCTACGCCGCCTTTGCCAACGGCGGCTATCGCGTTGAGCCGCAATTTGTCCTGGCCGTGCGGGACGCCAGCGGCGCGCTGCGCTACCAGAACCGCGCCGCGCGCGGCCCGCAGGTGCTGGACCCCCGCGTGGCCTATCTGATCACCGACATCCTCTCCGACAACACCGCCCGCGCGCCCGCCTTTGGCCGTTACAGCGTCCTGCGCCTCTCCCGCCCGGCAGCGGCCAAGACCGGCACTTCGTCCGACTGGCGGGACAACTGGACGGTGGGCTACACGCCCCAGCTCGTGACCGGCGTCTGGGCCGGCAACGCCGACGGCCGCTCGATGGTGCACGTCTCTGGCATCGACGGAGCCGGGCCGATCTGGCACGACTTTATGGAAGCGGCGCTGCGCGGGCAGCCCGTGCTGTCCTTCCAGCAACCGCCAGGGATGACGCGGGCGCAGGTCTGCCTGCCCTCTGGCCTGCTGCCGACGCCCTACTGCCCGCGCACGCGCAGCGAGCTGTTCATCGAAGGCACCGTCCCGCTGCGCGCCGACGACTGGTATCGCCCTGTCCGCATCGACGCCCGCACAGGCCAGCCAGCCACAGCCGACACGCCCCCCGCCGCTGTGGTGGAACGGGTCTATGCCTTTCCCCCGCCGGAGCTGGAAGCGTGGGCGCGGGAACAGGGCTGGCCCCTCCTCCCTGCCCCTGACGCGGGGACGCTGGCAGGCAGCCTCGCTCCAGAAGGGGAACTGGTCATTGCCCGGCCCGACAACGGCGCCATCTACCGCCTCTCGCCGACCGTGCCTGTGGCCTACCAGTCGATCCGCGTCGCCGTCCGCCCGGCGGGCGGCATCGCGCCCGCAGAGGTGACCCTCTACGTCGATGGCGCGGTCCTGGCGACATTCGCCGCGCCGCCCTACGAGTCGCTGTGGCAACTGACGCCCGGCGAGCACACCTTCACAGCAACGGGCACAGACAGCGCGGGGCGCCCCTTGCGGAGCGCCCCCGTCTCGATCCGTGTCCTGCCCTGATCACTCCATCGCGTGCAAGACAAAGCTGAAGGTAGAGCCTTCGCCGGGCCGGCTGTCGACCCAGACGCGGCCGCCGTGCTTTTCGATCACCGACCTGACAATCGAAAGCCCCAACCCCGTCCCTTCGACCTGTTCTGTCTCCCCTGCCCTGACGCGGTAGAAACGGTCGAAGATGAAAGGCTGTTCGGCAAGGGGAATGCCTATGCCGTTGTCCGAAACATGCACCACAACGTGCTCCCCGTCCTGGGCAGCCTCGACGGCAACCCAGCCGCCAGGGTTGGTGTACTTGATGGCGTTGCTGAGCAGATTCTCCATCACCTGCCGCAGCCGCTGCGGACTGCCGCGCACGAGCGGCAGGGGCTGACGTTTCCAGCGCAACGTCAATCCCTTCTGCTCCGCCTGCGGCATGAACTCGTCGACCACGGCATCGATGATGCTCTCCAGATGGAGCGGCTCCATCTCCAAATCATAGCCGGCCTCGATGCGGCCCAGGTCGAGCAGGGTGCTGATCAGGCCGATGATGTGCTCCATGCTGTCGCGCACCCGGCCGATAAATTGCATCTGCGTCTCATTCAGCGGCCCCACCTTTTCCAGCAGGTCGACATAGCCGCGGATGGTGGTCAGCGGGGTGCGCAGGTCATGGGAAACCATAGCCACGAACTCGGACTTGACCCGGTCGAGTTCCTTAAAGTGGGTGATGTCCTGCATCGTCAGGACATAGCCCACGCCCTCGACCGGCCGTATCTGGGCGTCATACATGCGCCCGCTGCGGCCCTCGACCTCGGCGCGGAGGGCCTCTCCGCTGCGGGCGCCCCGCGAGATCAGCTCCTGTAGAGCGGACAGCCGGACAACCTGGAGCGCGGGGGCGCCAACGACGGGGCAGGTGAACTCGAGCGCCGCGCCTGCCGCCGGGTTGCAGAGGAGAATGGAGAGGTCGGGGTCCAAAATGACCACCGCCTCTTCGATTTCGAGCAGCACCGCTTCGAGCCTGTGCCGCGCTGCCTCGACCTCCTGGTAGAGGCGCGCGTTCTCCAGCGCGATGGCTGCCTGATCGGCCAGGGCGGCCAGCAGCCGCACGTCGCGCGGCGTAAAAGCGCGATCGACGCGGCGGTTGGTCACGCCGAGGATGCCGATCACCCCCCGTTCGCGCCCGCGCAAGGGGACATAGACCAGCGAGTTCACCAGGTAGCCGGTCGCCACTTTGGGCTGACCCTCAGCTATGAGCAGGGGCTCGCCGCTGCGCATCACCTGACCGGCCAGCGAGTCCTGGACGCGGATGCGCAGGCCGTGGGCCTGGCTCTCGTCGATGTTTTTGGCTGCCCGCAGCACCAGATCGCCACTTTCCGGCTCCAGGAGCAGGAGCAACCCCTCTTCGGCATGGGTCAGAAAGACCGCCGCTTCGACCACGCGCTTGAGGACCGTCTCCAGGTCGAGCAGCGCCGCCACCGACTGGCCGATGGAGCGCAAGGTGTTCATCTCCTGGACCTGCTGTTGCAGGCGCTGGTTGGCCCTTTCGAGCTGGTCGATCAGGCCGTCCCGCTCCTGGCGCAGGCGGCTCTCGGCCAGGGCGCGGTCGATTGCCGTGGCCATCTCGGCCGGCTCGAAGGGCTTGATCACATAATCGCGCACGCCCAGGCGCAGGGCCTGCACCGCCACCTCCTGCGAGCCGTGGGCGGTCATCAAAATCACGGGGATGGCGACCCCGCGCTCGCCGAGGGCCTGCAGGATTTGCAGGCCGCTCAGGCCGGGCAGTTGGAGATCGAGCAGGATCAGGTCGGGCTGCTCCTGGAGGGCCAGCCGCAGCCCTTCTGGCCCATCCATTGCTTGCAGCACGCGATAGCCTGCCGGCCTGAGAATGAGATCGCGGATGATGTCCTGAATCTCGACGCTGTCGTCGACAACCAGTATACGCTCGCCTGCCACTGTTGTGCTCCAACCGGCGGGAGGGTAGGGCCCTCCCCCTCTGCCCTGCAATATAGCACAGAATGGCCCACTCGTCCAGAAGAGGGTGGAGAGCGTATCAGATTGGGGGCATGCCACGATGGTTCAGGAGAAGAGCAGAGCCGCGAAGCGGTCAGAGCGACGCGGAGTAATCCTGGGAGCGCGGACGTCTCGTCCGCCAAAGCGGGCCTGGGGAGCTGTTGTGCTGTGCTATGCCAGCATCTCCCCTTTCTCTCTCAGTATCCTGATGGCCTCTGGCGGCAGGAGCGGCGGCTCTTTGCCCACCGCGTAGCAGCCCCAGATGAGCTGCGCGGTGCGCTCGATGCTCTCGACCAGGTCAACCGCCCGGCGCAGGTTGCCGGCGACTGCCACAATGCCGTGGTTCTGCATGATGCAGGCCGGGTTTCGGCCCATCGCTTCCACCACCGCCAGGGCCAGCTCCTTCGACCCCGGCATGATGAACGGCACCAGCGGCATTTCCTTGAGGAAAGCGGCATCGGTATTGATGGGCAGAAAAGGAAGCTGCGCCAGGCCGAGAATGGTCGCGTAGGGAGCGTGAGCATGGATGACAGCCTGCACCTCCGGCCGCGCTTTGTACAGCTCGGTGTGCAGCGCCCACTCGGACGAAGGGGCCAGCGCGCCGGCGTCGAGGGCGTGGCCCTCCAGGTCGATCCGCACCATGGCCTCTGGCCGCAACTTGCCCTTGGGCACCTGGCTGGGGGTGATCCAGCACTCGTCGCGCCCCGCGATGCGGACGCTCAGGTTGCCGCCGGTGGAGGTGACCAGTTGTAGCTGGTACAGCTCGTTCACTGCCCTGGCCAGTTCCTCTCGCGCCGCCGTTCGGGCTTTCTTGCGGAAGCAGCGCAGGATTCTTTCCATCTGCGCGCGCAGATCCTGGGGCGGGGTGGCAGTTGTCATAGGGGCTTCCTCCTTGGCCGTGGCGGAATTTGCTCCAGCCATCATACCATGCAAGGCAAATGCCGACAACTGCAACGGCTGATTGGAGCGAAGGCGGCGGGGGCGACCGGCAGCCGCCCCCCGCGCCCACCGGGGAACTGGCGCATCACGAGAGGGAGATAGATGTGCGCTAAAACTGCCCTCTCGACTGAGCCCAGTATACCGGCCTGATAAACCATCCCCCTGTCCCCCATCCGATACGCTCCCCACCAGCTTGAGGAACCTGGAGCATAAAGGGTCTGCTTGGCAGCTCCACCATCCGCTACACCGCCGACGAGTGGGTCGTCACGGTCACCTTCCCCATCGTCGCCCCTGAGGCCACGATCTACCAGGTCAACATTGTCAACACGGCCAGCGGTCTGGTGTGGGACGGCCAGGTCGATGCGCAGGGCAATGTGCTCAGAACTGACAGCGGTAGCCAGGGCATTGCCAACCCGGCTTCAGTCTATTGCCAGGAGCAGGGCGGCACGCTCGAGATTCGCAGCGGCGAGGGCGGCGAGGTGGGCATCTGCGTCTTTGCCGACGGCAGCGAATGTGAGGAGTGGGCGTTCTTCCGTGGCGAGTGCGCTCCCTAGTGCAGATCTCTGCCCATCTCCTGGCCAGACCTCGGAAGCCCCCCGGCGTCCGAGGTCTTTTGTCAACAGGCCGGAAATGCGGTCCCCTCCTCCCGCCGGGTCTGTGACCCGGCGGCCCCCCTGGCGGGGGTCACAGACCGCCGCCGAGCAATGGGGTGCCCCACGCCCATGTTTTGTTACGAACACCCGCGTCCGAGGTCTTTTGTCAACAGACCGGAAATGCGGTAAAATGTGCTCTGGCGGGGATGGGGAACACCAAAGCGGAGAGATGTGATCAACTGAGCCCCAGCCCGACAGCTCTTGGGGGCTCGCTGCGCTCATCGCTCGCCTTGTGCGGCCCGTGGGCCTGAAGCCACGAGCGGGCGGAGGATGGGTAGCAGGGAGAAGACTGGCCGGCACATTCTGAATCTGGAGGGAAAGATGGAACAACAGCGCTGTGACTATTGTGGCGACCCCATCGAGGGAGAGGCGATCCGGCGCGGCGACAGGCTCTACTGCTGCGAGGCCTGCGCTTTCGAGGCCAGCCGCAGCCAGGACTGCGGCGGCCGCAGCGATTCGACAATCGCCCAGGCAGTGGTCGAGCCGACCAAACGCTAAACGATTTCAGGAGGTTTTGCAGGATGAAAATCGGAGATGCCATTCAGTCAGCAGATTGGAAGAAGGAAAAGCACGCCCCGGTGATCGAGTGCCCGGACACGGTGCAGGCTGGTGTGCCCTTCACCGTCGAGGTCAGTGTGGGCAAAGAGATCCCGCACCCCAACACCCTGGAGCACCACATCCGCTCGATCGAGCTCTATTTCCAGCCGGCCGATTCCAGGTTCGTCTTTCTCGTTGGCCGCGTCGAGTTCTCCGCCCACGGCGAGGGGACGGCTTTCACCAGCCCCGCGGCGTCTTTCTCGCTCAAGGTGGATGGCCCTGGCACGCTGCTGGCGCTTTCCCTCTGCAATATCCACGGCCTGTGGGAGAGCAGCAAGGCCCTCGCCATCGGCTGACAACCTCCTGCCTGGCGGATAGCTGAGGGCGCAGGCTGAAAAGACGCAAAACTCGAAAGGCGCAGGGCGCCGGGACGGGAATCCCGGTGTCTCTGCGCCTTTCCCTTATGACCGGCCTGGGGAGCCTTACACCAGGCGCTGCTTGAGCGCCTCGACGCGCCGGATCCAGGCCCGGTCCAGTGGTTGCTGAACCAGGCAGCCTCTGGCCAGCGCGGGGACCTGCTCCTCGTAGGTGGGCGCCTGGCTGCGGTAAAAGATGCCGATGGGAATACGCTCACCCCATTCGTGCGCCCGTTCCCAGGCTGCAGCGCGGTCGCCCGGATCGTAGCTCTCGTCCTCCTCCAGCTTGTAGACGCGGGGATTGTAAAAGTCGTAGGAATAGCTGCGGTTCCAGGTCACGCACGGCTGGAGCACATCGACCAGCGCATAGCCCGGGTGGCGCAGGGCCTCGCCGATGAGCCAGGCCAGGTGCTTGAGTTCGCCGGAATAGCCGCGCGAGACAAAAGTGGCGCCGGCGGTGATGGCCAGGGCCAGCGGGTTGACCGGGTTGTCGATGGCGCCCTCGGGCGTGGTGGGGGTGCGCTTGCCGCGCTCGCTGGTGGGCGAGTACTGGCCGCGCGTCAGCCCATAGACGCGGTTGTCCTGCACCAGATCGACCAGGTTGATGTTGCGCCGGGCGGCGTTGAGAAAGTGACTCAGCCCCTCGCCATAGCCGTCGCCGTCGCCGTGGACGACCATCACCGGCAGGCAGTGATGGGCCAGCCGCGCCCCCGTCGCGATAGGCAGCGGACGGCCATGCAGGGTGTGGAAGCCGCTGACCTTCATATAGTGCGGCAACTTGCTGCCGCAGCCGATGCCGGTCACGATCAGAATCTCGTGCGGGGCGATGTTGTTCTCCGCCAGCGCCATCTTGACCGCGTTGAGGATGGCATGGTTGCCGCAGCCTGGACACCAGGTGGGCGATTCTCTTCCTTCGAAATCTTTTCTCGTCAACATGTTCCAGCTCTCCTGAAAGCTCTTTCACCCGGGTTACTTTTCTTCTTTCGAGCGGCGCATTTGATCGCCGAGCCGCGCGCCGCGACGGATCTCGACGTAGGAACGCACCTCGCGCCACAGGGCTTTGACCCCCTCGTAGCGCAGCAGCCGCCAGCCTTTGGCCAGGCGGTCGGACAGAGGGGTCGTGGCGAGGAGTTGCGCTTCGGGCTGGCCCAGGGCGGAACGGGCTGTTTCCCTGTCCGGCGCAAGGTAGGGTTCAGCGCAGAAACGGAGCAGCGGTTCCACTGCCCGGCTCCAGCTCAACTGCGCCTGCAGGGCGCGGAAGCAGCCCTGGCGCGCGCGGCGGGCGTCCGGCTCGTCGAGCAGCCGCCTGATCGCCCCCGTCGTTCCCTCCACGTCTCTGTACCCCACGGTGTACCCTGCCCCTTCCCGTTCCACCTTTTCGGCCAGGGTGTCGCCGCCGGTGATGACCATCGGCAAACCAGCCCAGATATAGTCCACCAGCCGCGTGCGGAAGGCATAGCGGGTCTCGATGTGGGCCAGGTGCAGGCTCACGCCCACGTCGGCTTCCAGCAGATAATTGCCGCGCTCTTCGTAGGGCACCCAGTCGTTGAAAAAGACAGAGCGGTTGTACAGGCCCAGCTCCTGGCTCATCTGGATCGCCCGCTGCGTCATCCGCATGCGATGGACGTGCGGGTTGGGATGCTTGATGCCCATGAAGAAGAGCCGCACGTTTTCCCGCTCGCGGACAATGCAAGCCATGGACTGCAGCAGGGTGAGGGGGTCGAACCAGTCATAGATGCCGCCCCCCCACAGGATCACCTGGTCGTCGGCGGCGATATGGGGATGGACGCCCTTGAGCACGCGGCGCGTGGAGCGGGGCGGCTCGTCCTGCATGCCGAAGGGCACGACATCGATCAGCCGCCGCAGGTCGGCCTCCTGATCATACGTGCGCGGATTGACCCGGCCATAGGCCGTCAGCATGCCCAGCCAATAGTCCCGCTGCTGCTCGCTGGCGCAGAGGAAAAAGTCGCCCAGCGTCAACTGCGCGCCGAGGTACCTGAGCAACGCGGCGTTGTCCTGCTCGCGGTAGCTCATGTCGCGCCCGGCGAACAGTTGCAGGTTCTCCAGGTGGAACGGATCGTAGATGTCGACGACCAGCGGGATGTCCAACTGCCCCAGAAAGGGATACTGGTTCAGCGTCAGCCCGGAGACGACGAGCACCTCTGCCTGGCCCGCCAGGTCAGCCAGGGTGCGGGCGTCGTAGGTCACCATCTCGACCCCCGCTGTTTGCAGGTCCGACTGGTTGGGCACTGCCAGCGTGACCGCGTGTCCCTGGGCGGCCAGGGCACGGCTGAACTCCCAGGCGCGGATGGCTGGCCCGGCCATCCGCCGTCCCAGGCGGTCGTGGCTGACGATCAGCACCCGAGTCATAGAGGACAACGACCCCCCCGCTTGCACCGCTCCGAGCGGCGCGCTCTCATTCTACATCGTTTACGCTATCTCGGCAACAGAGGGAATGGGGGGTGTTCGAAGCAAGGGGAGATGCCGGTTTTTGGCCACAGATTTCACAGATTTCACGGATTTTGCGGCCTCTGACCCCCGCCAGTGGGGGGCCGCCGGGTCACAGACCCGGCGGGAGCAGGGCGGGCGGGACGCTTTCTCCTTTTGCTACGAACAGCCGCACCGTTCGTAGGATAACTGCTCGCAGTTGTCCTACGCCGCCGGGCCATGGGATACAGCTATGGCGCCGCGTCGTCCCGCGTGCCTCCCTGCGGAATCTGTGTCCAAAGCTCGACCAGCAGATTCTGCGCGGCCTGATAGGCAGGGTCGAAGAGGCTCAGCTCCAGCGGGGTCTCGAAGAGGGGCAGGATTTCAGCGTCGATGCGCCGACGGCGGGCCTGGATGGCCTGCCGCTTCTCCCACAGGCGGGGTAGATGGCGGATCAGGTCGTCGGCGGCGACCAGGCCGCTGAGCGCCTGGGGCGGCACGGCAATGCGCTCGCCCCGCCGGCGGGCGCGCCCCCGCCCCAGCGGCGACGCCGAGCGCCAGCGCAGCTCTGCCCTGACTTTCGCCCACAGCCCGCCCAGCCCCTCCTGGCGTATGGTCTGCCAGGCCCGCCTGGCGTAATACGTCGCCGTGTATTGCCCTGTCTGCCCTTGCAGCGCCGGCGGACCCGCCTCTCCTGTCAGGCGAAAGTCGCGCCCCTCGATACCGCTGAGCAGGTAGCAGCGCTCCAGCAGGAGCAGCAACGCCGAGGGGAGGACCCGCTGCAACGTCTCGTCCTCATAGTTCTTGATGATCGTGTAGAGGGCGTTGCGCTCGTAGAGCAGGCGTCGCTTCTCGTCGGCCAGGTGGCGGCCTGTGCCGTGATGGCGGTGGTAGACGACGGCCGTGGGCGTAAAGAGCACCCTGTAGCCCAACACCCACAGCCGCCAGCCCAGGTCCGCGTCCTCATAGTAGGCGAAATAGTCATCGTCCAAGCCGCCGGCGTCCAGATAGACCTCCCGCCGCACGGCCATGTTGCCACCGCAGACAAAGAGCATGGGGCGCACCTCAGAGGAGTCGTCAGCGGCGCGCTGGCCGGCCCCCAACTGATAGCCATAGCCAAAGATGTTCATCGCGGCGGCGGCGAAATCGATCCGCTTGCCGTCCCACGAGAGAATCTTGCCCCCCACCGCCGCCACGTCCTCTCCCCGCTCGAAAGGAGCCACCAGTTCCCGCAGCCAGTTGGGCGCTACGCGCATGTCGTTGTTGAGAAAGGCGACCAGCTCGCCCTGGGCCGCCCGCGCGCCGATGTTGTTGCCGGCCGCAAAGCCCAGGTTGCGCTCGTTGCGGATGAGCCGCACGGCGGGAAAGTGCTTCTCCATGTACGCCAGCGAGCCGTCGCGCGAGCCGTTGTCGACCAGCAGCAGCTCTACCCTGCGCTGGGGATAGTCGAGGGCTGCCAGGGAGCGGAAGCACGGCTCCAGATGGGCCAGCCCGTTATAGTTCAGCACCACAACCGTGACGAACGGCAGTTCAGCCGCCATTCTGCCCTCCGCTGTCTCTGTAGAGATGGGCATAGCGCTGCCAGATGCGCCAGGGCGCCGCCAGGGGGGCCATGCGGGCCAGCACCGTCCGCGCTGGCAGCCGTCGCAGTGGACGCAGCGCCCGCCGCTTGCGCAGCGCCTTGCCCAGCCCCGCCAGCCCTTCCAGGCGGCCCAGCAGCGGCCCCCAATCCCTCCGCCAGAGCAGGACGAACGGCAATGCGCCCAGATCGTAGAACAGGATCGCCGGCAGATAGCAGAGCAGGTGCGGCCATGGATAGTTCTTGGCGATCAGCCAGACCTTGTTGCGCCCCAGCAGGCGGTTCTTGAACGGCGAACCCTCGCGGGTCGTGGCAGAGTGAAGGTGCAGCACCCGTGCCGTGGGCACCGAGAGCGTCCGCCAGCCGGCCCACTGCGCCCGCCAGGCCAGATCGACGTCCTCCAGATAGGCAAAAAAGTCCTCATCCAGCAGGCCGATGTCGTCCAGCATGGCGCGGCGGTAGAGGGCCGCGCCAGCGCAGGCACCGAACACCTCCTCCGGCTCGCGCTCTGCTGGATCGTCCCCCTCCCCACCCCGCCAGTCCCAGGCGATGGCGGCGCGGTCCAGCGCCACGCCCGCCGAGTTGATCGTTTGCGGCTGATGGGCAAAGAGCATGCGCGAGGCGCAGGCGCCCACCCGCTCGTCCGAGTCGGCGGCGCGCAGCAGTTCGGCCAGCCAGTCGGGCGCCGGCTCGGTGTCATTGTTGAGCAGCGCCACAAACTCCGAGTCGGTGGCACGGATGGCCTGGTTGTTGGCGGCGGCAAAGCCCAGGTTTTCGCTGTTGGCGATCAGACGCACCTGGGGGAAATGCTGGCGCACAAAGGCGAGCGAACCGTCGGTCGAGCCGTTGTCGACCAGCACCACCTCGGCGTCGCGGCAGGTCTGCGCCTGCAAGGCGCCCAGGCAGCGGCCGAGCAGGTGCTGACCGTTCCAGTTGAGCACAATGACGGCGACGCGCGGACTCATCGCGGCGGCCTCGTCATCCGCCAGCGGATATAGGCCCGCGTCTCGCTCCACAGGCCGGCCGCTCCCCGCTGACGCAGCACCCTCCAGGCGCGTTGCAGCAGCGGAGGGCGCGGTTCTTCCTGGCGGGGGGCAGCGACGCGGTCGGCGGCGCGGTAGGGGGCGCGGCAAAAGAGGCGCAGCGGCTCCACCACCCGCTCCCAGCTCAGCGCGGCCCGCATCGCCGCAAAGCGCGGCGCGGTCTGCTGGCGCAGGTCGGGCTGGGCCAGCAGGCGCAGCAGGGCGTCGCGCACGCCGGCGACGTCCCCAGGGGCCACCACAGCGCCCAGCCCTTCGGCGGCGATCTGCTGGCCGAGCGCGTCGCCCGCGCTGACGACCATCGGCAGGCCGGCCCAGATATAGTCCAGCAGGCGGGTGCGGAACGAAAAGCGCGTTTCCAGATGCTCGAAATGCAGGCTGATGCCCACGTCGGCTTCCAGCAGATAGTTCTCCCGCTCGGCGTAGGGCACCCAGTCGTTGAAAAAAACCACCCGCTCGCTCAGGCCCAACTGGTCGGCCAGAGCGCGGGCGGCCTCGGCCATGCGCATCGGCGGCACGTCGGGGTTGGGATGGCGCACGCCGGCGAAAAAGAGCCGCACGTTGGGGTGGACCTCTGCCACCTCAGCCACGGCGCGGATGGCCGTCAGCGGGTCGAACCACTCCCACAGGCCACCGCCCCAATAGATCAGCCGGTCGTGCGGGGCGATCCGCGGGTGCACGCCCTTGAGCACGGGGCGGCGGTGCTGGGGCGGCTCGGCCGGCAGGCCGAAAGGCACCTGATCGATCAGCCGGCGCAGGGTGCGGTCGGCGGCGGTGGTATAGGGGTTGACGCGGCCGTTGGCTGCCAGCATCCCCAGCCAGAAATCGCGCTGCGACTCGTGTGCGCAGAGGAAAAAGTCGCCCCGCCGCAGTTGTTCGTTGAGCACGCCCAGGTCGAAGGCGTGGATGCCGGCCTGCTCGTCCAGCGGGCGGTGACGGTGGATCTCCAGGTTTTCCAGGATGAAGGGATCGTAGAGGTCGATCACCAACGGCCTGTCCGTCTCTTGCAGGAAGGGGTAGCGGCGGAGCAGAAAGCCCATCGCCAGCACGACATCGGCCTGGGCCAGCAGGGCGGGCAGAGGGGCGCCTCCCTGGCGCTCATAGCCGACGACCGGGAAGCCTTCGCCTGCCAGCAGCGGTGTGTCGGGCACGGCCAGGCAGACCTGGCATTCGCTGGCCAGCGCCTGGGCGATGTGCCAGTAGCGGATGGCCGGGCCGGCCATGTGCGGCGCAGGCGCCTCGTGGCTGACGATCAGGACGCGCGTGGGCATGGGCTGGCCTCCGTCAGCGCTCGCCGGCGGGGAACAGGCTGTCGATGTGGAAGATTTCGACCAGACGTTGCTGCAATGCCAGATAGGCGGGGTCCGGCGGATGGGGGTGGAAGGGATTGCCGAAGAGCGGCAGAATCTCGGCGTCGCTGCGCCTGCGCTGCGCCTGGATGGCCTCTCGCTGGGCCCAGATGGCAGGCATCATATCGGCGATGTCGTCGAGGGCAAGCAGCGGGCTCATGGAGGCGCGGGGAACAAAGACAATGTCGCGCTTGATCTGGTAGACAGAGCGGACATAGAAAAAGCGCAGGATGCGACGGACGATCTCCTTGCTGACCGCCCACAGGCCGTACTCGCGCAAGAGCATCTCCAACTCGCGGCGCATTTGACCTTCGGCCAGGGGGGGCGGCTCGTTGGAGGGCGGCCACAGCGTGCTGGGGCGCGGCTGGGTCTCCATGCGGAATTGTCTCTTGTCCAGGCCCGACGTCATCACCGCCCGGCGCGCGGTCAGCAGGAGTGCGGCGGGCAGCACGCGGGACAGCGTCTCGTCGCCATAGTTTTTGAGGATCGCGGCCAGGGCGTTGCGCTCGTAGAGCAGGGCGCGCCGCTCCACCTCGAATTTCTTGCCCGTGGCGTGGCCACGATGGTAGGCCACGGCGCGCGGCGCAAGGAGCACGCGGTATCCCAAAACCCACAGGCGCCAGCCCAGATCGACGTCCTCGAAATAGGCAAAAAAGCTCTCATCAAAGCCGCCGCTTTCGAGAAAAATGTCCCGCCGGATCAGCATGGCGCCGCCGCAGGCAAAGAGCACCTCGTGAACGCCTTCGCTGGCTTTGACCATATCCTCTGGCTGGAAGCCCATGCCGTAAAAGTTGAGCGTCCCGCCGACAAAGTCAATGCCGCTGCCGTCCCAGGTCAGGATCCTGGCCCCCACACTGACCACATCGTCTGCCGTCTGTATCGCTTCGACCATCTCGATCAGCCAGCGGGGGTCGACGCGCATGTCGTTGTTCAGGAAAGCCAGGTAGGTGCCGCGCGCGGCCTGGGCGCCAGCGTTGTTCCCTGCGGCAAAGCCGCGGTTGTCAGGCAGTTCGAGCAGGCGCACGTCGGGGTAGGCCTGACGCACAAAAGCGGCCGAGCCGTCGACCGAGCCGTTGTCGACGACCAGCAGCTCCAGGCGGTCGCGGGGGTAATCGAGCGCCAGCAGGCTGTCCAGGCAGGCACCCAGATAGTCCCTGCCGTTGAAATTGAGCACAATGACGGTGACCTCAGGCAGCATCGCTACGCTCTCTGTTGATGGCCGGCTGGCCGCCTGCTTCCCGCTCCAGGCCGCCGCACTGCAGGCGCCAGCGCGCCGGCATCCAGACCAGGCCGTAGACCTCGGCCGTGGCGGGGCTGGGATCGACGGTGAAAGGGAACGCCTGGTGGCGGTGGTCGTAGGTGTGCAGCCCTTCCCAGTCGTGGACGGCGACGGTAAGGGTATAGCCGCCGCGCAGCAGCGGCAGGGATTCGACGCGGTATTCGAGCGTGCCAGGCCCTTCGATCGCTTCGATGGGCAGGCCGGCCAGACGCGTGTTGGGCCCGTTGACATGGGTGCCGTCATTGCGATAGATCGCCAGCCCAAAGACGGGCCGCTCGACGCGCTGGTGGGCGACAAACTCGATGCGCACGTGCAGCGGTCCGCCCACCGGAATGCGGTTGCAGGCACGTCCCTCCCCATCCAGGAGCAAGACGCGGGTGATCTCGACCTCGCCCGATCCCCAGCGCGCGCCGACGATGGGCTCGGAGCCGCTGTCGAGAGTCCCCTGGCTGGTGGTCGCGTTGAGGTAGCTGTCGATGACCTGCTCTGGCATACCGTCGGCGGCGATGCGACCCTGGGAAAGCCAGATCGCCCGCGAGCACATCTGGCGCACGGTGGCCATGCTGTGGGAGACAAAGAGGATGGTGATGCCGCGCTGTTGCAGCTCGCGGATGCGCCGCAGGCAGCGCTCCTGGTAGGCGCGGTCGCCCACCGCAAAGACCTCGTCCACCAACAGGATGTCCGGTTCGACATGGATGGCGACGGAGAAGGCCAGCCGCAGGTACATGCCGGACGAGTAGCGCTTGACCGGCGCGTCGATCATGGCGGGGATGCCGGAGAAATCGACAATGTCATCAAAGCGGCGAGCCATGTCGGCCCGCGAGAGGCCGAGGAAAGAGCCGTAGAGAAAAATGTTCTCCCGGCCGGTCAGATCGGGATGGAAGCCAGCCCCCAGTTCCAGGAGGGAGGAAACCCGCCCGTGGGCGATGACCTGGCCAGAGGTAGGCACCAGCACGCGGGCGATGAGGTTGAGAATCGTGCTCTTGCCGGCGCCGTTGGGGCCGATGATGCCCAGCGTTTCGCCGCGCGGGACGATCAGATCGACATCGCGCAGCGCCCAGATGATCTCTTTGCTGCGTCGCCGCGCGCCGATGCCCTCGGCGACCAGCTCGAGGAACGAGCGCGGACGCTCGTGGTAGATGCAGAACTGCCTGGAGACCGAGCGCAGCTCGACCGCCGCTGACCGATCAGTGTGCATGGCGTGCTCCTGCCGCCAGCACCTGCCCCAACAGCAGGCCGACGCCCAGCACCCAGCCGCTGGCGGCGGCCAGCACGAGCCACCGCGCGCGCCAGAGATAGGGATAGCCGTTGCGGACCTGTTCGACGAAAACGCGCCATCTGTCGAAGGGCGTGCTGCGGAAACAGGCAATGAACCCCAGGTCGCCCTCCGCCGGCTGGTCGTTCACATAGGCCTGGCCCTCAGGGTATGAGTCGAAACGGGTCTGCCAGACGGTGATGGCGTTGCCCGGCTGCGCCTCTGGCGCTTCGAAGGAAAAGTAGAACGTCCCTTCAGGCGGGGCGGCAAGAGGCTCGAAGATGAAGGGGCGGAAGGCGTTATCTTTCACCTCGGCGGCGTCGAAGGGGATCGTGACCAGGGCAGGCTCGCCAGGGCCGTAACTGAGCTGGAAGAGAACGGGGCCGCTGTTCTGGCGGGCATAGGTTGCCAGCAGCACATCGACGCGGTACAGCCCCTCTTGCGGCGCGCGGAACGTCTGCCCCAGGCGGCGCCCGGCGACCAGTTCGCCCGCCGGCACGTCGTTCGATCCCTGGCGAACGGTAACCGGCTGAGAGAAGGCAGTCCATACAATCCCCGCTGCCAGAGCTATTGCCACTCCGAGGCCGATCAGATATCTACCCATCTTGCTCCAAAGGTTGCTATTATAACACCTCCATGGACCTTTGCAACTTGGGCCGCTTTTGCTATAATCGCCCTTGTTGGAGTTTTCACAAGGAGCGCTATGAAAGGTATCATCACTATTGCTGGCTATGGCACCCGTTTCCTGCCGGCGTCCAAGGCGGTGCCCAAAGAGATGATCCCCATCGGCGGTGTGCCGCTGATCCAGCACCACGTCGAAGCGCTGGTTGCCGCGGGCATCGAAGAGATCATCGTCGTCGTGCGCGGCGTGAGCGAGGCGGTGCAACAGCATTTTGCCCCCGCGCCGGCGCTGGAGCGCCACCTGGAGGCGCAGGGCAAGTTCGAACTGCTGGAAGAAGTGCGGCGCATCTCGCGCCTGGCCGACATTGTCTTTGTTCGCCAGCCGGAGCACCTGCCCTACGGCAACGCTGCGCCGGCGCTGGCAGCGCGGCCCTGGCTGCGCCCCGACGAGCCGTTCTACTACATGTTCGGCGACGACATCATCCTGGCCGATGTCCCTGCCCCGCAGCAGATGCTGGAGACGTTCCGCCGCCGTCAGCCTGCCGCTGTCCTGGCCGTCCAGCTCGTCCCCGACGAGGAGACCCACCTCTACGGCATGATCGAGCTCAAGGGGGGGACGGAGGACGTGATCGAGAGCATCATCGAAAAGCCCGCCAGAGGCACAGCGCCGTCGAACCTGGCCCAGATCGGCCACTTTGTCTTTACGCCGGAGCTGTTCGAGGTACTGACCGGCGCAGAGATAGGGCTGGGCGGCGAGCTGTGGCTGGCCGATGCCGTGGGGCGGCTGGCTGCCCGCTCCACCGTCGTCGTCTGTCCTATCGATGGCCTGTGGCTGGCTGCTGGCGACCCGCTGCACCACCTCAAAGCCTGCATCCAATACACCCTGCGCCACCCCTCCACCCGCCAACAACTCATCACCTACCTCAAATCCCTGAACCTTTAACTTGCATACTTGCATACTTGCACACTTGCACCCTTGCACACTTGCACACTTGCACACTTGCACACTTGCATAAGGAGTAACCCATGACCAAACCCCGTCCCTTCATCTCCCAGCGCGTTGCTGCCGTCCCCCCCTCCGGCATTCGCCGCTTTTTCGACATCGCGGCGACCATGGAGGACGTCATCAGCCTGGGCATCGGCGAGCCGGATTTCACCACGCCCGAGCCGATCCTGCGCGCCGGCATCGAGGCGCTTCAGCGCGGCGAAACGCACTACTCGTCCAACTCCGGGCTGATGGAGCTGCGCCGCGCCATTGCCGGGCACCTCGACCGCACCTACGGCCAGACCTACAACCCGGCCAGCGAGATCCTCATCACCGTCGGCGTCTCGGAAGCGCTCTACCTGGCCTGTGTCGCCACGCTCGACCCCGGTGACGAGGTCATCATCCCTGAGCCGTGCTTTGTCTCTTATGCGCCGGAGGTCATCTTTGCCGGCGGCACGCCGGTGATGGTGCCCACCTATGCCGAGAACGAGTGGCAGGTCACGGCGGCCGAGATCGAGGCGGCGGTCACCGAGCGCACCAAAGCGGTGCTGCTGGGCTATCCCAACAACCCGACGGGCGCCGTGATGAGCCGCGAGCGCCTCAACGCCATCGCCTCGGTCGTCAAGCGGCACGACCTGCTGGTCATCTCCGACGAGCTGTACGACCGGCTGGTCTATGGCGTCGAGCACGTCTGCTTCCCCAGCCTGCCCGGCATGTACAGCCGCACCATCTTGCTGATGGGCTTTTCCAAGGCCGAGGCGATGACCGGCTGGCGCATCGGCTATGCCGCCGCGCCGGCCGAAATCCTGGGCATGATGCGGCGGGTGCACCAGTACACCATCATGTGCGCGCCCACTGTCTCGCAGTACGCGGCGCTGGCGGCCTTGCGGGAGGGCGCTCCTTACGTTGCCGAGATGCGCGCCGAGTACGACCGTCGCCGCCGTCTCATTGTGGATGGACTCAATGCGATAGGGCTGACATGCGTCGAGCCGAAGGGCGCTTTTTATGCCTTCCCTTCCATTGCCATCACCGGCATGGACGAGAACGAGTTTGCCGAAAAGCTATTGGAGGAGGAGCGGGTCGCTGTGGTGCCGGGCAGCGCCTTTGGCACGGCGGGAAAGGGCCATGTGCGCTGTTCCTACGCCACAGCCTACGAAAAGATCGAGCAGGCGCTGGAGCGGATGCAGCGCTTTGTGCGACGGCACGGGTAGCGCTCTGAGACCCATCACCCGCGGCGGGTGCTGCCTGTCACTGGCAGATCGATAAAACTGTGCTATAATCGGGCATGAAGATTCCATGAAAAAATGGAATAGACAAACCCGATCAAAAGAGCAGGAGGAAATGTATGTCTGAAGAACTGAACCCATTTGCCATCGCGCAGAAGCAGTTGGACAAGGCCGCTGAGATCATGGGCCTGGATCCGGCGACGCACGAGCTGCTGCGCTGGCCGCTGCGCGAGCTGCACGTCACCCTGCCGGTGCGCATGGACGACGGCACCGTCAAGATCTTCCACGGCTTCCGCGTCCAGTACAACGACTCGCGCGGGCCGACGAAGGGCGGCATCCGCTACCACCCGGACGAGACCATCGACACCGTCCGCGCCCTGGCAGCCTGGATGACCTGGAAGACCGCCGTGGTGGACATTCCGCTGGGCGGTGGCAAGGGTGGTATCATCTGCAACCCCAAGGAGATGTCCGAGGGCGAGCTGGAGCGGCTCAGCCGCGCCTACATCCGCCAGGTGGGCAAGATCATCGGTGAAGAGGTGGACGTTCCTGCTCCCGACGTCTACACCACGCCGCAGATCATGGCCTGGATGATGGATGAGTATTCCTTCATGCGCGGCTACAACGTCCCCGGCGTGATCACCGGCAAGCCGCTGCCCCTGGGCGGCTCGAAGGGCCGCGGCGACGCGACCGCGCGCGGCGGCATCTACTGCGTCCGCGAGGCCGGCAAGGTGCTCGGTCTCAATCTCAAGGGCGCGACCGCTGCCGTGCAGGGCTATGGCAACGCCGGCCAGTTCGCCCACATCCTGGGTCAGGAGATCCTCGGCCTGAAAGTCGTCGCCGTCTCCGACTCGAAGGGCGGCATCTACAAGGCCGACGGCCTCGATCCCCAGGCGGTCATTGCCCACAAGGAAAAGACCGGGTCGGTGGTCGATTTCCCCGGCGCGCGGAACATTACGAACGCCGAACTGCTGGAGCTGGATGTGGTGGTGCTCTTCCCCAGCGCGATGGAGAACCAGATCACTGCCGCCAACGCGGCCAACATCAAGGCCAGGATCGTCGCCGAGCTGGCCAACGGCCCCACCACCCCCGAGGCCGACGAGATCCTCTACAAGAACGGCGTCTATGTCATCCCCGACTTCCTGTGCAACGCCGGCGGTGTGACTGTCTCCTACTTCGAGCAGGTTCAGAACGCCTACGACTACTACTGGGACCTGGAGACAGTGCACGAGCGGCTGGACAAGAAAATGACCGCCGCCTTCCACGCCGTCCACGAGACCGCCCAGAAGTACAAGGTCAACAACCGCATGGGCGCCTACATCGTCGCCGTCCAGCGCGTCGCCGAGGCCTGCAAGCTGCGCGGTTGGGTTTAGCCCATCCTCTGACGATTCCGAACCCCGGTCCCCTTCGTGGGGCCGGGGTTCTGTTTTGTCCACTTGGCACGGTCAGGTATCCGTGGTATCATAGGCACGGTTGGCCAACACGATGGAGGCAGTGCGGACATGTCACCCCTGGAGCGGTCGGTGAAGGATGCCCGATCCGGGACGGCGCGGGAGATCCGCCAGCGCTTGCGCAAGACGCCGGAGGGGTTCGAGGCCGAGATGCAGGAAAAGGGCACGCTTCCCCAAAACTGCGCGAGGAGCTGCTAGCGGAGGACAAGGAAACGATGGTGACGATTCGCGCTTTTATCGCCATTTCTCTGCCCACGCCGCTGCTGGAGCAATTGGGACGGCTGCAGCAACAGCTCGAACGAGCCATCCCGCCGCGCAGCGTGCGCTGGGTGCAGCCCGCCGGCATCCATCTGACCCTCAAGTTTCTGGGCGAGACGCCCGTGGACAAGTTGCCCGCCATCGAGGCCGCGCTGGCCGCCGTCGCCCGCAGCGCCCCGCCCTGCCCCTTCACCGTGACCGGGCTGGGCTGCTTCCCCAACCTCAGTCGCCCGCGCGTGATCTGGGTGGGCGTACAGGAACCGACCGGCCGGCTGGCCCGCCTCCAGGATGCCGTCGAAGAGGCAGTGGCGCCCTTTGGGTTTCCGCCGGAGGGGCGCGGCTTCAGCCCCCACCTGACCCTGGGCCGCGTGCAGCGCCAGGCCTCGCGCAGCGACACGGCGCGCATCGGCCAAACTGTCGCGCAGACCGCCGTGGGCGAACTGGGCCGCGTCCCGGCGACCCATTTTCACCTCATCCGCAGCGTGCTCAAACCCAGCGGCGCCGAATACACCACCCTATCCACCTTCACCCTGGCCGCCTGATCCCCCCAGCCAGCGGGCAATGCGCCGGTCGGTGACGGCCATGGGCAGCGCTTCCAGCTCCGCTGGGGCCGCCCAGCGCACCTCGGCGCAGTCCAGACAGCGCGGCTCGCCAGCCAGCAGCCGGCAGCGGAATGCATAGAGCGTGATGCCAAAGTGGGTATAGCTGTGCTCGAGGGTCAGCAGCCTTTCGCCCACTTCTACCTGGATGTCCAATTCCTCGGCCAACTCGCGGGCCAGGCACCCCTCCAGCGACTCGCCCTTCTCCCGTTTGCCGCCGGGGAACTCCCACAAGCCGCCCAAAAAGTCATCCAATTTGCGGCGGGCCACCAGCAGGCGGCCATCGTCGCGCGCCAGCACCGCCGCGGTGACGTCGTAATGGGGCAGGGCGCGGCGCGGCGCGCGCCAGGGAAGCTCCGTTTCGCGCCCCTGACGGTGGGCCTGGCAGAGATCGGCCAGCGGACAGGCAGCGCAGCGCGGCGCGCGCGGCAGGCAGACGACGGCGCCCAGCTCCATCAGCGCCTCGTTGAAGGCGCCGGGGCGGTCGGCGGGCAAGAGCGCACGGGCCAGCGCTTCCAGTTCGCGGCGCACAGAAGGGGCGCGCGGGTCGCCCTCCACGGCAAAGAGCCGCGCCAGCACGCGGCGGGCATTGCCATCGACGGCGACAACCGGCTGGCCAAAGGCGATCGAGGCGACAGCGCCGGCGGTATACGGCCCCACCCCCGGCAGCGCGCGCAGCGCCTCATAATCGGCGGGCAGTTGACCGCCATACTCGCGTTGCACCTGCCGGGCAGCCTGGTGGAGGTGGCGGGCGCGGGCATAGTAGCCCAGCCCCTCCCACAGCTTCAGCACGTCCTCCAGCGGCGCCTCGGCCAGCGCCGACAGCGTGGGGAAGCGAGCCAGGAAACGCTCATAGTAGGGGAGCGCCGTCTCCACGCGCGTCTGCTGCAAGAGCACCTCCGCCAGCCAGACGCGGTAGGGCGTGCGCTCGCGCCGCCAGGGCAGCTCGCGGCCCGCGCCGTCGAACCACGCCAACAGTCGCCTGCTCACCTCAACACTCTCATCACCCATTCGCCATTTCCCGCGCCACTTCCCAACGGCCAATTGACCATCCTCCCATCATACCACACTTGCCAATTCCCCCAAAACGACTATAATTGAAAATGAGAATCATTATCAAAAAGAGGCGCGCCGGATGATTTCCTCGACGAAACAGATGAGTGAAGCGCTGCGGGCTGGCGGCTATCGCATGACCCGCCAGCGCCGGCTGGTGGTGGAGGTCCTGGCGCAGAGCCACGAGCACCTCGACGCCGAGATGGTCCATCACCAGGCGCAGGCACGTGACCCCAACATCAGCCTGGCGACGGTCTATCGCACCCTGGCGCTGCTCAAACATGCGGGGCTGGTGGAAGAGCACCGCCTGGGCGAGGAGCATGCCCACTTCGAGGCCGCGCCAGAAACTCCCCACTACCACTTTACCTGCCTGCGCTGCGGACGGGTGATCGAGTTCGACGCGCCGCAGGTGGCCGAAGCCGCCCAGCAACTGGCGCGCCAGGAAGGGGTCGAGATCACAGACTGCCATCTTTTCTTGAGCGGCTACTGTGCCCGCTGCCGCTCTCAGGAGGGAGCATAAGATGTGGAGAAGGCACAAAAAATGCCGCACGCTGGCATGCCCGGTACGATCAGACGGCGCAGTGCCCTTGAGTGATCTGGGTGTCGGCGAAGAAGGAGAGGTCGTCTGTCTCTCTGGCGGCCGGGGAATGCTGTGCCGTATGGCGTCGCTGGGCTTTACCCCCGGCGCCGAGGTTACCATGGTGCAAAACCTGGGCCACGGGCCGCTCATCGTCCGCGTGCGCGGCGCGCGCATCGCCCTCGGCCGCGGCGAGGCGCAGCAGGTCTGCGTGCGGCGGAGGAGCGCGTGAACTCGACCAACCCGCAGCTCCCCGCGCCAACTGAGCGGACGGTCCTGGTAGCCCTCGCCGGACAGCCCAACGTCGGCAAATCGACCGTCTTTAACCTGCTCACCGGCCTCAACCAGCACGTCGGCAACTGGCCCGGCAAGACGGTCGAGCGCAAGGAGGGCCAGTTTTCGTACAACGGCACGACCTACCGCCTGGTCGACCTGCCCGGCACCTACAGCCTGACCGCCAACTCGGCAGAAGAGGTCATCGCCCGCGAGTTTATCATCCGCGAGCAGCCCAATGTTGTCGTTGCTATGGTCGACGCGGCGATCCTCGAACGCAGCCTCTACCTGCTGGCGGAGATGGTCACCCTCCCTGCGCCGCTCATCGTTGCCCTGAACATGATCGACGTGGCCCGTCAGGAGGGGATCGAGATCGAGCCGGAGGTGCTGCAGGCGGCGCTGGGCGTGCCCGTCGTGCCGATGGTCGCCACGCGCAACGTCGGCATCCGCGAGCTGCTGGAGACGATCGACGGCGTGGTGAACGGTCGCATCCCCTGCACGCCCAAAGCGCCGCAGATCCGCGCCGACCATCAAAAGGTGCTCGACGAGATCAAGACGCTGATCGACGGCTGTGTCCCGCCGCCCTACCCGCCCGACTGGGTTGCCCTCAAGCTGCTGGAAGGCGACGAAGAGGTCACCCGCATGATGCGCCAATGCCTGAGCGAGGCGCAGTGGCAGGCTGTGCAGCACGTCCTGCGCGCCCACGATGACGCACTGGTCGCCGTCGCCGGCGGGCGCTATGAGTGGATCGGGCGTATGATCCGCGCCGCCGTCACCCACCCCCGCCCTGGCCAGATCGGGCTGACCGAGCGGCTCGACCGCTGGGCCACGCATCCCGCCTGGGGGCTGCTGATCCTGGCGGGCATCCTGGGGCTGACCTTCCTGCTGACCTATGCGCTGGGCGCGCCGCTGCAGACGCTGCTCGACCGCGCCGTGGTGGGCGCTCTGGCGGACGCGGTGCGCGCTGCGCTGGCCGGCGCGCCAGCCTGGCTGGCCGGCCTCCTGGCCGACGGCGTCATCGGCGGGGCGGGGGCCATGCTGACCTTTGTGCCCATCCTGGTCATCTTTTTCGCCGTGCTGGGCATCCTGGAGGACGTGGGCTACCTGAGCCGCGCCGCCTATGTCATGGACGGCGTGATGCACCTGATGGGGCTGCATGGCCGCTCCTTCCTGCCGCTCTTTCTGGGTTTTGGCTGCAACGTGCCGGCAGTGCTGGGCACGCGGGTGATCGACTCGCGGCGGGCACGGCTGCTCACGATCCTGCTGGCGCCGCTGGTGCCCTGCACCGCGCGCATGACGGTGATCGCTTTCCTGGCGCCGGCCTTTTTTGGCCGCGCCGCCGCGCTGGTCTCGTGGGGCCTCATCCTCCTGGCACTGACCATTCTGGTCCTCGCCGGCGCGCTGATCAACCGCCTCCTCTTCAAGGGCCAGCGGGCGGCCTTTATCATGGAACTGCCCCTCTACCACATCCCCAACGGACGCACCATCGGCCTGCTGGTCTGGCAGCGCACGATCTCGTTCCTGGTCAAGGCGCTCACCGTGATCCTGCCCGTCTCGGTGGTCGTCTGGGCGCTGGCGACGCTGCCCGGCGGCGGGACGGAGCAGAGCTACCTGGCCCAGTTGGGGCGCTGGCTGGAGCCGGTCGGCCGGCTGATGGGGCTTGACTGGCGGCTGGTGGTGGCCCTGCTGACCAGCTTTATCGCCAAAGAGAACTCGATCGCCACGCTGGGCGTCCTCTTCGGCGCGGGCGACGAGACGGGGCTGGCCGCGACCCTGGCGGCGACCTATCCCGCGGCCACGGGCCTGGCTTTTCTGGTGGTACAGATGCTCTTTGTGCCCTGCGTCGCCACCGTTGCCGCGGTGCGGCAGGAGACCAGGTCGTGGGGCTGGACAGCGTTCAGCGTGGGCTTTTTGCTGTTCGTCTCGTTGAGCGCGGGAACGGCAGCCTACTGGCTGGCGCGGCTGGGGGGTATAGCTTGAGGGGAAGACCATGCTGAACGAACTGCTGGCGCTCTTGCAGGCCGGCGGCGTCCACCGTGTGGACGACCTGGCCCGCGAGCTGGACACGACGCCGGGACTGGTCGAGCTGATGCTGGAAGAGCTGGCGCGGCTGGGCTACCTGGAGCCGCTGACCCAGCCATGCAGCGCGGCCTGCGAGGGCTGCGCTATGAGCGGCCTCTGTGCAGCAGGGACAGGCAGCAGAGGGTGGGCGGTGAGGAACAGGGAGCAGGGGGACAAGGAGACAGGGAGATGAGGTATGAGCGGGAGCGAGAGGTCGCTATAGCGGCGGTGACGCAGGCGGCGGCGCTGTGCCAGGCCGTGCGCGCTGAGCGGGTGACCGTCGAGGCGGTCGAAAAGGGCGACAAGAGCCCGGTGACAATCGCCGACCTGGGCTCACAGGCGCTGGTCTGCCGCGCCCTGACGGCGGCCTTTCCGCGCGATCCCATCGTCGCCGAGGAGGATGCCGCGGCGCTGCGCCAGCCAGAGGGGGCGCAGCGGCTGGCGGAGGTGACCGCCTATGTGCGCCGCTTCTGCGCCGGGGCGACGCCCGCCGCGGTCTGCGACTGGATCGACGCTGGCAGAGGGGGCGTGGCGGAGCGCTTCTGGACCCTCGACCCCATCGACGGCACGAAGGGCTTTTTGCGCGATGACCAGTATGCGGTGGCCCTGGCGCTGATCGAGGGCGGCGCGGTGCAGGTGGCGGTCCTGGGCTGCCCCGCGCTGCCTGTGGCGCTGGAGCAGACGCAGGGCGCGCGTGGCGTACTCTTTGTCGCCACGCGCGGCGAGGGGGCAGCGATGGCCCCTCTGGGCAACGCCAGGTGGACTCCCATCCACGTCAGCCAGGAGGGTGAGGCGGCGCAGTGGCGCTTTGTCGAGAGCGTCGAGGCGGGCCATGGCGACCACGAGCGGCAGGCGGCGGTGGCGCGGGCGGTGGGCATCAGCCGCCCGTCGCTGCGCATGGACAGTCAGGCCAAATACGGCGCCGTCGCCCGCGGCGACGCTGCGCTCTACCTGCGCCTGCCCTCGCCGGCGCAGCCGGACTACCGTGAAAAGATCTGGGACCACGCCGCAGGCTCGCTGATCGTGGAGGAGGCTGGCGGGCGGGTGACCGACATGGCTGGCCGTCCCCTCGACCTGGCTTCGGCCGAGCGTATGGAGCACAACCGCGGCGTCATCGTCAGCAACGGCGCGCTGCACGAGGCCGTCCTCCGCGCGCTGGGCTGATGTTTGTTCACCCTTTTGGCTCGCACTTGACGGCCCGCCATAAACATATTACACTGTGGGCCCAAGGCGGGACATGGCCAATTTCGACGAAACCACTCTGGTCCAGGCCGCCCAGCGCGGCAACCTGGACGCTTTCAACGAGCTGATCCTGGCTTACCAGGACCGGGTCTATAACCTCGCCTACCGCATCATGGGCGATCCGGCGGCTGCGGGCGACGCCACGCAGGAGGCGCTGATCGCCGCCTACCGCAACCTCTCGACCTTTCGCGGCGGCTCGTTCGTGGCCTGGCTGTTGCGCATCGTCGCCAACCGCTGCTATGACGAACTGCGCCGCCAAAAACGCCGCCCGGCGATCTCGCTGGAGGACATGGGCAAGGTCGACGAAGACGCCAACCCTACCTTGATCGACGGCGGCGAGTCGCTGCAGGAGCGCGTCGAGCGCCAGGAGCTGGCCGAATACTTGCAAAAGGCGATCAACGCCCTGCCCCCCGACCAGCGCGCAGTGGTCGTCCTCTCCGACGTGGGCGGGCAGGCTTATAGGGAGATCGCCGCCGCCCTGGGCATCCCCATTGGCACGGTCAAATCGCGCCTGGCACGCGCCCGCGCCCGTCTGCGTGACCTGCTTCAGGAGCAGAGGGAACTTTTGCCAGCAGCCTATCGTCTTGGGAATGAGGCTGAGCGATGAAAGAGCAGCGGGGAAAGATGCGCGATGATGAATTGCTATCCGCCTACATCGACGGGGCGCTGACGCCCCGCGAGCAGGCGCGCCTGGAGGCGCGCCTGGCAGTCGAACCCGCCCTGCGCCAACGGCTCGACGCGCTGCAAGAGACGGTGATGCTGCTGCGCCAGCTCCCCCCGGTGCCTGCGCCGCGCAATTTTATTCTCACCCCGGCCATGGTGCATCCTGCGCCGTCCAAGCCCGCCCGCCCGCCCCAGCGCTGGCTGGCCCCTGCCCTCAGCCTGGCCGCCGCTGCCAGCGCCGTGCTTGCATTGGCTCTCCTCGTCACCAGTCTGCTCGCTGCCAGCCAGGCGGGTCCCACTGTGGCGACGCTGGGCGCCGAGGGCCAGGCTGTCGAGGTCGCCGAGATGCCCGCACCAGAGGCAAGCCCCCTGCCAGAGGCCGAAATGCTCGCCCCACCAGAGGCGGAAGGCGCCGTGACCGACACGGCGGTCGTCAGTTTGCCCGTGCGCATGCTGGCCACGCCAGCCGCTGCCGTCACCGCCACGGAGGAGCCAGCAGCCCTGTCGCTCGCGGCGCCCGAGGAAACGCCAGGCGGTGAGAACGCGCGCCGTTTCGAAGAGCCGCTTCCTACCGAAGAGCCAGCTTCTCTCCCCCAGGCAAAGGCGCCAGCCATTCCGTGGCTGCCCCTGGGCGGGCTGGGCCTGCTGACGCTGGCACTGGCGCTGGCCAGCGCCCTGGCTTGGCGCAGCCAGCGCCGTTAGGGAAGGCTGTGGCCGAACATCTCCGCCTCGTCTATTGTCCCCAGTGCGGGACGCTCCTCCAGGATCGAGAAGCCTACGGCCGCCTGCGCCGCTACTGTCCCGCCTGCGACCGCGTGATCTTTCGCGATCCCAAGGTCGCTGCGGGCGCGCTGGTGGAACAGAACGGCAAAGTACTGCTCGTCCGACGCAGCGCCAGGCCCGGCCAGGGCCGCTGGAGCCTGCCCGCTGGCTTTGTCGAATACGACGAGCAGCCTGCCGTCACCGCCTCCCGCGAGTGCCTGGAAGAGACCGGGCTGGAGATCGAGCTGACCGGCCTGCTGGCCGTCATCCCCGGCGGCGGCCTGCCCGGCGAAGCCTCCTTCATGATCGTCTACCGTGGGCGAGTGGTGGGGGGCGCGCTAAAGGCAGGCGATGACGCCGCTGCTGCGCGCTTTTTCGATCCCGCTGACCTGCCGCCGCTGGCCTTCGAGAGCATCCGTCGCGTCCTCGGTTTGACAGAAAGCTCGCCTTGAGTTATGCTTCCCGGCTGAGCCGAGATGAAACAATCCTACTTCCTCGCCTACCTTTTGCTTCCGGCCTGCGCCTTGTTGGGGGCAACCTTGTTGCTGATGTTGCCGGCGCTGCCCCGCGTCGAGGCCGTCGTTCCCTCGCCGCCAGTGAACGTCACGCCGACCCGCTCCCTCCCCACGCCAACCGATACGCCCGCTCCCACTCCGCCGCCCCCTTCCCCAACACCCCCGCCCACGGCCATGCCCACGCCCCTGCCGCCAACCGCCCGCCCTCTCTTCCGCGAGGAGGTGCCCACGCCCACCCCGCGTCCTCTGCCCGATGCCGCCGACGTGCCGATCCTGATGTATCACTATGTCGAAGAGCTGCCCCCCAACGCCGACTCGCTGCGGCGCGGGCTGACAGTCACTCCCGACCGCTTCGAGGCCCAGCTCCAGTATCTGGCCGAGGCCGGTTACCACACCATCACCCTCGTCGACCTGCATCGCTACCTCTTCGAGGGCATCCCGCTGCCGGAAAAGCCCATCATCCTGACCTTCGACGACGGTTACCGCGATGCCTATACCATCGTCTTTCCGCTCTTGCAGCAATACGGCTTTGTCGGCACCTTTTTCGTCCTGGCCACCCCCGCCCATTTCGAGAATCCCAACTATCTCACCTGGGACATGATGGCCGAGATGGCCGCTGCTGGCATGGAGATCGAGGGCCACGGGCGCGACCACGTCGACCTGCGCAACCGCTCCTATGACTACCTGGTCTACCAGATCCTGGGCATCAAAGAGGCGGTCGAATATCACACCGGTCAGCCGGTGCGCTTTTTCTGCTACCCCTCTGGTCAGTACGATGCCGCTGTCCTCCGTGTCGTGGAAGGCGCGGGCTACTGGGGGGCGGTGACGACGCAGCACGGACGAATCCATACCCGCGAAAACATCTACACCCTTTCCCGCATCCGCATCCGCGGCAGCGACACGCTGGAAGACTTTATCGCGCGGCTCGAGAACCCCTGAGCTTCCCCTCTATCATCCCAATCTGATAGTTTTTGACAGACAATCGGAGGTAGAATGCAGTGCACAGCCGCCAGAACGAAGAGGCGTTCGGCGGTGTTGTCTTGTATGGAGAACGGTATGCAAACATCCCGCGTGGCGGGCTTTTATGACTGGAGCCTCCTGGAAAGGCAGGCATGGCTGGCCGGGCAGGTAGCCCTGGACGGCGAGCAACTCACGGCGTTGAGCGAGGGCGGCCTGAGCCTGGCTGGGGCCGACCGTATGATCGAAAACGTCGTCGGGCGGTATGCTCTGCCTCTGGGTCTGGCGCTCAACTTTCAGGTCAACGGGCGGGACGTGCTGGTGCCGATGGTCATCGAGGAGGCGTCGGTCGTTGCCGGGGCCTCTTTTGCCGCCAAACTGGCCCGCGCCGGCGGCGGTTTTCGCGCCGAGACGACCGCGCCGGAGATGATCGGCCAGATTCAGGTGCTGGACCTGCCCGATCTGGCGGCGGCAGAGGCGGCGGTGCTGGCCGCCCGCGAACGCATCCTGGCCCGCGCAGACGAGATCGACCCGGTCATTCGGCGGCTGGGGGGCGGCGCCCGCGACCTGCTGGTGCGCCCGTTCCCCGAAACTGCTGCCGGTCCCATGCTGGTGCTGCACCTGATCTATGACTGCCGCGACGCGATGGGGGCCAATGCGGTCAACACGACCTGCGAGGCGCTGGCACCGCTGATTGCCGAGATCACCGGCGGGCGGGTGGGCCTGCGCATCCTCTCCAACCTGGCCGACCGGCGGCTGGCGCGGGCAAGCTGCACCATCCCGGCGGACGCGCTGGCCTTTGACGGCTTTTCCGGCGCGCAGGTGGTGCGCGGCATTGTCGAGGCGTGGGCCTTTGCCGCCGCCGATCCCTACCGCGCGGCGACGCACAACAAGGGCATCATGAACGGCATCGACGCCGTCGCCATCGCCACGGGGCAGGATTGGCGAGCCATCGAGGCGGGAGCGCACGCCTACGCAGCCCGCTCCGGATGCTACACCAGCCTCTCCACCTGGCAGCAGGACGAGGACGGCAACCTGACGGGGAGACTGGAGCTGCCGCTGGCGGTGGGCACGGTCGGCGGGGCGACGCGCGCCCATCCCACGGCGCGCCTGGCGCTGCAGATCCTCGGCGTGCAGACGGCGCAGGAGCTGGCCGAGGTGATGGTTGCCGTCGGCCTGGCGCAGAACATGGCCGCCATCCGCGCGCTGGCTACCGAGGGCATCCAGAAGGGACATATGGCGCTCCACAGCAGGGGACGGTAGACGGGGCAGACGATGACCAACAGGCTGTTGAAACCGCGGCAAGAAGTAGGGATCGTGGGCTATGGCGCCTACGTGCCCCGCTTTCGGCTGCTGGCGGCCGAAGTCGACCGCGTGTGGACAGACGGGCAGGCGGGGACGCCGATCCGCGAGAAGGCGGTAGCGGGCATCGACGAGGACACGGTGACGATCTCGATCGAGGCGGCGCGCAATGCGCTGGCCCGCGCCGGCGCGATCGATCTGGCCGAGATCCGCGCGGTCTGGGTGGGCAGCGAATCGCACCCTTATGCGGTCAAGCCGACGTCGACGATCGTGATGGAAGCGATCGGCGCGGGGCCCTACGCCCAGGCAGGCGACTGGGAGTTTGCCTGCAAGGCCGGCACCGAGGCGTTCCAGGCGGCGATTGGCTTTGTCGGCTCGGGGATGGCCCGCTACGCGCTGGCCGTCGGCTCCGACACAGCCCAGGGCCGCCCTGGCGACGCGCTCGAATATACTGCCGGCTCCGGCGGCGCGGCCTATCTGCTGGGCCCAGCCGACGAGGCGCTGGCCGTCATCGAGGGGTCGCTCTCCTTTGCCACCGACACGCCGGACTTTTGGCGCCGCGCCTACCAGCACTACCCGTCCCACGGCGGCCGCTTCACCGGCGAGCCGGCCTACTTTCGCCACATCACGGCGGCGGCCACGGAGCTGATGGCGGCGATGGGCACCACGCCCGCCGATTATGCCTATGCTGTCTTTCACCAGCCCAACGTCAAGTTCCCGCAGACCGTGGCCAGACAGTTGGGCTTCAAACCAGAGCAGATCGAAACCGGGCTGCTGGCCGATGTGATCGGCAACACCTACGCCGCCGCCTCGCTCATCGGTCTGACCGCCGTTCTCGACCAGGCCCGCCCCGGGGAGCGCATCCTGCTGGTAAGCTTCGGCTCGGGCGCAGGGTCGGACGCTTTCTCCCTGCGCGTCACCAGCGCCATTGTCGAGCGCCAGGGCCGCGCCCCGCGCACACGGGATTACATCGCCCGCCGCACCGAGATCGATTATGCGCTCTACACCCGCTATCGGCGCAAGTTGCTGGTGGAGTAGCGGGTGGGCAAGTAGGCAAGTGGGCAAGTAGGCAAGTGGGCGGGAAGCGATTAGCGATCCGCCATACGCGATACGCGATGAGCGATCCGCCCACGATATGCGATAAGCGATCCGCGATATGCGATAAGCGATATGCGAGACGTAGCGATCATCGGGATTGGCCAGACCAAAGTAGGCGAGCACTGGGATACGGGACTGCGCCACCTGGCGTTGGAGGCGGTCCAGGCAGCGGTGAAGGATGCCGGCGTGGACCATATCGACGCGCTCTATGTGGGCAACATGCTCTCCGGTGAATTGGCCGGGCAGGAGCACCTGGGCGCGCTGGTGGCCGATTTTTCCGGCATGCGCGGCGTGGAAGCCTTCAAGGTCGAAGCGGCCTGCGCTTCCGGCGCGGCGGCGCTGCGCCTGGGCTATGTCGCCGTTGCCGGCAGCATGGCCGATGTGGTGCTGGTGGTCGGCGTGGAAAAGATGACCGACCAAATGGGGCCGCAAGCGACCTCGGCGCTGGCGATGGCTGCCGACGCCGATTACGAGGCGGCGCAGGGCCTCTCTTTCGTCACCATCAACGCCCTGCTGATGCGACGCTATATGTACGAGTACGGCTACAAAAAAGAGGACTTTGCGCCGTTCACCATCAATGCCCACGCCAACGCCATGCACAACCCCTACGCCATGTTCCACCAGCGCGTCGATGTCAAGGCCTATGTGAATGCGCGCATGATCGCCGATCCCATCAACCTGATGGATTCATCGCCGGTGGCGGATGGCGCAGCAGCGGTGGTGCTGGCCCCGTCGGATTGGGCGCGCCGCCTGGGACGGAAGGGGGCGCGGATCATCGGCTCGGCAGTGGCGACCGATACTGTCGCCGTCCACGATCGGCACGACCCCCTGGTGCTGGAGGGAGCAGCCATCTCGTCCTACAAAGCATACGAGCAGGCCGACATTGGGCCGGAGGAGATCGACTTTTTCGAGCTGCACGACGCTTTCAGCATCATGGCCGCGCTCAGCCTGGAGGCGGCGGGATTTGCGCAGCGCGGCGGAGGCCTGCGCCTGGCGCTGGACGGCGAGATCGGCATCCACGGCCGGCTGCCTGTGGCCACGATGGGCGGACTCAAGGCGCGTGGTCACCCCGTCGGCGCAACGGGCATCTACCAGGCGGTCGAAGCCGTGCAGCAACTGCGCGACCAGGCTAGCGAAAACCAGGTGCCCAACGCCCGCATCGGCATGATTCAAAACATCGGCGGCAGCGGCGCCACCGTCATCACCCACATCCTGGAGCGCATCGAATGACACTTGCATACCTGCAAACTTGCATACTTGCACACTTGCATACTTGCACACTTGCATACTTGCACACTTGCATACTTGAGGAGGTAAAATGAGCGTAGCAAGAAACTGGAGACTGCAACAGCAGCGCTATCGACTGGTCGGCGAAGTCTGCGACAGGTGCGGCGTCGCGATCTTTCCGCCGCGCGACGTCTGCCCGGAGTGCGAGGCGCCGGCCAGGACCCCCTTCACCTTCAGCGGGCGGGGCGAGGTCTACTCTTACAGCACCATCTACCATCCCCCCGCTGGCTTCGAGGAGGCGGTCCCCTACACCGTGGCCCTCGTCCGCCTGGAAGAAGGGCCTCTGGTCACCGCCCAGTTGACCGATGTCAGGGCGGAAGAGGTCGAGATCGGCATGCCGGTCGAGATGGTCACCCGGCGGCTGCAGGCCGAGGGGGCCGAAGGAGTGATCGGCTACGGCTACAAGTTCCGCCCACCTGTTCGGCAGTCGTCATAGAGTAAGAAGCAGCAACCAAGGACCCTGGCAGCCTTCGCAGGCCGCCGGGGTCCTTGTTGTTCATTGACTGTTGTCATGGTAGAATACCCCCGTCCATAAGGAGGTAACCTGTGGAACTGGCACAATACATCCGCATTCTACAAAAGCGATGGTGGATCATCCTGGTGGCGGTGGTCGTGACAGCAGCGAGCGCCTTTCTCTTCAGCCGCCTGCAGACCCCCCAGTACCAGTCCACTGTCGAAGTGCTCATCCAGCCCGCGCGGCCCGACCTGGGGCTGACCCAGTCGGCCAAGACGCTGCTGCGGCTCTATATGACCACAGCCGACTCGAACTATTGGGCGCAGGAGGTCATCACCCGGCTGCGGCTGGACATGACGCCGGAGCAACTGCGCGGCAACGCCCGCTTCGCCGCCGAGGACGACCGTATGGTCATCCGCATCGAGATCGAGGACACCGACGGCGAGCAGGCCAACCGCATCGCCCGCGAGTGGGCCACGCTGCTGGTCGAGTGGCGCGACAGCGAGAACCAGCGCCAGCGCAAAGAGGACCGCGTCTATGCCGAGCTGCGCGACGAGCCTTCCTACTCCCAGTCCTGGCCGCCGCGCACGCTCATCGTCCTGGCCGCCGGCGCCATCTTTGGCCTGCTCATCGCCGCCGCAGTCATCTTTTTCCTCGAATGGGTCGAGTCCGGCACCTTCCGCACCCCCCGCGACATCGAGCAGTGGACCGGCATCACTGTGCTGGGGGCAATTCCGCCGGCAGATTCGTAAGGACAGGAATATGGAAACCGTAGCGGTATCTCCAAACCATCGAGTGGTGTGATATGAAAGAAAAACCAGAACTGATCACCCTGACCCATCCCCGCTCTCCCGCGGCAGAGGCTTACCGCACCCTGCGCACCAACCTGACCTTTGCCGGGCTGGACAAGCCCATCGAGACGCTGGTCGTCACCTCCGCTGCGCCGGGGGCGGACAAGTCGACCGTGCTGGCCAATCTGGCGGTGACCATCGCCCAGAGCGAGCGGCGGACGATCCTGGTCGACGCCGACCTGCGTCAGCCCGGCCTGCACGCCATCTTTGGCCTCTCCAACGAACAGGGATTGACAACGCTCTTTGTCCAGCCGCACATGCTGGACAAACCGCCGCTGGCGCAGACGGGGGTGGAGAATCTCCTGCTCCTGCCCAGCGGCCCTCTGCCCCCCAATCCGGCTGACTTGCTCGGCTCGCGGCGGATGGAGGAGATCATCGCCGCGCTGCGCAGCCGGGCCGACGTCATTCTCTTCGACGCGCCGCCCGTCGTCGCCGTTACCGATGCTGCCGTTTTGGGCAGCAGGGTCGACGGCGTGCTGCTCGTCGTCGCCGCCGGCCGCAGCCGGCGCGACCACGTCCAGCGCGCGCGGGAGCTGCTGGAGCGGGCACACGCGCGCGTCGTCGGTGCGGTGCTGACCCACGCGCCGCGCGGCGTCACCCTGGGCGGCTACTAAAAACAGGAGACAGGCACAATGAAGGGCCTCATTCTTAGCGGCGGTCGCGCCACCCGCCTGTACCCCCTCACCTACACGCGAGCCAAGCAACTGATCCCCGTCGCCAACAAACCCATCCTCTTTCGCGTCATCGAAGCCATCCGCGATGCCGGCATCACCGACATCGGCATCGTTGTCGGCGATACGGCCGAGGAGATCAAGACCGCTGTCGGGCGCGGCGGACAATGGGATGCCCACATCACCTACATTCACCAGGATCAGCCCAAGGGGTTGGCCCACGCGGTCATGGTCAGCCGCGACTTTTTGGGCGACGACCGCTTTGTCATGTTCCTGGGCGACAATGTGATCCAGGGCGGCATCTCGGAACTCATCCGCCAGTTCGAGCAGTCCGACTGGAACGCCCAGATCGTCCTGACGCGGGTCAAGAACCCGGAGCAGTACGGCGTGGCCGAGCTGAACGGCGAGGGACGCGTCGTCCGCCTGATCGAAAAGCCCAAAGACCCGCCCTCCGACCTGGCCCTGGTGGGCATTTACATGTTCGACCACAACATCCATCAGGCTACCGAGGCGATCAAGCCCTCCTGGCGCGGCGAACTCGAGATCACCGACGCCATCCAGTGGCTGGTGACGAACGGTTACCAGGTCTTTCCCTACATCCACCGCGGCTGGTGGATCGACACCGGGCGGCCCAACGATATGCTCAACGCCAACGACCAGGTGCTGGAGGAGCTCGATCCCGTCATCGAAGGGTACATCGACCGCGATTCGCAGGTCGACGGACGGGTGACGGTCGAGCGCGGCGCCGAGATCATCAACAGCGTCGTGCGCGGCCCGACGATCATCGGCCAGCGCTCGCGCATCGTCAACGCCTACGTCGGCCCCTTCACCTCCATCTACCACGACGTGGTCATCGAAAACAGCGAGATCGAGCGTTCCATCGTCCTGGAAAACAGCGTCATCCAGGACATTGCCGTGCGCATCCAGGACAGTCTCATCGGCCGCAACGTCACCCTGAGCCGTTCGCCGATCAAGCCCAAGGCGCTCAAGATGAACCTGGGCGATTACAGCCAGGTGGGCCTCCTGGAGTGAGAGGGGGATCGCCCTGCAGCGTTCCCCACGGAGAGCAGTGCTCGATCCGGCCACCGGCCCGTTCGACGTCGCCGTCGAAGAAGAGTACCAGGTCGTTGACCCGCAGACCTGGGAGCTGCGCTCGCGCATCCACGCCCTGCTGGAAAAAGACCTGGAAGACGGCGTGGAAGACGTCCACGCCGAGTTTCTCCAGTCCCAGTTGGAAGCCGTCTCCTCCGTCTGTCCGACGGTGCGCGAGCTGCGCGCCGAGGTGCAGCGCATGCGCCAGGAGGCCGCCTCGCTGGCCCGCACCCTCGGCCTGACCGTGGTGGCCGCAGGGACGCACCCCTTCTCCCGCTGGACCAGGCAGCGAGTCACCCGCGGCGACCGCTACCGCCTGCTGGCGGACGAGCTGCAGGAAGTGGGACGGCGGCTGGTGACGTTCGGGCTGCACGTCCATGTCGGCATTGCCGATCTGGACCTGCGCGTGCAGGTGATGAACCGCATCCGTCCCTACCTGCCGATCCTGCTGGCCCTCTCCACCAGTTCGCCCTTTTTCGATGGCCGCCACACCGGCCTCTGCTCGTACCGGATGGCGCTGCTGGCGGCCCTGCCGCGCACGGGCATCCCGCCGCGCTTCGAGTCGTGGGCCGATTATCAGTCAACGGTCGAGGCATTGATGGCGGCGGGGCTGCTGCCCGGGCCGCGCTTTATCTGGTGGGATGTGCGCCTCAACCCGCGCTATCCGACCCTGGAGGTGCGCATCGCCGACATGCCGGCGCGGGTGGCCGAAACGGTCTGCCTGGCGGCGTGGGTGCAGGCGCTGGCGGTCAAACTGGCGCGCGAGCCGCAGCCCCCGCCGATGCATCGCTTCATCGTCGAGGCCAGCCGCTGGCAGGCGGCCCGCTACGGCCTGCAGGCGCGCCTGCTGCTCTCGCGCGATGAGCCTGCCCGTGGAGTGGAAGAGTGGGTGGAGCGGCTGCTGCCCTGGCTCGCCGATGTGGCTGCTGAGCTGGGCAGCGGGGCAGAACTGGCCTATGCCCGCGACATCCTGGCCCGCGGCACCAGCGCCGACCGCCAGGTGCGCATCTGGCAGGAGACGGGCGACCTGCGCGCCGTGGTCGCTCACCTGGCGCGGGAGATGTGGGAGTAAGGGGCAACCACGACGGTTGCCCTACAACCGTTTGCGCAGCTCGTACAGCTCGCGCCGCAACTGCTCCAACTGCCGGGCGGTGTCCCGCTCCGGTCCAAACGCATCCAGCCGCTGCCGGGCAAAGGCCAACTCGCTGGCCAGGCGGTAGTATTTGCCCAGGCGCCACCAGCGCCCCACATCGCCGCTCAGCAGGACGCGCAGCCGCTGTCCCACGCGCCGCCAGTAGGACTGGATCACCCCATAGTCTTGCTGGCTGATCACCCCTGCGTTGACCTCGTCAGCCAGATAGCGCGTAAGCCATCTCTGTTCGCGGACCGAGATCCACACCAGAATCCCCAAGAGGACCGCCACGGCGCCCCAGTCGACGACCAGGCTGACCAGGATGGGCCAGCAGAGCGTTCCGGCCAGCGAAGCGCCGGTGTTGTGGAGTCCGTGAAGGAGGATGGCCGCTCCAAAGCCAGCGATGGGCGCGCCGATCTTGACCCACCACCTGGGCGAGGTGCGCGCCAGGGCGATGCCCAGGCCGGTGCAGCCGGTAAACAGGGCGTGGTTGAGACCAAAGAGCACGGCGCGGAAGAGGGAAAGCTCCAGCACCGCGGCCAGCCCCCCCTCCGAAAACTGGCTGACGAAGTAGAAAAGGTTCTCGGTCGCGGCAAAGCCAAACCCCACCAGCCCGCCGTAGAGAATGCCGTCCAGCGGACTGTCCAGCTCGCGGCGAAACAAGAGCAGCAGTCCCAGCAGCGCCAGCCCTTTGAACGGCTCCTCGGTGAGAGGCGCGATCAGGCTGGCGCCGACGAACTCGGCAGCATAGGGCACCCATCCGTAGAGCGGTATGTCAAAGATAAGCTGGGCAATGAGGGAGAAGATGATCGCAGGGACAGCGCCCCAGGCAAAGGCGGCAATCAGCAAGAGCAAGGGCTCTTTCTCGTAGCGGTCGAACCACCAGAGGACCAGAGCGTAAACCAGCATCGGCCCAAAGGCAAGTAAAGGAATGACAACAACGGCGACCAGAATGTCCATGACAGACTCTCCTCATTGTCCGCTTGCCTGTGGAGAAAGCCCCCACCTGCGCGCCAGCCTGGCATACGACGAGAAAAAGTGCACCCACATCGGGCTACGCTGCCCATCGATTTGCGCCGTCCGCAGGCTGGTCAGGAACGAGAGCGGCGAATCGAAAGGCGCCATCTGTACCGTTCCCCGTCCCAGCTCCCACAGCGTGTGCGCGTCGCTGCCGGCAGTCATGGGCAATCCCGCCGCGAGGGCCAGTTCGCGCGCAGCGCGGTTGTCGGCGGGGAAGACGCAGCGGGCGTTGAACGCCTCCAGGAAATCGAGCTGGTCGAGGATTGCGACGACCCCTTTGCGCCCCAGCGCCTCTCGCCGCAGCCGGTCCAGCGGATGGGAAACGCCCACAAGGCCGCCCTGGGCATGAACCTGCTCGATGGCCTGCTGGGGTGTGCAGCCGGACGGCACGGGGCGGGTCAGAAAGCAGGCGATCAACTCGCCTTCGGTGGTATAAATCTCCTGACCGACAATGATGCGCTGGGGGTCCATCTCCTGCAGCCGCAGCGCGCCGTCGATGGTGCCGTGGTCGGTCACGGCCACGCGCTCCAGCCCTTTGCGCCGGCAGGCGGCCAGGAAATCCGTCAGCGACGTCAGGCTATCGCGCGAGTAGCAGGTGTGCGCGTGCAGGTCGCAGGTCAGTCGCTTTGGGCGCGTGGACTCGTCCATGCTCCTCTCTCGCTGCGGGTCAAAGGCATTCTACACCACCTCGCTGCTGGATGCAACCGGCTTACAGCAGTTCGTAGGACAACCGCGAGCAGTTGTCCTACGCCGCCGGACGGCGGGCGTAAGCCGTGCACAGGTCGCCCAGATTGACCGCCACAGGGACGCCGCGCAGGCCCAGGCGGGTCACCGCCCATTCCGCGGGACGGCCCAGCCAGGGCAGCAATGCCGCCACGCGGTTCATCAGGTAGCCCAGGCGCAGATAGCGGCCCTGCGCCTGGATGCGCCAGGGCGCAAAGCCGGCCCGTTCGAGCATCGCCCGCAGCGTGCGCCGGCTGAAATAGGTCAGGTGCATCTCCATCAGCCAGGGCCAGCGGCTGCCCATCAGCCGCGCAAAGGGGCTGTCGATGTCGATGGTGTGGACGACCAGCAGGCCGCCCGGCTTGAGCAGCCCGTAGACGCGCTGCAGCTCTGCCAGCGGGTCGGTCAGGTGCTCGATGACGTCCCACATCGTCACCACATCGAAATAGGCCTGCGGCAGATCGGCCGTCGCCGTGGTGCCCTGGATGACGCGCAGGCCGCGCCGTTGCGCCTCCTCCACCGCCCAGCGCGAGGGGTCGACGCCCCAGGCCTCCCAGCCGTGGCGGGCGGCGATCTCGACAAAGACGCCGGTGTAGGCCCCCACGTCCAGGATCGTGCGTCCGTCCGGCGGGCCGCACAGCCGGTCCAGCGGACGCAGGTGATGCTCGAAAGTCAACACGCGCCCCTCGCGCTCCTCGATGTAGAGCGGGTCCTCGACCGCCTCGTAGGTCTCCATAATCGCCGTCTCGCTCTGGCGCGGGTCGGCATAGACCAGCCCACAGCGACGGCACTGGACGATGGGCGGATGGACGCCATAGCCGCTGTAGGTGCAGCGATAGGCCGTCCAGTCGGCGCGATCTTGTTGCGGGGGAAGCGTGCCGGGAAAGCGGAGGAAGGTGTCATCGCTGCCGCAGAGGTTGCAGGCGACGTGTTCCATCAGCCGCACCTGCCCCTCAGCCGCGCCCAGGCCAGCCGCAGCACGGTCTGCATGGCGCGCAAGATCTCGTTGCGCGAGATTTTGGATGTGCCCAGGCGACGGTTGTCGAAGATGATGGGCACCTCGCCCACGCGCCAGCCGCGCCGCTGGGCGCGGTAGAGCATCTCGATGAGGAACGAATAGCCGCTGGAGCGGATCTCGTCGAGGCCGACCGACTCCAGGACCGCCCGCCGATAGCAGCGAAAGCCCGCCGTCGTGTCGCGGGCGCGCAGCCCCAGCATCAGCCGCGCAAAGGCATTCGCGCCCCAGCTCAGCAGGATGCGCGGCAGGGTGCAGCCGCGCGTCCCGCCGCCGCGCACGTAGCGCGAGCCGATGACCAGATCATAGCCCGTCTCGGCCTTTTCCAGCATGGCCGGGATGTAGCGCGGGTTGTGCGAAAAGTCGGCATCCATGGTGCAGATGAAATCGGCCCCGGCAGCCAGCGCGTGCTTGAAGCCGGCGACATAGGCCGTCCCCAGTCCCAGCTTGCCGGGGCGATGGATCGCCGCCAGCCGCCCACCGCTCTTTGCCGCCCAGGCATCCACCAGCGCGCCCGTGCCATCGGGCGAGTTGTCGTCCACCACGATGACGTTCAGCTCCAGCGGCAGGTCGAACAATTGCTGCAACAGCGCTTCGATATTTTCCCGCTCGTTGTATGTCGGAACAATGACTGTGATCAAATTCTCTCTCCCGCTAGACCGGCAGGCTGCTTTCGTCGATCAGCAAAGCCAGCGTCGCCAGCCAGACCATACTCCAGTTCAAGACGCGGCGGGAGCGGCGCAGCGCGCCGTACAACAGCGTCGCCGCGACCAGGCCGCTGCCCAGGCGGGCCATCGCCAGCGGCTCCCGCCAGGTCGAAAAGGGCAGAAACGGCAGCACCGCCGCCTGCGCCAGCAGGACCCACACCCAGGGGTGGCGGCGACCCCGCCACAGGTCGCGCCCCGCTGCTGCGAGCGCCCAGACCGTTGGCAGGACAAAGAGCGGTCCGAGCAGGCCCAGGAGCAGCCAGAAGACAGGCCAGCTCACCGTCGCCACCCGCCACAGGCCGCCGAAGGGCACAACCTCGAAAGGCGTGGCCATCGCCCCGCCGGAGCCGATCCCCGGCTGGCCCAGCCAGGCCCACAATACCCCCTGCCAGGCAGCAAACGGCAGCGCGGCAATCACTCCCAATTGTAAAGCCTCCCGCCAGCGGCGCTCGACGAGCAGATGGAGTGTCACCCCGGCCAGGGCGACCAGCGCTGTCTCTTTGCTCAGCCCGGCCAGGGCAAAGAGCAACGCCGCCAACAGCGAGCGTCGCCGCTCACAGGCCCACAGCGCCCCCTGCACCAGCCCCATCGCCAGCGGCTCGCTCAGGTCAAGGCGCAGGCCCGCCACCAGGCCGCCGTAGAGGCCATAGACCAGGGCGTACCAGGGCGAGACGCCGCGCCCCTCCAACAGCCGCTCTGTGACCCACGTCCCTCCGCTCAGCGCCGCCAGATTGACCGCCACCAGCGTCCAGCCCACCGCCGCCGGCTGGCCCAGCGCCAGCGCCCAGGCCAGCAGCGGGTAGAGGATGCGCTGGTAGCGATAGGCCGGGGCGTCGCAGCGCTGCCAGCCTCCCAGCGGGTCGCTGGCGATGAAATAGGCGAACTGCCCGTCGTACCCCGGCGTACCTTCAGGCTCTCCCTCGCCGTAGCGCGTCCCCACGGTGGCAAAAGCCAGGGGGTCGCCGCCATAACGGGCCAGGGTCAGCCCGACATAGGCAACCCCCAGCAGCAGAACAACCAGCCAGGGCCGCAGCAGCCGCCGGCTCAACTCGACCGCCTTTTGCGGGCCGTCAGCGCCAGCCCGGCCACCAGCCCGCCCACAGCCGCCAGGCTGATCGCGCCGCCGATCAGCACCAGGCGCGGACGATAGACCATCTCGACCGTATGCTCGCCAGCCTCCAGATAGACAGCGCGAAAGGCATAGTTGGCCCGCCAGAGTGGGGCCGGCTGCCCGTCGACGCGCGCCTGCCAGCCCGGATACCACGTGTCAGCCACGACCAGATAGCCGGGCTGGTCCAGAGCGGCGCGTATTGTAACGCGGTTAGGGCCATCGTGCAAGGCCAGCGACGCCCTCAGCGGCCCGGGCTGGCCTGGCCCTCCGCCGGGAGGCAAAGCGCCACCTCCTCCCTGGTCAGCCTCCAGCAGCACCTCGACGGCGGGGTCGAAGCGGGAATCGGCGAGAGCGGCCAGCGTCGCCCCGGCAGGGACAAAACGCGCTGTGGGGACGACCCACGCCCGGCCCAGGCTGTCCGGCAGCGCCGTCATATGGATATCGCCAGCGACGGTGGCCGTGACCAGGTGAGTGACGCCCATCGCGCGCAGGAGGGCCGGCGCGCTGTCGCTGGCCCGCGCCACCTCCACTGCCCAGGCCGGCAGCAGCGGGTCGAAATTGTTGGCCGAGGGCAGCCCGTCCAGGGCGGCCAGATTGGGCAGCAGCGTCTGGCGGATTGGCGCCCAGAAGGCCAGATCGCGCGGGCCAAAGCTGTCGAAGCGGAAATAGCGCTCAAACTTGAGCGCGTAGCCGGGTTCGGGCTGGCCCTGATAGGGCCAAAAGACGCGCGCAAAGGTTGGGTCGGCGGCGAGGGTGGCGGCTGTATCACTCCGCCCGGCGTAGAGCGCCCGGTCGACGGTGGGCGCCAGCCCCCAGCCCGCCACGAGCAGGTCGAGCAGCAGCAGGGCCAGGACCGCCGCCCGCCAGAGCGGCGTTTCGCGCCGCAGCAGGGCAACCCCGCCGCAGGCGGCCAGCGTCAGCCCCAGGCGCACCGTTGCCGGGCCAAAAGAGGCGGGGATGCCCGGCAGCGCATAGCGGGCCGCCAGCCCTCCCAGGGCCACCGCCAGCCCCACAACCAGCCCCAGCGCCCCCCATCTCTGGTTGGCGCGGCCACGCCGCCAGCGCTGCGCGCCGATGCCGGCCAGCGCCGCCAGTCCCACCGTGGTCAGGGCCAGCCAGCGCGACGGTGACTGGAAAGCGTCGAAGAAGGGCACGTGGTCGAAGAGCCACAGGAAGACCGGGTTGTGCCGTCCCAGCGCCAGGAAGAGGGAGCCGATGACCACGCCGCTCCAGAAGAGGGCCGCGCCGCGCTGCGCGTTTCGCCGCAGGCCGACCACCGCCGCCAGCGCCAGCAGCAGCGGCAAGAGGCCCACGTAAGCCGCGTCCTCCCAGTAATTGCCATAGCCCCAATAGTTGCCGTGGGCGGGGTTGCCGAACATGTCCGGCGCGAAGAACGTGAGCAGCCGCCACGGCCAGAAAGAATAGGTCAGGCCGATCTCGCGGTCGACGCCGCTTGCGCGCGGGGAGAGGGGCAGCAGTTCGGCAGTGGGCAGTAGTTGCACCGCGGCGAGGGAAAGGGCGAGGAGGAGGGGAAGTGTGCAAGTGGGCAAGTGGGCAAGTTTGCAAGTGGGCAAGTTTGCAGGTGGGCAAGTGGGCAAGTTTGCAGGTGGGCAAGTGGGCAAGTTTGCAGGTGGGCAAGTGGGCAAGTTTGCAGGTGGGCAAGGGGGCAGGTGGGCAGGTGGCGATTGGCGTCCCCCTCCCTGCGCTCCGCG
>Ga0209162_1000363_pt1 | contig 50194 bp, 38 predicted proteins | sample YNPNPMetaG_FD_187121 | JGI IMG/M metagenome (GOLD analysis project Ga0209162, IMG submission 187121) | Anoxygenic and chlorotrophic microbial mat microbial communities from Yellowstone National Park, USA - YNP NP MetaG (SPAdes) (version 2) ...
ATATGCGATGTGCGATATGCGATGTGCGATATGCGATGTGCGATATGCGATGTGCGATATGCGATGTGCGATATGCGATGTGCGATATGCGATAAAGGGGATGAAACGACACGCAGGGCCCGTAAGGACCCTGCGCGTCTGAGATGAGAAGCTCCAGGTCTAGATTGCGTTGACGATGTTGGAGAAGATGTTGCCAATGGCCGGGCCGAGCAGTGCCAGAATAACGATCACGACAATGGCAACCAGAACGAGAATCAACGCATACTCAACAAGACCCTGGCCCTCTTCACGCGGCAGATACAACATGCGTTTCACCCCCTTTCACTGTAAAGTGCAGTCCTGGGGGACTGCCTTCTTCTATCATGCCACAAAACGGCCAGAATGTCAATAGGAGCGCAGTACTATGGCAGGGGAATGGTAAAGACCACACGCGTACCGCGGCCTGGGCTGCTGTCCGCTTCGAATTGACCGCCCAGCATCTCGATCCGCTCGCGGAGGGTGTCCAGTCCCATCTCTTTGCCCGTCAGGCCGGCCCTCAATTCGCTCATTTCAAATCCGCTGCCGTTGTCTTCCACGACGACTTGTACCCGCTCTTCGCCTACATCGATCGAGACCTCGATGTTGGAGGCGTGGGAAATGTCGCGGGCGTTGTTCAGCAGAGACTGGATGACGCGAAAGATGGTCACTTCCTTATACGAAGCAAAGCGCCGTTCGCGCCCGGTGACGGTCAAATGGACGTGCACGTTTTCCCCGCCATAGTCCTCGGTGTAGCGGCGCATCGTTGGCACGAGCCCCAGGTCATCCAGCATCATCGGGCGCAGGTCGCTGATAAAGCCACGCACCCGCTCGAAGGTGGAGGCAACGGCCTTTTTGAGGTTGGCCAGTTCCTGACGCGCCCGTTCTGCGTCAGAGTCGAACAGCCGCTCGCAGATTTCGGCCTGCAGAACCAGATTGGTCAGCGCCTGAGCCGGGCCGTCGTGCATCTGGCGGGCCATGGACTGACGCTCGCGTTCTTGTGCTTCGATCACCCGCACCACTGTGGGAATGCTGGCTTCTTCGCTTGAAGCCTCTGTCTCCTGGGTTTCCGCCTTGAACTCGAGCACCCGCCGCAGCAGACGGTTGTATTCTTCCAGATTGTGCTGGTCGGATTGCAGCTTTTCCAACTGACCGCGCATGGTAAAGAGGCGCTGCTGGGTCTCGAGCACAGCCGAATAGGCCTCGCGGATCTGGTCGCGGGGCGCACTTTCCAGATTGGCCTCGATCTGCCGCAGCCGGTTAGCCGCCTGCATGTTGCGCTGGGCCTGTCGATCGACCTCGGCAACCGTCTGCTGGATCAGTACGTCGATCTCTTTCAGCTCTTTCTGGGTTTGCTCGTATAGTTTTTGACACTCTTCCAGGAAGTGTTCGAAGGGAGAATCTTTCATGGTCTCTCCTCTAAGCGGTTTCTTCTTCAGATCCTGAGCGCAGAGGCACCCAGCCACGGCGCAGGGCGTAGACAGCGGCCTGGGTGCGATCCGCCACGCCCAGTTTGCTCAGCAGCGCGGTGATGTGGTTCTTGACGGTCTGGTGGCTGATGCCCAGCGCATAGGCGATCTCTTTGTTGCTCATGCCGGCGATGACCAGGCGCAGGATCTCCATTTCGCGGTTGGAGAGCGGCGACAGGTATTTGCTGTCGGCGGCAAGCTGCCCGCCAAACTGGCGAAACTTTTCCAGCAGCCACTGCGCCAGCGCGTCCTCGCCGAGCACCGATTGGCCCAGCACATAGCGCCCGGCGTGAACCTGGCGGATGGTCTCGACAAGCTGGCGTGGGTCGACGTCCTTGGGATGGTAGGCCGACGCGCCTGCCCGCACGGCGTGGTAGACCTGCTCTTCGTCGTCGTAGGCGGTGAGGATGACGATGTTGATCTGGGGGTAGCTGTCCTTGATGCGCTGGGTGGCCTGCAGGCCGTTGAGCAGGGGCAGATTGACGTCCATGAGCACGACGTCCGGTTGCAGCGCAGCGGCCTGGGCGACCGCTTCTTCGCCGTCGCCCGCTTCCCCGACCACCTCAAAGCCCGCCTCGGTCAGAATCTTGCGCAGTCCTTCGCGGAAAAAGGGGTGGTCGTCGACGATGACTACTCGGATTCCGGCCATCTTGTCCCCCTGGGTGTTAGTATACCACATCCTTTGCCAAAGTTGCAACTCGGCGTGGGATAACTACATGGTTTTTTTCAGCAAAGTCATGCTATAATAGGGAAAGGGAAAGGAGGGAAGAATGAACGCCAACAGATTTGCCCGCTGTGGGTTACGTTTGTTTCTCTCGTTCTGTGGTGCTTCTCTGTTGCTGCTGCTGGCTGTGCTTGCCGTCTACGGAGCAGGCAGCCGGGGAGCCTGGTCGACGACGGATTTCCAGTTGCTCAATCTCTCCCCCTACCCGCAATCCTTTACGGCGCACTTTTTCTCGCCAGCCGGCAGTGAAGTCTATTCGATGACGGGCATCCTTCCGCCGGGCGAAACGGCCTATTATTTGCCGGAGGATGAGTTGCCTCCTGGGTTTACCGGCACGCTCTATGTCGACGCCCCGGAGGGGTTGCTGGCAATGGGGATCGTCCATCTCGATCAGATGCTGGGGGACGACGGCAACGAGGTCTTTACTGCGCTGTGGGATGAAGACCTGGCCCAGACAGCCTATACCCCCATCGATCCCTGCACGATCTTGCGCATCCATAACGCCAGCGCCTCGAACGAGGCGAGTGTCACCGTCCATGTTCTGAGGCCCGATGGGAGTGTCGCCCGTGAGGTGCCCGCTTTGGTCCCGCCGGAGGGCCTTGTCGCGATCTGGCCAGCGGTGGACCCCGACATCCCACTCAACTTTGTGGGTGCGGCGGTTGTGCAGGCCGATCAACCCGTCGAAGTGACGACGCTGAACGTGTGCGGCGGCCTGGCGGCTTATGTGGCTCCGTCCCATGGCGATACGTTGCTCGTCGCCCCGCGCGTGCCCCCCCTGCATCTCGGCCTGATCACGACGACGATCTCGCTGCAGAACACCCTCCCTATCTCTGTTGCGGGGCAGATCTCTTTCTCTTCTGGGCAGACCACAGACTTCCTTCTCCTGCCGCATGGGAGTACCGTGGTCTCTTCTCCCTTTACAAACACCACAGGCTCTGCGATCATTAGCGCTGATGGGCCGGTGGTGGCAGTGGTCAGCTCTGTGAACGGCCAGTCGACAGGCCCTGGCGTGTATGCGTACCCCGCTTTTTCCCATAACGAGGCGACCCGCGCGGTGGCGCTGCCGGTGCTCTTTTCCGGCTATGGGGGATGGGACACGGGCGATGCGATCTGGGTGCGCAATGTGAGTGGAATGACAGCAACGGTACGCCTGCGCCTGATCGGTGCGCTAACGGACGAGCTCTTTTGGCTGGAGGAGACGGTCGGCCCAGGGAAAACCTGGCAGGTGACCTTGCCGCCGATGGAGGCTGAACGCGCGGCAGCGATCATCCTTGCCGACCAGCCCATCGTCGCTTTGGCTGGAGCAACGGCATCGTTTACCGAACAGCGGGACGGCGATATTCGTTACCGTGGCTCCAATTTCATTTTCGACTGCGAATCCGTCAGCGGAGTGGCTTTCAGCCGCAGCGCGGCGATGCCATGGCTGGGCCAGTCTGTGTTCTTTACAGCGACGGTGCTCTCTGGCAGCGAGCCCATTTCGTACTCGTGGGACCTGGGCGATGAGACGCAGGCTACGGGCCCGCTGGTCAGCCATACCTATTTGCAGGCTGGCTGGTTCACGGTCACGATGACGGCGACGAACTGCCTGGGCTTTGGGGAAGGAGAGGCCGCTCACTCCCTCTTTGTGCGTTCCGACGCGCGTTATCTGCCGCTGCTGTCTCGCGACTGGAGGCCGTAGAGGAGCGGTAGAGCGCGCCGCCGCGCGCCCTACCGCTTTTCCCATGCCTGCACGATCTCGCGGTTGACCAGGACCCTTTCCAGAAAAGAGCGCTTGAGGGAAGGGTCCTGGATGCGTCCTGCCTGTTCCTGGACCAGTTGATAAGCCCGCGCCAGGGCCTCGTGGGCTCGCCTTTCGTCGCCGCAAATGGTCTGGGCGCGGTAGATTGCCCACCAGATTTCTTGCTCTGGCGAGTCGCCGTGATAGCTGCCGCTTTCCAGGTGGGCGAGCGTTTCGGCGAGGTGGGCGCAGGTTGCTTCCTGATCGCCCAGCTTGGCGCAGACCAGCGCCAGCCAGGCGCGAGTGACAAGCGCGTTGTCTGTCTCTTCGAGCTCCTGCCTCAGTTGGAACGCCTGGGTCAGCGAGGCTCTGGCCCGTTGCCACATCCCCGCCCAGAAGCTGGTGACTCCTCGGTCGTGCAGCACGGATGCCTCGCCGTGGCGATGGCCGATGGAGCGGTAGAGCTCCAGCGCCTGCTCGATCAGGGCGTCTCCTTCCTCCCACTCGCCGCGACAGGCGGCCAGGAGGCCCAGGTTGCCCAGGTTGATGGCTTCTCCTTCGCGGTCGCCTGACTGGCGTGCCAGGTGGAGCGCCTGGCGGTGACAGGTTGCTGCCGCCTGCTGGTCGCCGAGCATGATGGAAAGAAACCCCAGGTTGTTGAGCGCCAGTTCCTCTTCCGTGGTGCTGCCGATCTCGCGCGCCAGCGCCAGCGCCTGCTGGTAGCAATGGAGCGCCTCTTCGTAGACTCCCAGGTACAGTTCTGCCATTCCCAGGTTGATCAGGGCCTGGGTTTCCTGTAGCCGGTTGCCCAGCGCGCGGGCCAGCGTCAGCGCCTGGGAGTGGTCGTCGCGGGCCTGTTCGGCCCGGCCCTGATAGAGGTGCACCAATCCCAGGTTGATCAGACAGGAGGCTTCGCCCTGCTGATTCTGTGCAGCGCGGTAGGTCTCCTGCGCCCGCGTGAACGCAGCCAGCGCCTCCTCGTATTCTCCCAGGATGCCGTGGACGATGCCCCGTGTCTTTTCTGCGTCCGCGGCGCCTTCGCCAAAGCCCGCCGCCTCGGCCATCGAGGCGGCTTTGCCGGCAGCCTCCCGCGCCGCTTCGAACGCGCCGGTGTCGACCGCCAGCCGCGCGCGGCGGTTCAGCACCTCTACCTGACGCCGCGGGTCCCCCAGCATCTCGGCCAGGCGGCCCATCTCCTCCAGATCGCGCTCCTGGGCGCTGCGCTCGCCGCGCAGGTCGTAGATGCGCTCGCGGCCCGCCAACAGGTCGTATCTTCGCTCCTGCTCCTGCGGCTCCAGCCGTTCCAGCGCCTGGTTGTAGTAATCCAGCGCGCTCTGAGGGGCGTACTCTCGCCGCGCCTTATCGCCGGCCAGTTGGAGATAGTGCAGGGCCTTTTCCCGTTCTTCGCTGCGGCTGTAGTGATAGGCCAGCAGATCCAGGCCGCGAGTGATGTCGTCGGCGTGCCAGCGTTCCAGCGCCGCGCCGATGGCGCCATGCAGCCGTCGCCGCTGGGCAAAGAGCAGCGTCCCATAGGTCACTTCGTGGAGGATGGGATGGCGGAAGCCATAGAGCCATGCCGGCGGGCCTTCTTCCACCTGGGTAAAGTTGGCTCTGTTCAGGGCGGCCAACTGCGCCGTCAGGACGCCTTCCCCTGGCCGGGAGGGGTGTACATCTGCCAGCAGCCACCGCTGAAAGGTCCGCCCGATGACGGAAGCGACTTTGAGCGTCAGCCGCTCCTCCTCTCTCAGCCGATCCAGCCGCGCCTGGACCACACCCTCGATCGTGTCGGGCAGCTCGAAGCTTTTCCAGTCATCGGCCAGTTCCACCTGGCTGCCCCGCCGCCGCAGATAGCCGCCCTCCTCGATGGCTCGCACCATCTCTTCGATAAAGAAGGGGTTGCCCCGCGCCCGCTCGTGGAGCAAGGTTTCCAGCGCCAGAGGAAGCGCCGTCGCGTCCAACCGCTCGCGGGCCAGCTCCAGCGCCATCTCCTGCCCCAGCACGCCGAGGGCCAGCGTCGTCTGGTGGGGAATCTCCCGCAGGGCCAAAAGGGCCTCCGTCGCCGGTTCGGCAAACGGACGCTGGACGATGACCAGCAACAGCGGCACGTCTGCCAGCCCCTGCCCGATGCGCGCTGCCAGGGTCAGGGAAAGCTCGTCCGCCCAGTAAGCGTCTTCCAGGGCGACCACGGTGGGGGCGGCGGCTGTGGCCTGGCGTACCAGGGCTTCCATCACCTGGAAGGTGTTGTCGCGGCGCAGTTCCCCTTCCAGGGTGCGGGTCAGGGGGGTGTCAGGCGCCGCCAACCCCATTGCCTCAGCAAGCAGGGGGAAACGGGCCTGCCAGTAGCCCTGCCGGCCAGGGGGGTCGGGGAGGCGCCGGGTGGCCTCTTCCAGTCGGGCGAGCTGCTGCTCGCTCGACATTTCCGGGGCCAGCTCGCAGAGCTGTCCGACGATGGTTCGCCAGGGCAGATAGGGGGTCTGCCGACCATAGCTCAGGCAGGCGCTGACCAGGGTTGGCCAGCCGCGCTCTTGCGCCTGGCGGAGGAGCTCGCGCAGCAGCGCCGACTTGCCCACGCCTGCCTCACCGGTGATTTGCAAAAGGTGCCCGCGCCCGGAGGCAAGGATGTCCAGCAGGCCAGCGATGACACGGCGCTCTTCTTCTCGCCCGATCAGCCGTTCCGTCGGCGGCGGAGGGGCTGGCTGTTTTTTCGCCCAGCCCGGCTCAAAGATGGGAATGGGCTGTTCTTTGCCCTTGAGCGTTGCCTGGCCCAGTGGCCGATAGCTGAACTGAGCGGCAGTTGCCTCCTGCACCCGCTTGCTGACCAGGATCTGCTCTGCGGCAGCCGTCTCCATCAGCCGCGCGCTGACGTTGACCTCGTCGCCCAGGACGGTGTAGGTGCACCGTCGCGGCGAACCCAGCACGCCGGCATAGACCTGCCCCATGCTGATGCCCATGCGTTGCTGGCGGATGAAGGCCAGCGCTTTTGTGGCCTCTTGCAGGGTGAGGGCAAAGTCCACGGCGCGTCGCGCCTCGTCCTCGTGGGCCAGGGGCGCGCCAAAGAGGATGTGCAGCAGGCTGCCTTTGTCGCCGCAGCTCGCCATGGCCAGATAGCCCTCGAAGCGGCTCGTGGTCTCCTGGACCAGGCGAATGTACTCTTGCAGCTTTTGCCCCACCTGGGGGTCCTGCTCATAGTCCAGGCCGCTGAATTGGACAAAGATGCTGCTGACGCGGCGCAGTTCGGCGGTGAACTCGCCAGTCTGGAGGCGGCGGTAGAGTGGCTCAGCCAGCCAGGGACGGACGCGGGCATCGGGCAGGAGGGGGAAGGAAACCTGGGCTGGCGGCAGGGATGGCAGGGCGGCCGGCCGGCTCAGAAGGACAAAGTCGCTCTCCAGCGGCTGAAGGGCTTCTGCGGGCAGGTATTGGGCGGTGACGTGGTCGGCCACTGCCTGGCCGGCGCCGGCGCGACGCTCCGCCTGGCCCATGCGCTCCAACACGGCTCCCGCCAGCACATCCAGAAAGCCGTGCGGGGGGCCTCCTGCCCGCAGGCGGCGCACGCGGCCGGAAGCCAGCCCCACGTGCATCGAGAGGGCGGCGGGAATGTGGGCGGCCCGCTCTGCGCTGACCTCTTCGACAAGGCGGAGGAGCTGGCAGGCGCAGGCTGCTGCCCGAGGCGCGGTTGCCGCAACGTCACCCCAAAACCAGCAGGTCAACGCATCGCCGCCAAAAGCGATGACGCTCCCTCCGTGCCCCTGCACCTGGTCGACCAGGTGGGTGAAGAGTTCGTTGAGCAGCAGGGTCAGTTCTTCCGCTCCTCGCCGTGGTCCCAGGGTCTGGACCAGGTGTTCCATCAGCGGCGTAAAGCCACTGACATCGGCAAAGAGCGCCGTGCCCTCCTGCTGTTCGGGCAGGTCCGCGCCCCGGCTCAATGCCTGACGCAGGTCGAGAGGCAGAAAGGCGCTCAGGGAGAGAGTCTGTTTGCTCATTTCTGGTAACTGCCCACCCTCCCGCAGGTTTGGGCGCAATCTCCGCATTGGAGTGCGCCGCTGCGAGCGACGTACAGCAGCGGCAGGCGCGCGCGCCCCCCGCCGACCAGCAACCAGGTCTGGGCCGTCTGGGTAAAGCCGCCTCCTGTCGCTGTGAGCGGGACGGTGTACCACAGGCCGACGGGCATGTTGCCTTCGTGCGTGTCGCTGAGGATGAGCGTGACCTGGCCAGTCGGCGTGATGGTGGAGCTGCTCAGTTCGACGGTGAGGCTGGGCGAGGGCGAGGCGGCGACAAGCGAGACCATGCTGCCAAAGCCGCCCAGCGCCGTCACGCGGACGGCGCAGGTGGCTGCGCTGCCGGGGAAGATGGCCTGTCTTTCCGGCTGCACCTCCAGCAGAAAGCCAGCCTGCTGGAACTCGTAGGCGCCGATGTCGTGCGCCGCGCCTACCGGCCGGGGATTGCCCTCCAGGTCGTCGGTCACGTCGATCAGCATGGTGCCCGCGTCGATGGCCGGGCTGCCCGCTTTGAGGTGATAGTCGTCCGCCGTGGCATCGGCGAACAGATCGGCAGGCGCGGCGATGAAGGAGTGGCTGTCGTAGCCCAGCGCCTGCCAGGCGGACAGGCTGATGGTCGAGTTATCGCCGTCCGCGCTGAAGCGGTCGACGACGACGTTATAGTCGCTCTGGAAGCCGGCCAGGCTGGCGGAGGGGATGGTGATGCTGCCGCGCCAGGGGTGGTCGCTGTAGATGATGTTGTTGAAGAGGTGGTTGCCGGTGCAGCCGGAATCGGCAATGTTGATCGCCCAGCGGCCGTCGGCAGGCATCAGGATGGTGTTGTTCAGCACGCGGTTGTCGTGCGAGCAGACCGCCCCGTTTTCCTGGAAGAGGGCGATGCCGCCAGCGTGGTTGCGGTAGAGCAGGTTGTTGCGGGCGATGGTTCCCGTGACGCCATCCATATTGATCGCCGAGCCGCCGCCTGTGCCGTTCTCATAGAGCACGTTGCCCTCGACAACGCCGTCCGAAATGATGCCGTCGCCGCCCATTTCGGCGTCGCCGTTCATGTGGATGCCGCAGTTGGCATTGTCATGGACGACATTGTGGCGGATGACGGGCCGGTCGCTGCTGTTGGAAATGTAGATGCCATGCTCGCCGTTGTGATGGCTTTCGTTCTCCTCGACCAGCACGTCGTCGACAAAGGCGACAAAGATGCCTGTCTTGCCCGTCGTCAGCCCGTTATCGTGGACGTTGTTGCCGCGTACAGTGATGTGGTGGGAGTGGCTGTCCTCGTTGCCGCGCAGGTCGATGCCCCAACGGGGCGCATTGGCGACCTCGAAGCCTTCGATGATCCAATAGGCGACGGTGCCGTTGCCCTCCCAGGTTTCGACCTCGATGTTGCTGCTGTGGCTGTTGCGTGGGCCGGGGGCATTGATGAGCACGCTGGCGCCGGGTTCTGCCTGGAGGGTGATCCAGGCGTCGGCTGTGCCCGAGTTTTCGATGCGGCAGCCGACATACGTGCCGCTGCGCACGCGGATCGTGTCGCCGGGGCCGACGTGCTCGACGGCGAACTGGAGCGTGCGCCACGGCTGCGCTGAGGTGCCGCCGGGTATCGTGTCGATGCCGTCCGTGGCGACGTAATAGGTCTGCGCCGCAGCGGCCTGCGGCGGAAGGGCGCTGCCGGTGGGTGAGATGGCTGTCGCCGCGACGGTCGCTGTGCCAGTCTGGCAGAAGAGAGGGACCAGGAACAACAGTGTGGCCAGGGTCAGGCTCAGAAAAGCGGAACGCGGCATGTACATAGCTCAACCTTTCCTCCGTACCAGCGGCAGAAAGAACTGTCGGCCATTGACCAACAGCGTGGCCGAGCGGGTTATTGTTGGATAGCCGGGTGAGGCAAAGACAGCCTGGTTGACGATGGTCTGTGGACTGCTGGCGGTGACCGTGGCGGCGTAGGTGATCGTGACAACAGGCGCTGGCGTCAGGGTGCCGGACCAGGTCAGGGTGGGGGCCAGCGAGTCGTTGGCGCTGCCGGAGGTTGCGACCAGCGAACCGGGGATGTAGGCCAGGCCGGCAGGGACGACGTCGGTGACGTGGACCGTCGCCGTCAGCGGGGCGCTCAGTCCCTGGACGAGGAGGGTGTAATGGACCATCTCGCCATGCCCGGCCAGCATGGGCGTGACGCTCTTTTGCGGTTCGTTGGGCAGCCCGTTCCAGCCGGCGATGCGCGCCAGCATCCACCAGAAGGCGCGGCCTTTGAGGTTGCAGTTCAGCGGTTCGGAGTGGGCGCAATCGCACGGGGCGCAGCGGGCGTCGCCGGGGTGGGCGGCGCACCATTCCTGGGCCCAGTTGCGCGTCCAGTTGTCATAGTAGCAGCCGTCGTCCGCCTCACGGTCCAGATAGCCGTTGCCGTCCGGGTCGTAGCTCTCGATGTCGGCAAAGTCGAAGAGGACTTTGTTGTGGGCCAGGCAGTAGGCGCGGATCTGTTCGTTGCGCTGATGGAGGTTTCCGCTCACGCCGCTTCCGTCGAGGTGGCCGGTCATGTAGACAAAGGTGACGGAGGGATAGTCCTGTTCCAGTTCGTTCATCGCGTTGAGGTAGGCGTTGATGCCCTCTACGGTGTTGTCGCTGACGCCGCCGCACCAGGACCAGACGACGACGTTGATGTTGGGGTGGCTGTCCAGATAGCTGCGCGTCAGGTCTGCCCACGTCGTGTCGCCATCGTGTCCCAGATCGCCCATATCGCCATAGTGGTCGTCGAGGGAGAGGGCGCCGGGCTGGACAGAGCCGTCGGTGGTCAGGTCGTACAGGCCGCTGGGGGTCTGGCTCATCAGCACCTGCATGCCGGTCACCGGCTGGCTGCCGTGCGAGGTGTGGGCGTAAAAGACGCGCAGGTTGGCCTTGGCCTGCTCGATCCAGTAGGCGGGGATGGCGGCAATGTCGGTGTGGCTGTGGTTGATGAGGATCGCTGCGGCGCGGGCTGCTTCGTGTAGTGGCGCTTTGGGCGCGGCGATGGCAGGGCTGGCCAGCGTCGCCAGCAGGATGAGCACGAGAACCATTGCAGAGAGAGTCTGGTGTTTCATAGCTTTCTCCTCGCTATCAGCCTTTTCTCCGGTCTTGTTTCTGGCGCAAGAGCCGTCCGGCGAGGGTTTCGCCGCCGGGAGGGGGCGTGGACGGCGGAGGGGCTGGCTGCGGCGACGGCTGGACACGCGGCGGGCCGGGCGGAGGGACGGTTGCCTCGGGCGGCGGCTGGACGCGCGGCGGGCCGGGCGGTGGGACAATCGCCTCTGGCGGCGTCGCTTGCGGGCGCGGCGGCTGCCCGGCGCGCTCCTTGGCCTCGAACAGCCGCTCGATGGGCGAGGGGGCTTCGACGGCCTGTCGGCGTCTGCGGGGCAGGCGCTCCGCTATCCAGGCCCGCAGCCGCGCCAGGTCGTGCTGCGTGATCGCCAGTCGCCGCACACCGACGTCGAAGGGCAGCAGCACCGTCGCCAGCCCCAGCAAATAAGGCCACAGTTCGCGGCTCGTCCCCGCACCGCGCAGGTTGTGGACGAAAACCTGCCCTGGCTCTTCGAGCATCTCCCCGCCACCCAGCCCGGCCAGATAGGCCAGATAAGCGGGATCGGCTTCCAGCGCGGCGTACTCGGGCGAATAGCCCAGCACCCAGCCGCTGGTCAGCCCCACCTCTCTGTCATCGGCCAGTGCGCCGCTCAGGCGCAGCAGGTATGTTCCCTCGGCGGCGGGTGTGAAAGCGCCCTCGTAGCGCCCCGGCGCGGTCTGCGCCAGTTCGACCGGCGTCGTCTCCCCTGCGGGGCCCATGACGTTGACGACGGCTTCCATCTCGTCGATAAAGTCGCCGTCTGTGTCCACCGCGTCGACGGTGATGTGCGCCTGCTCTCCCTGCAACGAAACGCTCATCTCCAGCGGCGTCTCGCTCTGCTGGGCCATGCTCCAGCGCACGGCCTGCGCCCAAAAGCGGGCAAAGCCGTCCCACCTGACCCATTGCTGCGCCCACCGTCCCGTCGCGTCGGAGGTCCAGGCGACAGCGTGGCCCAGCCCATATTGCCAGGTGGCCAGGAGCGGATCCTCCTGGTGAGTGATCAGGACGACCTGCGCGGCTGGCTTGGGCGTGGTGGCGACATAGCCGACCAGTTGGGGGACGGCGTCGATGCCGCTGAGGATGGGGCTGGAGGCGGTCTGAGCGGGGTAGAACGGCTCCTCGACGATGTAGGAGCGCATGGCCAGTTGGGTCTCCTGGGCGAAAATCTCGGGCAGGTTGGCTGCCTGGTTGGTAAAGTGGTATCGCCCGCCGCCCAGTTCGGCGATCTGCTCCAGAAAGCGCAGGTCCTGCCCGTAGCCGATGGCGACGGTGCTGAGGGTGATGTTCTGTGCGGCAATCTCGCTCTCGACCAGGGCCGCGACGCCTTCCTGGTGCTCCGAGTCGCTGCCGTCGGCCAGCAAGATGATGTGGCGGACGGTGTGAGGGTCGTCGGCCAGGATGCTCAGCGCGTACTGGAGCGATTCGCGGACATAGATGCCGCCGCCGCCAGCCTGAAGGCGGATGACGCGGTCGATGACCTCTTCGCGTTGGCTGCCTGCCAGAGGGCCAATGACGTCGGCCGGACGGTCGTCGTAGGCAATGACGGTGATTTCGTCGGCGTCGTTGATCAGCTCGGCGACGCGGGCGGCGGCCTCTCCGGCCAGGCGGATCTTTTCCACGCCGCCCTCGATCACGCCCATGCTGCCCGATTTGTCGATAATGACGACGATGGACATGGGCGGGAAGCGTTGTGGATCGTCGAGAGTCATTTCCACTGGCAGGGTCTCTTCCAGCGGCGTTTGGTACCAGCCGCCGACGCCGTAGGAGCGCGGCCCGCCTACGGCGACCAACCCGCCGCCCAGGTCGCGCACGAAGGACTGCAACGCGCTCATGGCGCGGGGGGAGAGGCGCTGCGCCGGGACGTTGACCAGCACCACGGCGGCATAGTCGGCCAGGGCAGCAGCGTCGGAGGGCATTGCCCCTGCTGTGCTCTCTTGCACGTCCACGCCGGCGGCCTGGAGGGCTTGCAGCAGGGGAGCGGCGTCTGCTTCCTCGGCGGAGACGATCAGCACGCGGGGCGGCCCCTCGACCAGGGCAAAACCGGAGAGGCTGTTGTTCTGCCAGTAGCTATCCACCTGCGGGGTCAGAGCGGCGCGAAAAGAGTTGAATCCCGGCTCGCTGGCGACCAGGGGGATGGCGAAGCGGTTGCGGCCGGGACCCAGGTGGACGGCCTGCTGGAACAGCACATGGTCGCCGGCAAGGAGGGTCAGCGTGCCTTCCATCTGGGCGCTGCTCTCGACCGTGACGGTCAGCTCGAACTCCTCGCCCTGGTGGAGGCGGGCAGGCAGGTCGAGCGCGCTGATCCACGCTTCGACCAGCGGGGGTTGGCCCAGGCTGACTACATCGACCTGGATGCCCTGGGCGCGGGCCAGACGAATGGCGGTTTCGCTGTCGCCAACGGTGGGGTTGCCGTCGGACAGGAGCACCATGCGCCGCGCGGCGCCGCCGGGGAAGAGAGCCATCCCCAGGCGGATCGCCTCTGCCAGGTCGGTCTGGTGGGTGAGGGGGATGGAGGCGATCTGGCCCAGTTCTCTGCTTTGGCTCATCGGCCGCTCGACCAGCGCGTCGGCGCCGAAGAGGACAAGGGCGGCCTGGTCGTTGGGCCCCATGGCGGCCAGGGCCTCGGCCACGAAATCGAGTGCCCGCTGCTGTTCGGCGTTGCTGATGCTGTCCGACACATCGACCAGAAAGACAACGGCCAGCTCATCGCTGCCGTGGACGGTGCGCAGGCCGGCCAGGCTCAGGACGATGAGGGCCACGATCAGGCAGCGCAACGCCAGCGCGGCCCAGGTCCGTCTGCGGCCAAAGGACGCTTTCGGCCTCCCTACCCACGCAAAGTAGGGGAGTAGTATTGCGAGCAGTAGCCAGCAGGTTTGTGTGAATCTCACAGCTCCTGCCTCTCGAACACCGCCCACGCGCCGACGAGCGCCGCGACGATGATGCCCACGCTCACCCCCAGCGCTGGCCACGCGCTCGTGTCCGCGCCGAACAGCAGGCCGGCGCCCCAGGTGAGCAACTGAGCGGGCAGGAACTCGGCGATGCGGGGGGTGATACCAATGGTGCCGATCACGATCACTCCAGCAAAGGCCAGCCCCCCGGCGAGGGCTTGCGAGCGGGTCAGCGTGCTGGCCAGCAGGGTCAGGGCGACATAGACCAGGAGGAACAACAGCATCAGCCCGTTGAGCGCCAGCCAGGCCAGGATGTCCAACGGTTCGAAAAGGAGGGCGGTATAGTAGTAGCCGGCCACAGCAGCGGCGGCCAGGCTGACAGCGAACGTCACCCCCAGGGCGACGAACTTGGCTGCCAGGAACGCCGCCCGCGACATCGGCTTGGACAGTACCAACGCTGCAGTGCCTTTGTCCTTCTCCCGCGCCACGGCTCCCATGCCCATCAACAGGGCCAGGATGACGCCGAACTGGCTGAGGTTCTTGACGTATTGCCCCACCGCATCCACGACGGTCTGTTCGGGGATCATCTGCCCGATCTCCTCGCCGCCGGGCATGGCCTGCAAGATCTCGTCCATAAACCGGGCCGTCAGCGGCGAGAGCAGGCCGAAGGTGACGAACACGGCAGTGACGACCAGCAGGCGGTAGGTGCGCCACTGTTCCAGCAGTTCCTTGCGCAGCGCGACGAAAAAGCTCATGCTTGCGGCCCTCCTTTCCCCACCAGCCGCAGGAAGACGTCCTCCAGCGATGGGCGGACGACCTGGTAGCGAGTCAGGATCAGTCCGGCTTGCAGCGCCGTCGGCAGCAGCTCGCGCTGGGCGGCCTGCACATCGTTGACGACAACGTGGGCAGTCGGTCCGTCTATGACCACGCTGTCCGCCCACGGCAGCCTCCGCACCTGAGCAGCCCATTCGTCCAGCCGCCCTGCTGTCTCGCCGTTGCACTCGACCTCGAAGGCGGGGATGGCGTAGCGGGCGAGCAGTTCGTCCTGTCCGGCCACAGTGACCATGCGGCCCTTGTCAATGATCCCCACCGTATCGCAGACCCGTTCGACATCGGCCAGGATGTGGGTGGAGATCAGCACCGTGCACTGGCCGCGCAGGCTCTGGATCAGTTCCAGCACTTCTTTGCGTCCGGCGGGGTCGAGGGCGCTGACCGGCTCGTCGAGGAAGAGCACCTCTGGCCGGTTGACCAGCGCCTGGGCGATGCCCAGCCGCTGGCGCATGCCGTGGGAAAAGCCGCCGATGCGCCGCTTGCTGACCCCGGCCAGCCCGACCAATTCGAGCAACTCCGTCACCCGATCGGCGCGCTCGCTGGCGGACAGGCCAAAGATCCGCCCGACGTGGTCGAGCAGCTCCGGCGGGGTCATCCACGGGTAGAACGGCGGCTCCTCCGGCAGGTAGCCGATGCGCCGGGCAACCTCGCGGCGATGGGCGGGGGTCTCGATCCCAGTCACCCAGGCGCGCCCGGCCGTGGGACGGGCCAGGCCGGTGAGGATGCGGATCGTCGTCGTCTTGCCCGCGCCGTTGGGACCGAGGAAGCCAAAGATTGTCCCCGCCTCGACTTCCAGGTCCAGCCCGTCCAACGCCCGCACCGGCCCAAAGGTTTTCCGTAGTCCTGTCGTGCGAATGGCGATCATCTACTCCTCCCGCCCGAAGATGAAATAGACGATCGGACCGATCCAGTTGACAAACAGAATCACCAGCAGCCAGACCCACTTGGGCCCCTTCGTCCGCTCGCGGCGGATCAGGTCAATCAGCGCCACGACCATTAGCCCGGTCTGGATAAGCACAATCGGGATGAGATAGGGCAGCCAACGAACCAGTTCGCTCCAATCGTTCACGTTGATCTCCTGACGTTTTACGTTTTACGTTTTACGTTTTACGTTTTACGTTTTACGTTCTACGTTTTACGTTTTGCGTGCTCCCCCAGCCCCCCTCGTGAAAAGCCCACCACTCTCCTGCCAGCACCCCCAGCGCAGCGGCGGCCAGCCATGGCCAGATTTCGAGCTGCCCTGCCCGTTCGGGAGGTGTTGTGCGGACCTCTGTCTGGCCGATCCACACGCTCTCTCGTGGCGCAATGTCCGACTCGGCGGCGTCGAAGAGGTTGACGGTGAAATAGTCCGTCCGCAGGGGGTTGTTGTCTGCATCGATCTGGGTGATCTGGTAGACGCCCAGGCGGTTCGTTTCGGCAAAGACGGGGATGTTCTCGCCGACGGGGAGGGTGAATGGCTGCCCCGCCGGTGTGGTGACAGCGACTCGATCCGCTTCTGGCGCGGGCTGGATCGTGACGGGCGCGCCCGGCCGGGCCGCCGTCTCCCCCACGCCGCCCGGTGGCAGCAGCCAGCCGGTCAGGTTGGCCACCAGGATGGGGAAGGCGATCTGCAGGGGCAGGTCCGAGTCGTGCAGGTCAAAAGTCAGCACGGCCAGCCGCCCCCCTGGCCGCTCGGCGACGTAGAGCAGCGGATGTCCCGCTGCCTCGACCAGCACCCGCGCCCCGGCGGGCGGCTCGACCTGCCAGGCGCGCAGGATGTGCACGCTGCTCCAGTCGACGTAGCGGAGCAGGGGGTCCTGGACGGCGACGCGGGTGATCGCTGTGTCGGTCAGCACGGCGGACGCGCCCGGCGGCGCGCCGATGAGCCAGACGTTGCCGGCTGGCAGTTCGGCCGGTGCGCCGTCGAAAACGATCAGGTCATACGGGTCAGCAGGGAGGGGCTGTCCTGGCGCCAGGCGGTTCAGCTCGACGCCGGGCAGCATCCCCAGCGCCCGCTCCAGGAAGAGATTGCCGGGCGAGACCAACAGCACGCGCCGGCTGCCGGCCGCGCTGCGGGCGGCCCAGGCGATATCGTCGAGGGGTAAGGGATCATCTGCGTCGAGTCGCGCTTCCAGCAGCGTCAGGTTGTAGGGCAGGTCGTCCAGGGTGATGTTGGCGCTGCCCTGGGCGGGGATGGTCAGCGTGCGCACGTCGAAGAGTGCCCCGTCGGCGCGGAACTCGACGCGCACCTCCGCCGCCGCAGCGCCCGTGTTGATCGCGCGCAGAAAGGCCTGCGGGCCGCTGCGCCCTTCGCGTATGGCCAGCGCGACAATACCCAGGTTGTCGCCCGGCCGGCCGAACTGGACCAGGCGGACCTGGCCGGGCAGGGCCGGCAGGCGCGAAGGGATGGCGCCGTCGGTGAGGAGGACGATCTGGGCGGACTCGCCGCTGGCGGCAGCGGCAGCCAGGGCGAAGGCCGCTTCCCAGTTGGCGATGCCGTCAGAGGGAGCGGCCTGATCGAGCGCGCGGCGCAGGAGGGCGCGGTCGCTGGAGGCGGAGGCCAGCACCTGCGGCTGAGGGCCGACGGCGATGAGGGTGACCGTGTCGTTTGCGCCGAGGCCGGAGAGGACGTCGCGCGCGGCGCGGCGGGCAGCGTCGAAGCGGCTGGGCGCAACGTCGCTGGCCTGCATGCTGGCTGACGCATCGAGCAGGAGCACAACGTTGCCGCTGGCAATGGCCGGTGTGGGAAAGAAGGGCCGCGCCAGGCTGAGCACGAGCAGGGCCAGGATGAGCAGTTGCAGCAGCAAGAGGAGGTTGCTGCGCAGTCGCTGCCAGGGCGCGTTGGCCTGGCGGTCGCGCAGCAGGCGCTGCCAGAGCAGCGTGCTGGAAACCGGCACATCCTGCCGTCGCAGCTTGAGCATGTAGAGCAGGATGATGGGAATGCTCAGAGCAGCGAGGGCCAGCGCAGCGGGATTCAGAAAAGCGGGCACCTTCCCATCCTATTTGACCACGCCTTGTTGGCGCAGTTCCATCAGCACGGCCTGTTCGAGCGGCGTGTCGGTTATCAGGGGGATGTAACGCGCATCGCGGGCGCGGCAGGCGGCGCGGATTTCGTCCTGCCAGCTCGCCAGGCGGCGGCGGTAGAGATCGCGCAGGCTGCCGTCGATGCTCACCTCCTGCGGCTCTCCCGTTTCCACGTCGAGCAGGCGCAGGTCGCCCTCGAGGGGCGGTTCGATTTCGTCGGGCGAGAGGAGGTGGAGGATGGCGATCTCGTGACCGCGCGCGGCCAGCGCGGTGAGGCCGTCCAGGTAGCCGCCGGGAGAAAAGAGGTCGGAGAGGAGCAAGAGCAGGCCAGCGCGGCTGCCCTGGAGCGCATAGGCGCGCAGGCTGGCGTTCAGGTCAGTGGTGCCGCCGGCTGGCAGGCCGGCCAGCCATTGCAGCATGCGCAGCGTGTGGCCGCGTCCGCGGGCGGCAAACTGCGGATGGGGGATGGCGGATGGCGAATGCGATAGAGCCGTGATGGTGAGGCGGTCGCCGCCGTTGAGGGCGATGACCCCCAGCGCGGCTGCCAGCCGCCGCGCGTACAACCACTTGTTTGTCTCCTCCTTATTCCCCTGTCTTCTTGTTTCCCCCTCTCCTTGTCCCCTTGTCTCCCCCTCTCCATCCCCCCAATCCATCGACCCGCTCCCGTCCAGCAGCACGTGCACGGCCAGGTCCTCTTCTTCCTCGAACAGCTTGACGTAGGGGCGTTCCAGGCGCGCGTAGATGTTCCAGTCGACGCGGCGCAGGTCGTCGCCGCGGGCATAATCGCGATAGTCGGCGAACTCGACCGACGTGCCGCGTTTGGTGGAGCGGCGCTCGCCCTGCATCTGCCCGGCGCGGGGGCGATGGGCGGCCAGCGCCAGAGATTCCAGTTTGACCAGAAAAGCAGGCTCTAGCAGCACCTTGTTTCTGACTCCGCCGGGGTCATTTTTCGGGCACAGAACGCACGACTTGGGCCACGACCTGGTCTGGGCTGATTCCCTCCGCCTGCGCCTCGAAATTGAGCAGGATGCGGTGGCGCAGGGCGGCGGGTGCGACGGCGCGCAGGTCGGCCAGGGCGACATTGTAGCGCCCCTCCAGCAGCGCGGTCACTTTGCCGCCGAGGATGAGCGCCTGCGCGCCGCGCGGGCTGGAGCCGTAGCGGACAAAGCGGCGGACGATCTCAGGGGCGCTGTCGGAGGTGGGATGGGTGGCCAGGATCAGGCGGGCGGCATAGTCGGCGACGGCAGAGGCCGCCGGCACCTGTCGCACAACGGCGGCCATGGCCAGCACCTGGGCGCCGTTGGCGACGACGTTCAGCTCCGGTTCGGCCTCGCCTGTCGTGCGGTTGAGGATCTCGACCAGCTCGGCGGTCGAGGGGAGGGTGACGTTGATCTTGAAGAGAAAGCGGTCGAGCTGAGCTTCCGGCAAGGGGTAGGTGCCCTCCATCTCGATGGGGTTTTGCGTTGCCAGCACCATGAACGGCGGGTCGAGCGGGTAGGAGCGGTTGGCCACGGTGACCGTGCGCTCCTGCATCGCTTCCAGCAGCGCGGACTGGGTCTTGGGCGTGGCGCGGTTGATCTCGTCGGCCAGAAGAAGGTGGGTGAAAACCGGGCCGGGCTGGAAGCGGAACTCGCGCCGGCCTTCCTCCGTCTCTTCGAGAATATCCGTGCCGACGATGTCCGCCGGCATCAGGTCGGGCGTGAACTGGATGCGGGCAAAGCGGAGGTCGAGCACCCGCCCCAGGGCGCGCACCAGCATCGTCTTGCCCAGTCCCGGCACGCCCTCCAGCAGGACGTGGCCGCCGGCCAGCAGCGCGGTGATGACGTGGCGCACCACTTCCTGCTGACCGACGATGTATTTACCCACCTCGGCCTCGATGCGGGCAACGATGTGGCGGAACTCTTGCGGAGAGATTTCGGCCATCACAGCGCCTCCAGCTCGTCCAGCATCTCGCGCAGCACCTCAAAGCCGCCCTGCCAGAACGCGGGCGAGGTCATGTCGAAGCCGGCCTCGCGAATGACTTGCTCTGGGCTGGCCGATCCGCCGTGGGCCAGGATGCGCAGATAGCGCGGCACAAAGCTCTCTCCCTCTTTCTTGTACTGGCGGTAGAGGGCCAGCACCAGCAGGTTGCCAAAGCTGTAGGCGTAGCAGTAGAAAGGCGTGTGGTAGATGTGGGGAATCTCGATCCACTCCCAGCGGAAATCGTCCGAAAGCTCGACCGCGTCGCCGAACTGCTCGCGCAGCTTCTCCAGATAGAGCTCGTTCATCTCATCGGTCGTAGCCCCTTCGAGTGCGCGCTGATGGGCAGCCAGCTCAAAGAGCACAAAATAAGCCTGGCGGGCGATGGTGGCATAGGCTTCGTCGAGGACGGTCACCAGCAGATCGCGCCGCACGGCAGGGTCCGCCTCTTCTTTCAGCCAGCGGTCGACGAGCAGCATCTCGGAAAAGACCGAGGCGGTCTCGGCCAGCGGCAGCGACGAATGGAAGGTGAGCACCGAGTGGTCGCCGGCCATCATGGCGTGGACGGCGTGGCCGATCTCGTGGGCCAGGGTCATGACGTCGTCGGTCTTGCCGACATAGTTGGTCAGCACCCAGGAGGCCACCCCGGGCAGCGGCGAGGCGCAAAAGGCGCCGCTGCGCTTGCCGGGCCGGATCTCGGCGTCGATGTGTTTTTCGGCAAAGACGCGCCGGGCGTGGTCGGCCAGGACGGGCGAGAACTGTTCCAGCGTGTCCAGCACCAGATCGGCGCCCAGCGGGAAGGGGAACTCTTTTTCGGCGGCGCGCAGCGGGGCATAGACATCGTAGCGCCGCAATTTCTCTATCCCCAGCCACCTGGCCTTGAGGCGAAAGTAGCGATGAAAGATGGGCATGTTGCGGCGGCAGACGTCCAGCAGCGTTTCGGTCACCGCGTCGGGGATGTCGTTGTCCAGGTTGCGCACGGCAATGGGCGAAGCAAAGCCGCGCAGGGTGACGTTCTCGCTGCTCCAGTCGCGGACGCAGTGGGCATAGATCTGGCTGAGCACAGCACCCTGCTCGCTGTAGACGCGGTGGAGCTCCTTGTAGGCGGCGGCGCGCACGTCCGCCGACGGATCGCGGACGTAAGAAGCCAGCTCGCCCCGCGTCAGTTCTTTGACCTGGCCGTCGATCTCCAGACGGAAGACAAAGCGGTTGGTGATCATGTCGTACAGCTTGGTCAGCGCGTTGACGCCGTTGACGTTCTTGAGGTTGATGACCTTTTCTTCCGCTTCGGAGAGAGTGTAGGGCTTGAAGGCGCGCAGCCGCTCCAGGTAGTATCGCCAGTCGCCGCTGACGGCCAGCAGCCGCTGGGCGGTGGCGTCATCGACCCCCTTCCACCACAGCGAGAAGAACAGCAGCCGGTTCTGGATGGCGGTCGAGATCTGCTCCGCCCGTCCCAGAAACCCCAGCGCTTCTTGCGATTGGGTGTCCTCGCTGAACCAGAGGTGGGCGTAGTAGACCAACCGCTGAAGGCTGGCCTGGATGGTTTCCAGGCGCTTCATCAGAGCCAGGAACTCGTCCTGGCTGATGGCGGGGGAGAGACGTTCGCGGCTGGCTTCCATCTCTGCCACCCCTTCCTCGAGCTGCTGGAGGAAACGCTCCATCTCTGGGCCCTGATGGTGGGCCAACAACTCGTCCCGTTGCCATCTGGATTGCTGGAAGTGGTGCTCTCTCATTGTTCCTCCTTATTTTTTGACTTTGCCCGGCCCGCTGTCATTCTGAAGAGCGAAGGCCGCGAAGCGGCCGGAGCGACGGAGAATCTTGTTCTTGTCCTGCTTTGACGTGATGGGTGAGATTCCCTGCCCGGCGCACCCATTCGCGCTCAGGCGCATAGGTCAGTGCGGCGATAGCCTCCTGCCAGGGCAGCCAGAGCGGCTCGAACTGTTTCTCGCCCCTGGCTGACGGCCCGGCAGAGGCATCGGACAGGCTCATGCGGAAATAGCGCTCGGTGCGCACGACGTACCTGCCGCCGTATTCGAAAGTGACGATTTGCAGGCCCAGGTCGCGCTCGATGGCGAGGCCGCTGTAGCCGCTCTCCTCCTCCGTCTCGCGCAGGGCGGCCTCAGCAGGCGACTCGCCGGGCTCGATGTGGCCTTTGGGCAGGCGTATCTCGCCACGCTCGGGACGTCTCAACAAGAGCACAAGGCCATCCTGGACGACCACCCCGCCGGCAGCGTCGTAGCGGTAGGTGGTGGGCTGCTCCAGTGCGCCCCCGCGCAGAGCCAGCAGGCCGTCCAGCGCCTGAAGCACCTCGTCCAGCGAGGCCATGACCCAGTGGGCGGCAAAGTCAGCGGTGGCCGTGCGGGGATGAGGGACGGCGATGCAGACCATGCCGGCAGCCCGCGCCGCCTCGATGCCCTGCGGCGCGTCGTCCAGGGCCAGGCAGGCGGCGGGCGGGACGCCCAATCGCTCTGCCGCCAGCAGGTAGACGTCGGGAGCGGGCTTGCCGTGGGCTACCTCGTCCCCCGCAGCGATGGCTTGAAAGCGCCCGCTCAGGCCCAGCGCCCCCAGCCCCAGGTCGAGGTAGTGGCGGTAGCCGGAAGAGGCCACCGCTGTCGGCACATTGCGCCGCGCCAGTTCGTCCAGCAGGGGATAGAGGCCAGCACAGGCGCGGAGGCGGTCGGGCGCGGCCTGCAAAAAGATGCGGTCGCGCGCGGCAGCGGCCTCAGCGGGGCTGATGGGCAGGTCAAAGTGCTGGCACAAGAAGCGGGCCGAATCGGGAAGGCGCAGTCCCAGGATCGCCCGCAGCGTCTCGCTATCGAGCTGGTGGCCGTAGGGGGCCAGCACCTGGTTCCAGGCCCATTCGGCCAGGGGTTCACTGTCGGCCATCAGGCCGTCAAAGTCAAAGATCACAGCGCGCATTCACGGCTCCAGCGAGCTGAAATAGTCGCGCACGTACTGCCTCATGCCCAGCGGGATGTAGCTGCTTTCCAGCGCGGCATAGGCCTGCCCGGCGTAGACGGCATACACTTCCTGATAGGGCACTCCCGCCAGGCCGCCAGCGGGAAGGGGGATGGGGGTGTCGCCTACGGGAAGGCCGTCCTCCCCTGACCGTCCGATGTTGAGCTTGATGCCCTCATCGCCCACGCGCACCGGCACATAGACCGAGTCGTAGGGTGCGCCCGTGCCGCTGTCCTCGCTGTGGCCGGGGTTGATCTGCTGACCGGGGCCGGCCTGCTGTCCGCCAGTCTGCCCCTGGCCTTGCCCGCCTTGCTGGCCAGGGCCGGCCAGTTGTCCACCGGCGGCGGGCTGACCGCCGGCCTGGGCGACCTGCTCGCGTCCCTCCTGCAGTGCATTCAGCGCGCCCTCGACTGCCTGCTGGCGTTCCACCCGCTGTCCGGCGCCGGCCAGTTGACCGGCGGCCTGGCGGATGAGCTGACGGGCCTGGGCGATGTCGCCCTGCTGGATGGCCTGAGCGGCCTGGGCCAGTTGTTCAGCCAACTCTGGGTTGCTGTCGGCCAATGCCTGGGCGGCCTGCGCGAGCTGCTCGGCCAGCTCCAACTCTTCTTCGCGGGTCAGGGCCTGGCCCTTCTCACCGGCGAACGAGGCCAGCGCTGCGGCAGCGGCGGCATAGTTGCCCTGGGCGAGCAGGTCAGCGATGTCCTGTGTCAACGCCGAATCGCTCATCTCGGCGGCGGCCCGTTCCAGGCCAGCGCGGAGGGTTGCCGCGTCGGGGTCTTGCAGCGCAGAGAGGGCGCGTTCGGTGTTGGCCAGCACGGCGACGGCTTCCTCTGGCGTGATGTTGCCTTCCTGCAGCGCGGCGATGGCTTCTTCCAGCGCCTCCAGCAGGGCGGCGCGCTCTTGCGGCGTCAGCGCCCCGCTCTGTTCGATCTCTTCGCGGAGCGTTTCCAGTTGTTCGGTCTGTTCTTCCAGCGCCTGGCGCAGCGCGCGGCGTTGCGCCAGCACCCCCTCCTGGGGATTGGGCAGGAGCAGGGAGGCAGTCAGAACGAGGGCCAGGGCCAGGGCAGCCAGAGAGGCGCGGCGGGGGATCTGCAACGGCAGCGCAGCGCGGATGTCGACGCGGGACATGGCAGACAGCGTGTCGGCCCGTTGCGCCGCAGCCATGGCTGGCGCCGCTCTGAGCTTTCTGCGGTCGATCTCTAGCGCCGTGGTCAGCCGCTCGGCCAGGCCCAGGCGCAGGTCGAGGGTGCGCGCCAGTTGGTAGCGCGAGCGCGGGCGCAGCCAGGCGGCAACCATCCCGCCAGGGGTGGCGCTCAGCGCCAGCGCGGCGGTGATGAGCAGCAGCGGGCGCTGCGTCAGCAGCGGCCAGATGCGCGCGGCCAGCGCCAGAGTCAGGGCCAGCGCCAGCCCGGCGACCAGGCCCCAGGCGCTCCAGGCCAGGCTGTCCCGCAGCCGTAGCCACAGTCCCCAGCGGCGCAGATAGCTTGTGAGCCTGTTCATGTCACCTGTCCTCCTGTCGGCGGACGCGCAGCACGGTCAGCAGGAACAGAACTGCGCAGAGGAGGAGGGAGAGCGGCACGAAAATGAGCCATCCCGAAGGCACCGGAATGCGGTGCGGCGGCGTCAGGTCCATCCAAAAGAACCACACGCTATTCCCTTCTAACAAGACGATTTCGGTGGCGATGGCGGCTCCCAGGGGAGTGAGGTTGACCAGAAAGTAGAACAGGTAGAAGATGGCTGCTGCGGCGACGGGAGGGGGGGTAGGGGGGGAGTAACTGTAGAGGATAGGATCGATCAGCGTCGGGGTGATCAGGAGGAGGGCGGGCAGGCCGATCATGGTCAGCAGGGCGATGGCGTAGGAGAGGACGGTGGCAACGAGGGTGGTGCGCATGAGGGCCGAGAACAGCAGGCCGATGGAGCCAAAGGTCAGCGCCGTGACCAGCAGAATGATCAGGGCCAGGGCCAGTTCCTGGATTGTCACGCCGCCGAACATAAAGGCCAGGCTTTGCAGGGGGATCGCCGCCAGGATGAGCAGGAACATATAGGTCATTGCCGAGGTCAGCTTGCCGCTGACGATGCGGCGTGCTGGCACCAGCGTCGTGCGCAGCAGCTCGTAGGTTTGCCGCTCCCGCTCGCCGGTGATGGCGCTGGCGGTGAAAGCAGGGGTGATGAAGGCGACGGTAAAGAGCTCGACCAGGACGACGGTGTAAAAGAGCGCCTGGCCCACACTGGACATGTCAGCACTGAGGCTGGGGGTAGAGGACATGGGGGCCGTGATCATGTAATAGATCAGGGAAACAAAAAGGCTCAACAGGAGCAGGTAGACCGTCAACACGATGAACGCTCTGGCGCCGCGCATACGCCCGCGCAGTTCTTTGAGCAGGACGGGGTTGGTTTCCCCTCTCAGTTGGAGCTTTCTGATTTTGACCATGCTATTCCGCTCGCCATCAGGAGACGACCCCTTTGGTCAGACGCATGAAAATGTCTTCCAGGCCACCCGTCTTTTCCTGGAAGCGGATGACGGGGAAGCCTTCTTGCACCAGGGCGGCCAGCAGCGCAGCAATAGCGCTGTCGTCGCCGGAAAACTCGATCGCCAGGTTGCAGCCGTGGTTTTCTGCCAGCGGTGTGACGGCGAGCACATTGGGCTGGTCAGCAAGCCACTGCTGTGCCTCGGCGGCGCGCCCCAGCAGGCCGATCTGGACAGTGCGGTGGGTCTGGATGCGCTCGCGCATCTCCTGGATCGTGCCGCTGGCGATAAGCTGGCCGGCCTCGATGATGCCGATGTGGGTGCAGATCTCTTCGATCTCGGATAGGATGTGCGACGAGACAAAGATCGTCTTGCCCATATTGTGCAGCTCGCGCAGCAACTCGCGCATCTCGACGCGGGCGCGCGGGTCGAGGCCCGAGGCCGGCTCGTCCAGGATCAGCAGTTGGGGATCATGGGCCAGGGTGCGGGCCAGGCAAAGGCGCTGTTTCATGCCTCGCGAGAGAGAGTCCACATAGTCGTCGCGCCGGTGGCTCAACTCGACCAGTTCCAGCAGGTCGTTCACCAGCACGCGGCGCGTGGCCTGAGGAATCTCGTAGCAGGCGGCGAAAAAATCCAGGTATTCCCAGACCTTCATGTCGCCATAGGCGCCGAAAAAGTCCGGCATGTAGCCGATGCACCGACGCACCTCGCGTCGTTGGCGGGTCACGGAAAAGCCAGCTACCCAGGCCTCTCCGCTGGTGGGGCGGAGCAGGGTGGCCAGAATGCGCATCGTGGTGGTCTTGCCGGCGCCGTTGGGCCCGACAAAGCCAAAGACGGCCCCTTCTTCGACAGTCAGGTTCATGGCCTTGAGCGCTGCCCGCTGGCCATAGTGCTTTGTCAGGTTATGTGTCTCGATCAGGATGCCCATCACTGCTGTCCTTCGATGGTGATCAGAACGCTGTTGAGGTAGATGTAGGATCTCAGGGAGGAAAGCTGCATCCGTACCGTGCCATCGCTGCGCACGTAGGGGCCCGGGTTGGGAATCTGGTTGTCGTTCCACGAGACTGTCTGTTCGTCCCAGCTCGCGGTCTCCCAGTTCCACAGCAAGACCTGGGGCGGGTCGTTGAACGTGTCTGGGCTGGTCAGGCTGATCTGCAGACTGGTGACCTGGGTGATAGTGGTTTGCGGCCATATGGTAAAGCGGAAGGTGACCTCCGAGCCGGGGGGAAGGCCGATCACGTCGGGGTAGAATTCGGGATAACCGCTCGTCCCTTCTACTTCGCGGCTGATCTGCTCTGGCCCAAAGGTGATATGTTGCCCGCTGCGGCTTGCCGTGAAGGACAGGCCAAAGATGTAGAGCGTTGTCCCCTGGTAGCTGGCGCGCTGGTCGATCAGTTCGATGTCCAGGGCTGCTTCGTCGCGCCAGCCGACCAGGTAGACGCCTGCCGGGAAGGGCTGGTTGTAGGCGCTCAGGTATGCCCGGGTGAGCTGATAGCGACGGTAGAGGCGGGCGTCGCTATAGTATCCGCCCGATGGAGCAGCCAGGATTTGTGAGCTGAGGTCGCTGGAGAGGGACGGGTTGCTTCCCATCTTGGTATTGATCGCAACCTGCTGGTGCGCTTCCAGGTTGCCGATGTGGTAACTGGCCTGACCGGCCAGGATCATGGCGTCCTCAAGGGGGAGGTCGCCGTTCTGCAGCGTGCCGCGCAGCCATGCCTCTCCGCTGGCATCGATCAAGATTTGCAGGTCGCTTGTGGGAGGCGAGACGGTGACCAGCCCCTCGGCCTGGAGGCTCTGGAGGCCGCCCAACTCGACGCGCAGGTTGCGCAGAGTGCGCACGCTTCCTTCCTCCACGACAGAAAACGCGCCCGGACCGCTCGAGTCGTAGGAATACGTTTCGGGGATGTGGCTGAAGGCGGCGTTGTTGGCGCGGAGGTCATAGCGGGCACGGCGAGGCGAGAAAATGCCGACCAGTTCGACAGCCCGCCCTCTCTGGCTTCCTGCTGGCGCATAGACGATCCCGACCTGGTGCAGGATGGGGCTGTTGCCGCGAATCTGGAAGCCGGTCAAATAGGCGCAGGCGGTAAAGCCGAGCACCAGGAGGGGGATGGTCAGCCAGGCCAGCTCGCGCCGGTCGAAGCGGCGCAGGATGAAATAGTTGAGCGGGCCGATGAGCACGGTGTAAGCGAGCAGAAAGATGAGGAGCTGGCAGATCGAGACGGGCTCGATGCCGGGAATCGTGGCCACTGCTTCGCGGGCGCTGTACGAGTCGGTGACAGAGAAGCCTGGCCTCCTGTTGGGCTGGACTTCGGTGAGCATTTCCCACAGGCGGAGGCGGTCCTCCTGGCGGGTGGGAAAGGGATTCAGCGCGGCGTCGAAGGCGACAAAGGTGACCGTGCCGTTTTCCAGCGGGCGGCGTGCCAGCAGGACCAGGTTGCCTTGCTGGATGAGGGCGTCGGCGCCGTCGCGGAGGGCCGCTTCGGTCACGGCGTAGGGGCCAGCGGTGACGGCGGTATGCAGGTAGGTGCCCAGTGCGGCCAGGTTGTCGACGGTGCGCACGGCGCCGACCTCCACCGGCAGGAGGTGGGCTACCGCTGCGGCGGTCTGTGGCCCCCCTGGACCGCCTCCCACCAGCAGGTGGCCGCCCAGCGCGACCCATGTCTCCAGCGTCTGCAGTTGTTCTGCGCTAAAGGCCGAGGTGTCGCTGTCGTTCAACACGAGCATGTTCAGCGTCTGCCAGCCCAGGTAGTCGCTGGAGAGCTCGTCCGGCTGCAGATGGGCGACGACAGTCTGTCCGCCCGGCGGCGCGACGTCGCTCAAAAAGTTGAACGCTGACGGGTTTTCCCCCACGATGCCGTAGAGGCGGTCCTGCGGGTCCAGGATGTGTGGTACGACGGGTTGGCTGATGAGCGTTCTATCGCCCGAGAGGAGACGGACCTGGAAAGAGCGGGTGGCGGGGATGTGCAGAAAGTAGGCCTTGCGCGAGCCGGTGGGCAGGACGACGGGGTGGCTATAAACGTCGCTGCCGTAATAGTCGCGGATTTCGATCTGCACCTCGCCCTCAAAGCCCGGCCCGCTGTTCGCCATCACGACGCGGACTGGACACCAGCGTCCCTCGATGCAATAGCCATCCATCCCGACATGGACAACGAGGCTTGGTCCGCTGTCCTGGGCCACCGCCGTCACCCCGACCAACAGCATCGCCATCAAGACCCCTGCTGCCAGGACGTGCCACCCCTTGCGCATACCCCTCCCCTTCGGCATCGCCATATAAACGAAAAGCAGTATAGCACAACCCCCTCATCTTGCAACCTCCAACCCTGCCCACTTGCCCACTTGCCTACTTGCCTACTTGCATACTTGCATACTTGCATACTTGCCATTTTCTCCCCTTTCCGTTACAATGACCGCCACCTTTCGTACAGAGAAGAGCGCGATGAAAAAGTGGAGTAGCGCCGAGGTGCGCCAGAGTTTTCTTGACTTTTTTGCGGCCAGAGGGCACACGATTGTCCCCAGCGCCAGCCTCGTGCCGTTTGATGATCCGACGTTGCTGTTCACCAACGCCGGGATGAACCAGTTCAAGGACGTCTTTCTTGGACTGGGCAGCCGCCCCTATACGCGCGCTGTGGACACGCAAAAGTGCATGCGCGTCTCGGGCAAGCACAACGACCTGGAAGATGTGGGGCGTGATGGCTACCACCACACCTTTTTCGAAATGCTCGGCAACTGGTCCTTTGGCGACTATTACAAGAAAGAGGCTATCGGCTGGGCGTGGGAACTGCTGACCCAGGTCTGGGGGCTGGCGCCAGAGCGGCTGTGGGCGACCTGCTTCGAGGACGAGCTGGGATTGCTGGAACGGGACGACGAGGCGGCTGGCTACTGGCGCTCGGAGACGACCATCGATCCTTCTCACATTCTCTTCTTTGGCCGCAAGGACAACTTTTGGGAGATGGGGGAAACGGGGCCGTGCGGCCCCTGCAGCGAGATTCACTATGACCGTGGGCCGGCCTTTTGCCGCCGCGCCGATGACCCCCACCACGTCTGTGGGGTCAATCAGGACTGCGGCCGCTTTATGGAGGTCTGGAATCTGGTTTTCATCCAGTACAACCGCAAGGACGAGGTGACGCTGGAACCGCTGCCAGCCCGCCACGTCGACACGGGCGCCGGCTTCGAACGGCTGGTCTCGATTCTCCAGGATGTAGAGACCAACTATGAAACCGACCTGTTCCTGCCGCTCTTGCGGCGGGTGCAGGAACTGCGCGGCCACGGCGACGCCGAGCGGGAGGAGCACATTGTCGCCTATCGCGTCCTGGCTGACCACGCCCGTGCGGCGACCTTCCTCATCGGCGATGGCGTCCTGCCGGGGAACGAGGGCCGCCGGTATGTGCTGCGCATGATCCTGCGGCGGGCGATCCGCTTTGGCCGCAAGATCGGCTTCGACAAGCCGTTCCTCTCCCATCTGGCCGAGGTGGTGATCGAGACGATGGGCTCTGTCTTTCCCGAGATCGTCAGGCGCCGGCCGTTTATCCTGGCGACGATCCAGCAGGAAGAGGAGCGCTTCCTGCGCACGCTCGACCTGGGGCTGACGCGCCTGGGCGAGGTGCTGGCAGAGGTCGAGGTGCAGGGCGGGACGGCTATCTCCGGCGAGGAGGCTTTCCGCCTCTACGACACGTTTGGCCTGCCGCTGGAAATCACCCGCGACGTCGCCGAAGAACACGGCTTGCTCGTCGACGAGGCTGGCTACCACGCCGCGCTGGCGGCGCAGCGGGAGCGCGCCCGCGCTGCCGAAGCGTTCGAGATGGAGGACGAGGAAAGTCTGCATGCCTATCAGGCTCTGCTGCTGGCGCTTCAGGAGCGCGGCGTGCTGGGCGCCGACGGCGTGGAGCATGACCCGTACACCACCACAGAGCTGGAAACTCGGGTCGTGGCCCTGCTGCGCAATGGCGAGGCGGTGGACGCCGTTCAGCCCGGCGATCCCGTTGAAGTTGTCCTGCCGCAGACGTGCTTCTACGTCGAATCCGGCGGTCAGGTGTCGGACCAGGGCTTGATCGCGGCCTACCCTGCCGGTGCCGATGAGCCGGCCTGGGAGATCGCCGTCGAGGATGTGCGCCGGCCGGTCGCCGGCCTCATCCTGCACGTGGGCCGGGTGGTGAGCGGAACGCCCCGCGTGGGCGACATGGCCTGGGCAATCGTCGACTATGAGCGGCGTATGGACATCGCCCGTAACCACACGGCGACCCACCTCCTGCACCACGAACTGCGCTACGTCCTGGGCGAGCATGTGCAGCAGGCTGGCTCTCTGGTCGCCCCTGACCGCCTGCGCTTCGACTTTACCCACAACGCCCCGCTGACCCGCGAAGAGCTGGAGCGCGTGATGCAGGGGGTCAATGAGGCGATCCTCTCCGATTATCCGGTGACCTGGGAGCGTGATTCGTACCACCATGCGCTGGAGCGCGGCGTCATTGCCCTCTTTGGCGAAAAATATGGCGAGACAGTGCGTGTTTTGCGCGTCGGCCTGCCCGAGACGCCTTTCAGCCAGGAACTGTGTGGCGGCACGCACGTCGGCGATACGGGCGAGATTTGCCTGTTCATCATCCTCTCCGAGCAGGGGATTGGCGCTGGCGTGCGGCGGATCGAGGCGGTGACTGGCCGCTGGGCGATGGAATGGGTGCGCCGCCACAAGCGGGTGCTGGAAGACGCTGCCGAATTGCTCGCCTGCCAGCCGGACGAGGTCGAGCGGCGGGTGACCGGCATCCTGGGCGAGCTGCAGGCGGCGCGCAAGGAAGTCGAGCGGCTGCAGCGCGAGGTGGCCCGCGCCGGTTTCGAGCGGCTCATGCAGGGGGTCATCGACGTGCACGGCGTGCCGCTGCTGGCCGCGCGCGTCGATGTGCCGGACCGTGACGCGCTGCGCGAGATCACCGACTGGTACCGCGACCGCGTCAGGTCGGGTGTGGCCGTGCTGGGCGCGCTGATCGACGGCAGCCCGGCGCTGGTGGCCGCCGTTACGGGCGACCTGGTCGAGCGGGGGGTCGATGCGGTGGAGCTGGTGCGGGGCGTGGCCCGCGTCATTGGCGGAGGGGGCGGCGGCCGCCCGACGCTGGCTCAGGCTGGCGGCAAGGACGCCAGCCGGCTGGACGAGGCGCTGGGGCAGGCAGCCGGGCTGCTGGCGCAGGCCCTGGCCGTCTCGCATCCTGCGGCGAGGAGCCAGGGCTGACAGCCATGCCCTATGTGATTCATCTCCAGGAGAACGATGACTGGGCGGTTTTGCGCGGCCAGTTGCGACGCGCGCCAGAGAAGCGGGTGATCATCGACCTGCCGTGGGAAGCGCGCCTGCTGGTCCGCCCGCTGGATGTGGACCTGGTCCTGCGCGAGGCGGAGCGGCTGGGGCTGCACGTCACCGCAGTCAGCGGTGACCCGGAACGCCGGGCGATGCTGCGACAGGCGGGCCTGCCCACCTTTGCCACGCTGGAACGGGCCGAGGCCAGCTCCTGGGCGCGGAAAAAGTTGCCGCCAGCCGAACCACCGCCGCGCGCCTGGTGGGAGGAGCCGTTGCCCCTCTGGCCGCCGCCGGGCAGGCGATTTATGCCCCGCTGGGCGCGCCATGCCCGCCGTGGTTTGCAGGTGCTGGTCTTTATCGCTACCATCGCCTTCCTGCTCCTGTCTGCCTACGTCGTTGTCCCGCAGGCAAGCATCACCATGACGCCTGACCAGCAGACTGTCCAGCTCATTGTCCCAGTTTCGGTCTCTACCGATCCCGAGCAGGGCGTCGATGTCGACGCTGGCGTGATCCCGGCGCACCAGGTGGGCGATTATTTCGAGGGCTATCTGCAGGTCGAGACGACTGGCACAGCTTCCTTCTCTGCGGGCCGGGCAACCGGCACGGTGCTCTTTACCAATCTCCTGGGGCAGGATGTGTCGGTGCCAGCCGGCACAACCGTGCGCACTTCTGCGGGCAGCTTTCCCGTCCGCTTTGTCACGACTGCCCCTGTCGTGGTTCCGGCGTTTGGACAGGCCACGGCGCCCGTCGAAGCGCTCCAGGAAGGGCTGGCAGGCAACGTGCGCAGCAACCAGATCAACCAGATCGAGGGCTTTTTGGCCTTTTCCCTGCGCGTGACCAATCCAGAGGCCACCTCTGGCGGCGCGACGCAGGATGTGCGGGCGGTGTCGGAAGAGGACCGCCAACGCGCGCAGGCGCTGTTGATCGACCAGTTGCTCGACGAGGCGCGCGTCGGCCTGCAGGTCTATTTGGAGGAGCCATCCCAATTTCTGTTGGAAGAATCACTGACCATCCAGGCGATGGAGGTCTCGTTCGACCGTTTTCTGTACGAGCGGGCCGACCGCCTGGGGGTGCACATGCGCCTGCTGGTGACCGCGTTGGTGGCCGATCAGGACGATGCCGAGGCAGTGGCTTACGCGGCCCTTGTCCGGCACGTCCCGCAGGGATACCGCCTCATTGATGTTGCTTTCGAGATCGGCGAGGTGGCGGAAGAGCCGTTGGGCCCTGGCTTGACCTTTTTCGTCACCGCGACAGGGCGCGTGGCGGCAGAGATCGACGTGGGTCAGGTGCGCGAGATGGTGCGGGGTCAGCCGGTGGCGGAAGCGATCGAGGAACTGAACGCCGATTTGCCTGTTGCCGAGTCGGTGCGCGTCACGGTCTGGCCTGACTGGCTGGAGCGGATGCCGCTCCTGCCCTTGCGCATCGACACCGAGATCGTTCTGGAGTAGTCAACGCGACACGCCATGTCACCCTGAGCGAAGGGTATGTCATCCTGAGCGAAGGGTATGTCATCCTGAGCGAAGGGTATGTCATCCTGAGCGAAGGGTATGTCATCCTGAGCGAAGCGAAGGATCTCGTTACAACGGCTGTCATCCTGAGCGCAGCGAAGGATCTCGTTACAACACGGAATACGCAACACGGATTCCTTTGCCACCCTGACCCTGGGCGAAGGGTATGTCATCCTGAGCGCAGCGAAGGATCTCGTTACAACACGGAATACGCAACACGGATTCCTTTGCCACCCTGACCCTGGGCGAAGGGTATGTCATCCTGAGCGCAGCGAAGGATCTCGTTACAACACGGAATACGCAACACGGATTACCTTACTCGCGGAGGAAAAGTGCGTATCCTGGGCCTGGACCTGGGCGAGCGGCGGATCGGCGTGGCGGTCAGCGACCCTGTCGGCATTGTGGCCCATCCGCTGCAGACGATCGAGCGCCGTTCGCGCAGCGAGGATTTCGCCCGCATCGCCGCGCTGGTGGCGGAATACCAGGTGGAGCTGGTGCTTGTCGGCCTGCCGTTGACGCTGCGCGGCGAGGTCGGCCCGCAGGCGCGCCAGTACGAACGCTATGCCCAGGCGCTGGCGGGGGCGCTGCCGGTGCCGCTGCGGATGTGGGACGAGCGGTACAGCACCGTCGAAGCAACCCGGGTTCTCCAGCAGATACGCAAAAAGAGTCACAGCCTCAAGAGAGGGGAAGTCGACGCCGTGGCTGCGGCGGTGATTCTGCAGTCGTTCCTGGACAGCCAGGCGGCACAAAGGGAGGACGAGAACGGAGCATGGGAGAGATCATCCGAAGGACAGGACGGATTCTGATTTTCCTGATCGCGCTGGGGGCGGTAGTTGCCCTGATCGTTATGGTCGCACGCGCCTTGCGCCAGTCGCCGACTGTCGGCGTCTCGGTTTGTGGCCTGCGGCCGCCCGAGTCGGTGGGAGCGGTGGCCTTGGAGACCTACATCCAGATGCATGCCGAGGAACTGGCGCAGCCGGCAGGGGACGACGATACGCCGGTGACTTTTGTGATCGAACCCGGGCAGACGGCTGTCGACATCGGGACGCGCCTGGAGGAAGCGGGGCTGGTGTCCAGCGGCGAGCTGTTCCGCCGTTATCTCCAGTACCAGGGACTGGACTCTGCGCTGGAGGCCGGCACCTATACCCTGCGCCAGACGATGACCATCCCCGAGATCGCCCAGGCGCTGCAAAGAGCGCAGCGCCAGGAACAGACGCTGGTCATCCGCGAGGGACTGCGGCTGGAAGAGATCGCCGCTCAGGTGGCGGCGCAGACCAACGTCTCTGAGGCGGATTTTCTGGCCCTGGTGACCAGCGGCTGGCGCAGCACCGATCTGGTGAACTATGAGTTTCTCGCTGCTCTCCCGCCGACGGCGACGCTGGAGGGCTTTCTCTTTCCAGACACCTACCGTCTGCCCGAAGAGGCTACCGCTTACGATGTTGTCTCGCGGATGATTGCGGCGTTCGATGAGCGGATCGCTCCGGCCACGCGACAGGCAGCGGCAGCGCAGGGGCTGAGCGTTTACGAGATGGTCACCCTGGCTTCCATTGTCGAACGGGAGGCGGTGCTGGCGTCCGAGCGGCCATTGATCGCCAGCGTCTATCTCAACCGGCTGCGCGCGGGCTGGCTGCTCGCCGCCGATCCCACCGTGCAGTACGGTCTGGGCTATGACGAGGCAACCGGGACGTGGTGGCGCCGGCTCTACTTCGACACGCTGGGCATTACCAGCCTGGCTGAGATCGACCACCCGTACAATACCTATCGCTATGCCGGGCTTCCGCCGGGGCCGATTTGCAGCCCGGGCCAGGCTTCGATCGAGGGTGTGGCTTTTCCCGCTGCGTCGGACTATTACTACTTCATCGCCAACTGTCACGCCAGCGACGGCAGCCACCTCTTTGCTGTAACCGAGGAAGAGCACTATGCCAACTTTGCCTCGTGCAGTGGCACGGCGCCTTGATAGATGAACAAAACTCGCCCCACCGGGGCAATCCGCAGCGTATTGTCCGCTCTGATCGTCCTTCTGCTGGCAGCCTGCAGCCTTCCCGGCTCTGTCCGCCCCACGGTCAAGATCGGCCTGGTAGCCCCCTTCGAGGGGCGCTATCGTTACATCGGCTACGATCTCTTTGCGGCGGTCCGTCTGGCGTTGCGCCAGGCGAACCAGGCTGGCGGGGTGGGGGGCTATGCTGTCGAATTCGTGGCCTATGACGACGGCGGCGATCCCCAAATGGCCGCGTTGCAGGCGCGCAAGCTGGCGCTGGACCCCGACGTGATGGTGGTGATCGGCCATTTTCGGGAGGAGACGACGGCGGCGGCGCTGCCCGTCTATGGGCAGGCGGGGATGTCCCTGCTCGTGCCGGGCATCCTGGTTGATGAGGGGGCGGAAGCGGATGGCGTGATCTGGCTGGGCCCGCCCGCGGATGTCGTGGCGGACGAGTTGCTGGCCGATGTAGAGAGCGTGACGCTGCTAGGGAACAGAGGCGCGCTGAGTGCGGCGTTGCAGCGTTGCGCCGTCCGGCGGGGGATCCATCTGGCTGTGATGGCCCAGCCGACCGCGGCAGAGGCGGGGGAAGTGGTCATCTGTGCGGCGGATGCGCTCACCTGCGGCGAGGCTGCGGCGGCGCTGGCGGCGGATGGCTGGCGGGGCGAGTTCCGCGGCGGGCCTGAGCTGGCGGCGGCGGATTTCGTGGCGGCGGCGGGGGATGGGGCGACGGGAGCGTTGTTTGTCACGCCGTGGCCTTTTCCTGCCGATGTCACCTCAGAGGAGTGGATCGCTGCCTACAGGGACGTCGCTGGCGGGGCGGCGCCAGGGCCGCTGGCTCTGCCTGCATACCAGGCCACCCTGCTGGCGCTCGATGCGCTGGCGCAGAGCGCCGTAGCGCCCGCTGGCCCTACGCGGGCAGGGGTTGCTGCCGCGCTGGCTGCGGACCGTCCTTTTGAATTGTACTGGTATCGGATTGCTCCAGGGGGGCGGATTATTCCTCTTCCTGCCTCGGCGGGGTTTTGACCTGCGCTTGCTTGAAAATACCGCTCTCCATGGGCGCCTTTTTCTGCGACGCCTCTGCCCGCTTGCCGATGTCCATCCAACGCGCCTGATCGACAGGCCCATCGGAAGCAGGCGCGCGTTGGGCGACGTCGGCCCACAGGTCCATCTCTCCCAGCGGGAAAACGCTGCGCACAAAGATCATCGCATAGCCGCCGATCTTTTTCCGCAGGCGTTCCATCTCTTTCTGCAGCTCGGCGATCTCCCTGCTGAGCTGCTCTTTGATCCGCGGGTCACTGACTTGTCTCTGGACCTTCATCTTGATCCCCATCTGGGCCTGGTAGAGCACGAGCGCTTCGATGGCCTCGGCCTTTTTGGGGAACTGCTGGGCCAGTGGCTTGAGCTTTTCGTCGATGGAGGCATAGCCCTGGGCGGCGCGGACCTCAGCGCCGCTGACGCCCACTTCGCGGTCGAGTGTCTCAGCGAACCAGTTGCGCTGCTCCCGTAGCCCCAGGTTGATGAAGAAGGCGATCAGGCCAACGCCGGCCAGGCCAAGTGCGACCAGCAGAGGCACCACCAGGCCCTGGGGCAGCCTTTGATTTCTGGCGATGCTGTTGAAAATGGCGTGCAGGATGATGGCGGCCAGCCATCCGCCGAGCATGGCCAATCCGCGGCCAGAGCGCTTTTGGAAGCGGAAGCGTCCCACCGCCGCGCCGACCAGCGCCGACGCTGTGCCGTGCATCAGGCATGTGGAGAAGGAGCGCACCAGCATCACCCCCAGGCTGGCGGCGCCCTGGGACATGTACAAAAAGTTCTCGGTGATCGAAAAGCCGATCCCGGCGGCAAAGCCATAGATCGCCCCGTCGACGAAATAGGTGAACTCGGGACGGCGGGCGATATAGAACAGCGAAAGGGACTTGAGAATTTCCTCGGCGATGGGGGCGAACACGACAAAGAGCAACAGCAGGCTCCAGCCCATGCGGGTGATGAAAGGAACGGCCACGTAGGTGTTGAAGAGGAAAGAAAGCCCCAGGCCGCCCAATGCTCCCCAGAAGGCGCAGACGAGCACGAGCGCAAAGGTGCGCGAGGCGTAGAGGTCGAGCGTATAGATGATGACCAGAAAGACGACGGGGATACCGACTGCAATCAACACGGCAAGGATAGATTGCATATTACATCTCACCTCTTGACGCAAGGCGCAGGCAATTGTCGGCATAGATCGAGAAGAGAGCTTTGTAGGAGGGAAGGGGGGTGTCCCTCTCCAGGCTTTGGGCGATCTCTTTCATCAAGCTGCTCAGGGGTTCGCGGTTGGCGCGGATCAGATGGGCGCATGTTTCCCTTGCTGCCTCCGTATGGCCTTTTTCGGCAAGGGCCCAGCAGAGCGCGGCGCTCAGCCAGGGATGGAGCGCGTGATCCGGGGGCAACTCCCCTTGCGCTGCCGCCAGCGGCGCGGCGTCCATCTCTTTGAGCAAGGGGATCAGCATGGCGATTTTGGCCCGCAGGCGCCCCTGGTCGCTGCAGGCTGCGCTTTCGAGGGCGGCCTGGTAGGCGGCAAAGGATTCGGCCATTTCGTCGCGCAGGGCGTGGAGGTCGCCGAGGCCCTCGCGGGCCAGGCAGCGATCGAGGGCGGTGCTCTCATCTGCTGCCACGCTCAGGGTTTGGGCGTAGAACGTCGCGGCGGTCTCGTAAGCCTGGCGGGCGCGCGATTTGTCGCCGGCCAGGCGGGTGAAGTGGGCGGCCTGCGCTGCCCTATCACTGAGGGAGTAGTGGTAGGCAATCTGTTCCAGCCGCTCGTAACGGGCTGTCTCATCGGCGCCGGCCAGGTAATCCGCGATCTGACCGTGCCACTCTCGACGGAGAGCGTGGGAGAGCGTGGCATAGATGGCGTCGTGGAGCGATTGGCTGCTGAAGGTGTAGACGGGCGCCGGCGGCGGCGGCGCGATGATCGAGCGGCGGGCCATCTGGTCGAGCGTTTCGTCCAGCCTGACCGGCGGCAACAGGTCGCGGGTGAGATGGGCCAGCAGGCTGGCCGGGAAAGCTGGCCCGATCATCGCGGCCCGCCCGATCACCGCGCGCGCTGTGGGCTCCAGGCTGCCGACCTCGGCCAGCAGCAGTTCCTGGAGCGAGAGCGGCAGGGGCGGCGGCGGACCGCTCCAGCGGGCAATGCTGTCGTCGGGATCGACAATGACGGCGTTCGCCTCCCGCAGCGACCGGCAATAGGTGGTCACAAAGAGCGGATTGCCCGCCGAGCGTGCCATCAGCCATTCGGCGAGCGCTGGCTCCAGCCGCTGGGCGTGCAGGATGAGAGCGCCGAGGGCCTCGGTGTCGGGCGCAGAGAGCGCGCCAAGCACGAGCTGGTCGCCCTGCCACTCGATGCCGGGGCGGGCGGTGAGGAGCAGGAAGAGAGGGTGGCTGCGGGCAGCGCTGGCAATGGCCTGCAGGACGCGCCAGGAATCGGCGTCCATCCACTGGATGTCTTCGATCATCACCAGCGTCGGCTGGCGGAGGGCCTGGGCGATCAGCAGCCTGGGCAAGGCGGTGGGGATAGACGATCGTTCGCGCAGCGTGTCCCAGATCGAGGGCGCTTTTTCCTCGGCGCGGCCGGGCCCCGCTTTGGCAGCGCGCTCCCTGAGCAGGGCGGCCAGCTCCTGCACGCTGCTTTTCTGCGGTTCTGCCTCGCGCTGCAGGGCAGCGAAAAGCCCGCCGCGCCCAACAGCGGCTGGCTCGACGGCGCGCGCCGCCAGGCGTTCGGCCGGGAGCCCCAACAGGTCGGTGAAAGCCGGCAGGTAGGGGGCCATCTCGAAGCTGGCAAGCTGCTGGCGTAGCTTTTGTCGCCGCCCGGCAGTGGAGGCGTCGTCGTCCAGCCCGAACCACTCGGCCACCAGGTCGGCCCAGGGGGCGTAGGGCAGGGTCTGGGTAAAGACCTGGCAGCGGCCAGTCAGGATGGCAAAGCCGCGGTGGGCGGCCGAGTTGGCGATGACAGCGGCCAGGTGGTTTTTGCCCAGCCCGGCGTCGCCGAGGAGGGCCAGCGCGCCGCCACGGCCGGCCTGGGCCTCGTCGAGCATGATCGACAGGATGGCCTGCTCCCGCTGGCGGCCGATCAACGGGTAATCGGCGATGTGAACGCCACGGCCGCGCTTGAGGCCGGTCAGGTTGAAGCGCGGCACCGGCTCGGCGATGCCCTTGAGGGGGATGGGCGGCAGGGGCTGGGCCTGGAAGTCGTCTTGGACCGCTTCCCAGGCCAACGGGTCGAGCACGATCTGCCCCATCTCGGCCTTGCTCATCAGGCGAGCAGCCAGGTTGACGGCGGGGCCGGCGACGACGTATTCGCGCCGCTGCGGGTAGCCGATCTCGCCGGTAAAGATGCGGTCGTAGGTCATGCCGATGCGCTGAGCCAGCGGCGGGTCGAGGCCCATTTCCTGGTTGATCTGCTCCAGGGCGCGCTTCAGCTCCAGGGCGGCGGAGGCGGCCAGGCGGGGAACGCCCTCGTGGGGTGTCGGCGCGCCAAAGGCGTTCAGCAGGGTAAAGCCCCTGGCGTAGGGATCGACCTGGCTGATGATGCCCTCGCGGTCGGAGACGATCTCCTGGGCGCGGACAAAGTAGCGCTGCAGGGCCTGGGTGGCGACCTCGGGGCCGGCCTCGCCCAGCGCCAGTTCTTCCAGGCCGAGGATGTTGACAAACTGGGTGGCTACGGGGGGGTGGCGGCGAAAGTCCTCGCCGCGGACGATCTGCTGGAGCAGGACGGAGGGGATGAAGGGGGCGATAGCCTCGACCTGATCCAGCGCCTGCTCCAGGCTATCGACCAGATCGGGGATGCGGCGGCTGAGCAGGGCGGCCAGGCGGCGACGGCGGCGGGCTGGCGGCACGGCTTCGTAATCGGTCAGTTCGCCGCTGCGGATGCTCGTGACAATGTTCCCCTGCAGGGTAAAATCTTTTTCGACGAGGGGCAGGATATGGGGGCCGACGCTGACCTGCCCGGGCTCGGCGGCGCCCTCTGCCTGCATCGAGCCCTGGACGGGGCCGCCGCTGATGAGCAGTTCCATGCGCTTGCGCGAGCCGATGACGGCGGCAAGGGCGCGTCCCCGCTCGACGCCGGCGCTCATGGTGAGCGAAAATGTGCCGTAGGGGGTCTCCATGCGCTCGAAGGGCCTGACCGCTTCGACCAGGCGCAAGGCGGTGCGCGTGGCCCAGCGGGCATCTTCCCCGTCGGGCCGGGCGGGGAAATAGGCAAGTATTGCGTCGCCGGCAAAGGTGAGCAGGTCGCTGCCGGAGGTCAGGAGAGGCTCCAGTATGGCGGCCAGCAGGCTGCCCATCAGCCGGTTCATCTCTTCGCGGCCAGCGGTGCCGTGCCGCGACATCTCGCCGGTGAGGGCGGTAAAGCCCGTGACATCGGCAAAGATAAAGGACCCTTCCAACAGCTCGCCGCGTGGCTCGCCCGGCTGAGGAGAGAGTTCGAGCAGGTAGCGGGGGAGGTAGGTGGTCAGCGTGTGGTAGAGGGAGTCGAGCGCCGAGATGGCCTCCTGGACGGATGTAACCAGAGACCGCTCTCTCTCTGCGGGGATCGCTTCCAGCGCAGGGAAAGCGCGCAGGCGCTCGAACAGAGAGGGCGGGAGCAGAGGGGCCAGGCGGCGCAGCAGGTCAGGCCAGGTAGCGCGTGGCCCCTCTTTCAATCCTCCAGCTTCTCCCCCAAAGCGGCCCAAAGGCTTCCCGGTATGTCTTTCGGGTTCGTCCGGCCGTAGTAAACGGTGTAAACTGACTCTCCTTGCCGCTCCACACACTTGAGATAGCCGTTTTCAACCAGCGAGTCGAGAATCTCACTGACCGTTTCGGGTGTCTCCTGGAGAAATTCGACAGCCTGTTGCAGGGTAATCTCTTTTTCGCGGATGATGCGGTTCATCAGAGTGCGATGCGTTCGGGGCAGGGCGAGCAGGTCCGATACCTTGATGCCTTGTTGGCGGGCCTCAACTTTTTTCCCAATCGCGTCGAAGATGCCCATGTTGTCCCTCCTAGTAGAACTCTGGCATCTCGACGGGTTCCGGCTGTGGTTGACACTGGCCGCACCAGAGGACATTCGAGACGACAATAGCTTTGGGGGTCTGGTTACCGCCGAGGTACATTGCCAATATGGTCGGAAGTGTGGTCGAGTGATGGTCTTTGCATACCCCACGACCGCAGAACTTGCACACGCCGACGGCTGGCTCTCCACACTCGTAGCAGATCATGGGGTTAGATCCCTTCGATCGCGGTGACAATGTTCCGGATCGCTGCAGAGACGGGATGGTCCGGGTAGCGCAGGGAGAAAATGTCCGCTGACTGCATGCGGGCGACATCTTCGGAGAGGGGGATGATGGCGACGACCTCGCTGTTGTAGGTGCGCTGGGCCTGCTCGCGCAGGTCATCAAAGTCGTAGGAGGAGAGGGCTTTGTTGATGACCAGGAAGAGCGCCGGCACGTCGAGCTTGCGGGCCACGTCCACCGTGACGGCGGTGCCCTGAAAGTCCTGCTGGTCGGGCCGCATGATGATGATCAGGATGTCCGAAATGGCGATGGAGAGCAGGGTCTCCTCGTTCAGGCCAGGGTGGGTATCGATGACCAGGTAATCCAGATTGAGTTTTTCGATGAGCGCCTGAAAACCCTCGTTGAGCATGCCGACGTCATAGCCCTCGCGCAGGACGCGCGCGATCTCGCCCGCGCGGAGGCTGGAGGGGATCAGGTACAGGTTGCCTGGCTTGATGGTGATCTCGCCGGTCTGGAAGCGCCCCGTCACGTCGTAAGCTGTTTCCTGGATCTCGCAGCGGCCCCACAAATAGTCGTTGAGCGACTTTTGGATCATTTCCTCGTCCATGCCAAAGAGGACGTGGATACCGGGCGATTGAATGTCGGTATCAATCACGCCGACGCGCTTGCCGCTGGCGGCAAGCTGAGCGGAGACATTGGCGCTGATGTTGGACTTGCCCGTGCCGCCGCGGAAGGAATGGATGGATATGATTTTACTCATGCTATTCTCCTTTCTTGCGATAGGTCTGGTTTTCTGGGTTGCTTTTTGAGCCTGTTTGCGGAGCTTTTGCGCCTGGACGATCAGGTCCTGGAAATAGTCCGTCTCGACGATTTCCGCCACGTGGCGTTCCCGTTTGCTCTCGTCGATCTGGATGCGCAACTGGGCGACTTGTTGCTTGAGCTGTTCCTCGCGCTCCTGGACGACGCGCACCATGCTCTTGACGGCGTCGGCGACAGCCATCAGCGCGTCGTCCTGCAAGTCGACGTTTGCTTGCAGGTTTTGCATGGCCTGCTCGTAGCTGCCCTCGGCGACCAGGCGGGTCCACTGGCCCAGCCATTCGACATAGTTGATCATATGCCGGGCGCGGTCGCTGAGGAGCTGGATGATGGCCTGTGAGAGGGCGGGGGACTGGTGGACGCGGGCCAGGAAGCGCTCGCGGCTGAGGCGGCGCAGGGTGGTGGGGCCGACGGCGGCGGCACTGGCCGAGCGCGGACGGTCATCGACCAGCGCCAGTTCGCCGAAAGCTTCGCCGGGCTGCAGGGTGTTGAGTGTCAGCTCGCGCCCTTCCTCGTCGTAGGTAAAGATGCGTACCTGGCCCGACTCGATGATGTAAAAGGCATCGCCTCGCTCGCCGCGCTGGAAGAGGATCTCACCGTCCTCCAGATGCACGGTTTCCATGGCCTCACCCATGGAGGAGACCTCTTCGAACAGCAGCGAGCGGATCTGCGAGATCTGGTCTGTCATGATCGGCTGGATGCCCGGCGCAGGTTTTGGGCCTGCTGGGCCAGACTCTGAAAATACTCGCTCTCGACGATCTCGGTCACCCGTTGCTGACGTCCAGCCTCGTCGATCTGGATGCGCAGTTGGAACGCCTCCCGGCGCAGCGATTCTTCGCGTGTCTGGATGGCCTTGACCATCTCGCGCATGGCCGCTGCAACGGCGACCAGAGAACCGTCGGCAGAGTTGGAGCTCTCTTCGATGAGGCGCACGACCCGGCTGTAGCGTCCCTGGGCCACCAGCCGCGCCCACTGGCCCATGCGCTCGATATAGTCGGTCAGGTCGCGGACGCGATCGCTGAGCAGCTCGATGATCTCGCGGACCAGGCCGGGCGAGGTGTGCAATTTGGCCAGGAAATCCTCGCGGCTGAGGCGGCGCAGGGTGGTGGGGCCGACCGCGGCGGCGCTGGCCGCGCGGGGCTGCTCGTCGACCAGGGCCATCTCGCCAAAGGTGTCACCGGGACCGAGGATGTTGAGGGTGATCTCCTGCCCCTTCTCGTCGAAGGTGAAAATGCGCACCTGGCCTGTTTCGATGACGTACAGCGCATCGCCCCGCTCTCCTTTGTGGAACAGGACCTGACTATCCGTCAGGTGCACCGTCCGCATCAGTGCATCCAGCAGAGCCATTTCTTTGGATAGGAGAATCTTGCTCAGCGTCATCGACCAGGTCCTTGCCTGTAATGGTACACCAGTTTTCGCCTCGACGCAAATATAGTTCCCCCGCCGCGATCACTGCTTGCGCAGGTCGCGGGCCTGCTGGGAGAGCTGCTGGAAATAGGAGCTGCTGGTGATGGACTCGACCTGGCATCTGCGCCTGTCCTCGTCGATCTGGATGCGCAGTCTGGCGGCCTCCTGGCGCAGTTTGTCCTCGCGCTCTTGAATAGCCCTGACCATGCTCTTGACCGACTCAGCGACGGCGGCCAGCGTGCGGTCGCCGCTTTCCTGGACCTGTTGGATGCTTTGCATGACCTGTTTGTACTTGCCCTCAGCGACCATGCGCGCCCACTGCCCCAGTTGCTCGATGTACTCGGTCAGGCTGCGGGCGCGCTCGCTCAACAGTTGAAGGAGGGCCTGGGTCAGGGCAGGAGAGGCGTGCACCCGTGCGCGGAAATCGTCGCGGCTGAGGCGCAGGAGGGTGACCGGGCCGATGGCCGAGACGCTGGCGGAGCGAGGGTTGTCGTCGAGCAGGGCCAGTTCGCCGAAGGCTTCGCCGGGACCCAGCCGGGCGAGCGTGATCTCGCGCCCTGCCTCGTCGCAGGTGAAAATGCGCACCTGCCCGCTCTGGACGATGTAGAATGCATCGCCTGGGTCGCCGCGGTGGAAAAGGATGTCGCCGTCGCTCAGCTCGACGGGGCGCATCGCTTCCCGCAGCCGTTCCATCTCTGTCGCCAGGAGAGCGCGAATGAGAGCAGCCTGCTCGCTCATGCTGCTTTGATAGTACACCATTTTTGCTGTTGGTGCAACTGAAATCTGGCTTGATCTGTGATTACCTGCCACAGATTACACGGAAACGAAAGAGGCGCGGTTTCCCCAGCAGCCAGGCGCTATAGGCCCACGGCAGCAGAAAGGTCGTGCTCACGGCCATCAGATTGATGCCGAGGGTGTTTTCCCAGTTAGCGATGTGGGGGATCCAGAACCAGACAAAGCCATAGATGACGTAAGAGACCATCACCGTCATGCTGAACAGGCCGGCCTGCGCCGGTGCTGAGGCGGTAGGCTGCAGGGCTGCCAGCGCCACCAGCCAGGTGACGTACCACGGCTGGAACCAGGGCGTGGTGAACAGCAAGAGGAAAAGCACGAAAAGGTAGGCGTTTTGCAGCGCGCGCGCTGGTTTGATCCACGTGCTGAGCAGGCAAATCCCGTACCATCCCCCCAGCGCGGCCAGCGCAGCCAGCCGGACGGCTTGCTGGGCGGCCTCTCTTTCCCAGCCCGCCATGCGCAGCAGGAGGCTTGCGATTGTGGGCAGCGAGTGGGTGAACAGGTCGGAGCGCTGCGAGAGATTGGTCAGCGCCGGCAGAGGGTCGGGCAGCGAGAGATAGGCCAGGCCGACGACAGCCAGCGCCAGCAACCCGCCGCTCACCAGCGTCTTGAACGAAAGGGGCCTGTCGCTGCGGGCGCGGGCAGCAGCAAGCAGGAAAAGGAGCAGCAGGGGGGCCGTCGGAATCTTGATCAGGAAAGAGAGCGTGAGGGCGACGGTCATCAGCAGGGGGCGCTCCAGTTCCCACAACAGGATGCCCAGCAGCGCCAATGCCATCATCGTGGCGTCGTTGTGGCCGTTGACGGCAAATTCGTACAGGATCAGCGGGTTCCAGGCGAAAAAGAGCAGGCCGGCCGGCGCCAGCTCCGGCTCGCGGCGGCGGAGGATGAGGTAGATGAGCACGGCCTGGGTCAGATAGGAAAAGACGGCGACGGCTTTGAACCCCAGCAGGTTGAGCAGCAGGCTCTGGTTGCCCATCGCCCAGACGACGAGGGCGCTGACGTGCATCCAGAGCGGGCCATAGTTGGGCGAGATGTAGCGAAAGGCCGAATAGGCGGCGAAGCGGGCTCCTTCGACGTGGGCCGGCGGGATGACGAGGGGGTTTTGGCCGAAATAGGCCAGCTCTTCGCCGTGGGTCACATAATCGACCACGTCCCCTGCGCCGATGGGGTAGGTCAGACAGAGTGGCAGGGCCAGGCCAAGGCCCAGCAGCAGGACGAGCGGCGCCAGTTCGCGCGCCGGGCGCAGGCGACAGATACGGTAGGCGATGGCGTAGAGTCCGAAAAGAGCTGCAAAGGTGGCCAGGAAGAGGACGGCCGGCAGCGGCTTGCGGTCGGCGATTTCGGGCATGCTGATGGGGGTGCGGCTGACGTGGGTAAAGATGTCATAGGGCAGGATGATCGAGCCGATGTAGAGGGCCAGAGAGAGGGCAAAGAGCAGACAGAGCAGGACGACAGTTCGCCGGAAAGAAGGCTCCTTTCTGCCCGGTGGCCTGCCCATCGGCTCAGCGCTCCCGCCCCACCAGCGACAGAGCCAGATCGCGCAGCGTCGCGGCGGCATCCCCGCGCAGGCTGGCGGCATCCAGCGCGGCGAGGGCCTGCGCGGTGTGCTTCTCGGCCCTCTCCTGGCAGAACTGGCGGCTGCCCACAGCCTCTAGTTCTCGCGTAGCCCTTTCGACATCGGCGGGGGTGAGTGCAGGGCTGGCCAGCAGCGTCCGCAACGCCTCGCTGTGCGCCAGGCCGTGCAGGATGGGCAGGCTCTTTTTGCGCCGGATCAGGTCTGAACCGACCGGTTTGCCGGTCACGGCCGGATCGCCCCAGATGCCGAGGATGTCGTCCTGGATTTGGAAGGCCAGTCCCAGGTGGAGGCCGAAAGCGCGCAGGCCGTGGCGCTGGGGCGGCGGGGCCTGAGCGACCAGCGCGCCCAGCTCGCAGGAGGCAGCCAGCAGCGCGCCGGTCTTGCGCTCGATCATGGCCAGATACTCTTCGACGTTCACCTGGGCGCAGCTCTCGAAGCGGATGTCCAGGAACTGTCCTTCCGTCAGCCGCAGGCTGGTCTCGTTGAGCAGCCGGGCGGCGTCGACGACGGCCTCGGCGGGCAGGCCGGCCTTGTCCAGGCGCAGCAGGGCCAGTTGGGAGAGGGTATAGAGCGCGTCGCCGGCATTGAGCGTCTGGGGGATGCCCCACAGCGTCCAGGCGGTGGGCCGCCCGCGACGGGTGGTGTCGCTGTCCTCGATGTCATCGTGGATGAGCGAGAAATTGTGTACCAGCTCGACCGCGGCGGCGGCGGGGAGAGCGCGCGGCCAGTCGCCGCCGCAGGCTTCGCAACACAGCAGGCAGAACAGCGGGCGCAGCCGCTTGCCGCTCTGCTCGTTGGCTGGCTGCAGGTTCTGGTCGGCCCAGCCCAGATGATAGCAGAGATAGCCATAGAGGTCGTGCAGGGCAGGGGTGGGCGGCTGGAGCAGCGAGCGCATCTCGCTCTCGACAGCGGCAAGGTAACGCGCCATCAGTGCCTGGTTGGCCATGGTCAGTACTTTCTGGACGGCTCTTCGTAACCTGGGCAATCGATCGGTGTTGTTGTAAGTGGCATCATACCAGCGGGCAAGTGCTTTGTCAAATGCTTGACAAATCCCGTGGGGTGGCTACAATACAACCACTTTTGAAGGAGGAACACACATGGACCTGGAGCAAAAAATCATCGATATCATTGTTGAGCTGCTGGGCGTCGAGCGCGAGAAGGTGACGAAGGACGCGCGCTTCCGCGAGGACCTGGGGGCTGACTCGCTCGATCTGGTTGAGCTGATCATGGCCTTTGAGGAGCACTTTAACCAGACGATCTCGGACGAGGAAGCGCAAAAGATCACCACCGTCGGCGAGGCCATCGAGTACGTCAGGCAGCATATGGCATAGGGACCGCTGTGCCTGTTGGGTTGAAAAGGTCACCAGTGCTTACCTGGTGACCTTTTTGTAACTGCTCGTAACTGCCCAGCGAAGCTTCGCCTCACACCAACGAGGGAATGGAACACGGAACTGGTCACCTGACACTTTTGATCGGGCAGTACACGGATTCACACGGATGCTACGGATAGACACGGATTGCTAACCCGTAAATACCCGTCTTACCTTTGTTTCCCGTTCAATGGGACACAGATGGGCACGAATGGTACAGATTTCATCCGTGCTGATCCGTGAAATCCGTGTGTATCCGTGTCCTGATTTCAAACTGTCGGGTAGCCAGAACACGGGATACAGGTAAACTGCCTGTTTTCCGTAACTGCTCACCACCAAGTACACGGAGTACACAAAGGGTACAAAAACAGCCTTGATGGGTTCAACCTTCGTGTCCTTTGTGTCTTTGGGGTAAAAAGCCGTCAGACTGAGCAGTACGTAAATTCGTGCAAAAGGAGAAGAGATGAGCGACGAAAGAAACGGAGCGACGGTAGACCCCAACGAAGAAGTTGCCCACATCATCCGCACGGCCAGGTTGCTGGGCGTGGAAGTGGATGAAACGGACGTGGCCCAATGGCTGACGGCGATGGCGGCAGCCCAGTTTGAGTCGAAGGATTGGGCGATCGATGAGGAAGTTGGCATTTTCGGCCATCGTATCACCCTGCTTGATTTCGAGCTGGCGACGCTGCAGCGCTATCGGCGCATCGCCGACATTGTCCAGTTGCCGGACACGCCCAACATCGAGACGGCGATCAGCCTTTCCGGCAGCGCCGCGCAGGGGCGCATCCAGCGCTATCCTGGCGACTGCGACTATTTCGAGCGGGTGAACATCAAGGCGGCGACACGCGAAGAGGCTTGCCGTCTGCTTGGCCAGTTGATGCGCGAAAAGGCGCTCGCTTTTCTCAAAGGACCGACCTACGACCTGATCGAAGTGCGCTTTGGCACGTGGAAGACGGACGTGGTGCGCGACGGCAAGCCGGTCAAGGCCGGCTCGTCGATCACCTGGCGGCCGGAAGAGGTGCAGGCTGGCAAGATGGAGGTCTTTCGGCCCGACGGTCAGCCGTGGACGGTCGAATGGTCGTATGGCGAGCTCGACCCCGGCTGGTGCAAGATGGACTGGGTGATCGCCGAGCCGGAGGAGGGGCGGGTGGTCAATGCCAGCAACATGCTCGATGTGACCTGGGAAACGCCAGAGGGGGAGATCGTCCCCCTGGATGGCTTTCTTGACCCCTACTTCCAGGAGGTCTATCTGGAGGCCGAGTCGATCCCGCTGTTTTCCAAGCTGGCGCAAAGGGTTTCCCCCCAGGCGTTGGGCGAATACGTCTATCAGCTCACCGAACAGGTGCGCAAGTACACTCACGGCAATGCCAACTACGGCAAGGCGGCCAAGCGGCTGTACAACATTTTTCGCCTGACCGGGCAGCATGAGGCGGCGGCGCTGATCCGCGAGCTGTTCGACGAGCCGGCGGCGCTGCTCTACCAGGTCTGGTCGCTGATCGATACCCTTGATGACGCCGGGCGCTCCGATTCTTCGCTCGACCGGGAGGCGGTGATCAGCCAGATGGATCAGTTGATCCGCGAAGTGATCGATCTGCTGGAGGGCCCTCAAGAAACGGGGATCGTGATGGCGCTGCTGCGCCTGCGCGACAGCATCACCGGCGTGCGTCGCCTGGAGGCGGCGGAGTGGAGCGGGATCATTTCGAGCTCGCGGGAGCAGGTCGAAGAGGAGGTCAACAACTATTTCCGCGCCAAACTGCTGGCGATACCGCAGGTGGTGGCGTTTTTGGAACGGATGGACCAGAGCGCTTAGCGCGCTGCGCTCTGGTCAGGAGGGGGCTGCGAGGGGGCAGCCCTTTCGCTTTGTATCGCCAGCGCGACCAGGGTGAGGACACAGCCCACAGCGTAGGTCCAGGCGCCCCAGCCAGTGCCGACGGGAACAGCATAGAGTTGGGCAAAGAGGGGGCGGACGCGCAGCAGCATCAGCAGGGCGGGGGCCGCTGCGCCGAGGGTGAGCGCTGCGGCAAGCCCCCGGCGTGCCGGGGACGGCAGGTGCCTCAGCGAGAAACTCGCGCCGATCAGGAGCAGGGCGGTGGCGGCGGCTATGAGCTGCCCGCGATATTCGGGGTCGCGGTGGGCGCTGAGGATGGCCGGGTAGGGGGGCAGGGCAGCCAGAGCGATGCCCGCTCCCAGGGGGGGGCAGAGAAGGCGAGCGCAGCGGGAAGGTTGCGGGGCGAAAGCTGGCAGTGCTGCCAACAGCACCCCCGAGGCCAGGAGCGGCAGCAAAAAGCCCTCGCGGAAGAGGGTCACTGCGCCGGCGCGCACGGCCGGCAGGAACTTGGTGACCTCGAAGAGAAAGAACCCACCTACGTTGAGGCCGGCGGCGCGGTGGGGAATCCACGGCGCCACCGCGCCAACCAGGCTCAAGAGCACGCCCAGCGTGAGCAGCCAGGGGGAGCGGCGCAAGGGCTACCCCTCCCAGTCCGGCTTGAACTCGGAGACGCGCTCAAAGATTTCGGGTTCTTCTTCGAACACGTCGACGATCTCCCAGCGCAGCTCGGCAAAGAGCGGCGGCAGGGGGACGCTGGCGGGAGGGCGGATGCGCGCCGGGGGCAGGGGCGAGGGTGGGGGGTGCAGCGGCTGGTGCTCTTTGACCCTCTTGCGCAGGATGCGCTGGTCGTTGGAGAGATAGCCGGCGTACTCGCCGTCGCGTGTGTAGACGTCTTTGTCTTCCAGCCAGCCGATCCACTCGCCCCGCGTGTTGTAGAGGTAGCGGTCGACCAGCAGGGCGCTCCACTCGCCGGAGGTGGCGTAGATGGGGATGATTTGCTTTTCTGCCATACCCTCTTCTCCTTTCGCCTATCGCGTATCGCCTATCGCGTATCGCCTATCGCGTATCGCTTATCGCGTATCGCATATCGCACGTGTAACGCGCACCAAACAATAGGCGACATGCAATAGGCGATGTGCGATATGCGATTAGCGATTAGCGATAGGCGATGCGCGATTAGAGCCTGTTATGCACATTGCACCATGAAGGTAATGAACCGATGAGCCAGCAGTATCGCGAAGGCTACGAAATGCAGCCCTGCCAACATCTCCGGGAGGCGTTCATAGTCTCTGGCCAGGCGGCGG
>Ga0209162_1000364_pt1 | contig 50133 bp, 53 predicted proteins | sample YNPNPMetaG_FD_187121 | JGI IMG/M metagenome (GOLD analysis project Ga0209162, IMG submission 187121) | Anoxygenic and chlorotrophic microbial mat microbial communities from Yellowstone National Park, USA - YNP NP MetaG (SPAdes) (version 2) ...
CATCCTGATAACCTCCTTTTTATAGGTCTATTGAGTGAACAATATAGGTTAAATGGATGGTTGCCTTCTTTGTCAATTCTGAGGAAACAATTCTTTTTTGAAGAGATTATTTTTGAGGAATGTCGGGGGGTTGCTTTTTTTATAAATTTTATGTTAATTTAAATTTATCTGGTGGCTATACCGGAGGGGCAACACCCGTTCCCATTCCGAACACGGAAGTTAAGCCCTCCAGGGCCGATGATACTATGACCGTGAGGTCATGGGAAAGTAGGTCGCTGCCAGATTTTTTCAATCAAATTTTTAGAACGATTCATTCAGTTATTCTTATCCTTCATTAAAAATATCTCTTATATCCTTTATTTTTTGATTTTAAAATCATGTATCAAGGGTATTAACCATTTATTTTCTATTAAAAGTAATTTAACCAACTAAAGGAAAAGGCATCTCAACTTTATATTAGCAGTTTCAGAATAAAAATACTTTTTTTACAAATTATGAGTTGATTATAATAAACTTTGATAATCTCATTTAAGGAGTTGAACAATGGGAGAAAGAGTTTCGTGGGGGTCAAGAGTGGGGCTTATTCTTGCAGCAGCTGGTAATGCCGTTGGATTAGGCAATATTCTTAGATTTCCTTCCAAGGCTGCTCTATATGGTGGTGGAGTTTTCATGGTTCCCTATTTTATTGCTCTCTTTCTTATGGGACTTCCCCTAATGATTATTGAATGGGTTATAGGAAGATATGCAGGAAAACACGGGCATGGTTCAATGACTGGTATTATAGGGCTATTTTTTAAGCATGCAAGCTGGGCAAGAGTTTTAGGTTCAATAGGTGTAGCTATTCCAGTTCTTATATGTATGTATTATATTTACATTGAATCCTGGACCCTTGGCTTTGCCTTTCTTTCTATCTTTAAAAATCTGCCAACTCCTGTGATGAGTTCAGATCCTCATGAAGCAGTAATGCCCTATGTAAATTTTTTTAGAAATTACACTCAACCTTCTTTTCTTGCTTATATTTTTCTTTTAATAACTCTCGCAATTAACTGGTTTATCCTTCAGAAAGGATTAGTTAAAGGTATTGAGATTACTGCTAAAATCGGAATGCCTGCTATAATTTTATTCGGAATTTTTCTTGGAATTATATCCCTTTCAACAAAAAACTGGGCAGGAATAGAAGGATTAAAATTTATATATAACCTTAACTTTTCTGGTATTACCAATCCAAAAGTATGGATTGAGGCATCAGGACAGATATTTTTTACTCTATCTCTGGGCATGGGTGCTATGGCTGTATATGCAAGTTATGTCAGGCAGGAGGAAGATGTTTTAAAAGCCGGGCTATGGACTGCTGGAATTAATGAATTTATAGAAATTGTTATAGGTGCTTCAATTGCTATTCCAGCTGCATTTGCAATGTTTTCTGCTGTTGCCATACCAGAACTTGCTAAAGAAGGAACTTTCAGGCTTGGTTTTATGACAATGCCAGCTGTTCTTATGAATTTTCCATCAGGCTGGATAGTATCATTTATATGGTTTATGTTGCTTTTCCTTGCTGCTCTTACCTCATCACTGGCATTAACACAGCCCATGATAGCTCTTTTTGAAGATGAGATGAAGTGGAGTCACACAAAGTCAGTAACTATATCTATGCTATTTATTAGTTTAGGGGGTCATTTATCTGCCTTTATACCTAACTTTTTAGATGAAGTGGATTTCTGGGCAGGATGTGTTATGCTTCTTATTTTTGGATTTTTAGAAATAGTTATTTTTATCTGGATTTTTGGAATAAATAACTTTTACAATGAACTTACTAAGAATACTTCAATTAAATTACCAAAAACTATTGTCTATGTTACTGCTTTAATTTCTCCTGTGTTTATTTTGTTTATCTTGTATTTCTGGGTAATAAAAGAGTTCAAAAATGTAATTTTTGTCACAGAATCTACAAAGCTATTTTCCAGAGCTTTTATTTTATTTTTTATTGTCTTTTTATCAGTTATTGCTGTAAAAAGTAGAAAGATTATTCTAAAAGATTTGCGTTATCTGAGAATGGTTAAAAAATAAAAGAGGGTTAAATTGAATAAAAAGAATTTAAGGAATATACAACAAAAAATCATAGAAAACATAGACTTTTACGATTTACTTTTTTTGGCAAATGCCACAAGAAAAAAATACAAGGGTGATAAAATAGAACTCTGTGCAATAATAAATGCAAAAAGCGGAAGATGTTCAGAAGATTGCATATTTTGTGCCCAATCTTCAAAATACAAAACAAATACGCCAATTTATCCTTTAATAGATAAAAATGAAATACTAAAAAAAGCTATTGAAGCTAAAAATCATCAAGTAAAAAGGTTCTCTATTGTTGTAAGCGGAAAAAGACCTTCAAAAACTGAACTGAAAAAAATTGGTGACACAATTAAAATCCTGGCAAAAAATGGAATAAATACTTGCACTTCTTCTGGTTTATTAAATTTTGATGAAATTTCTTACTTAAAAGACTGTGGTCTTAAAAGGCTGCATTGTAACATAGAAACCTCAGAAAAATTCTTTCAAAAGATATGTACAACTCACAGTTTCTCTGATAAATTAAAAACTTTAGAGGCAGCAAAGAAAGCTCAAGTATCAATATGTTCTGGGGGAGTGTTTGGTATGGGTGAGAGCTGGTCTGATAGAATTTCAATGGCGGTTTTTCTAAAAGATTTTGATGTAGATTCTGTTCCTATTAATTTCCTAAATCCCATAAAAGGAACTCCTTTAGAAAAACAAAAGATTTTATCTCCAATAGATGCCTTAAAGATTATTGCTTTATTCCGATTAATTTTGCCAGATAAGGATATAAGAATCTGCGGCGGAAGACTTTTACTGGGAGATTTTGCATCATGGATTTTTCTTGCAGGAGCAAATGCTTTAATGACAGGTAATTACTTAACAACCTATGGAAGAAGTTATATTGATGACCTGAAATTCATAAAAAACCATGGGCTTGAGGTTGAAAATGTGGTCAGTTAGAATGAGGGCTTCTAAAATAGAAAATGAAATTGAAAAACACATATCAGGTGCAGAAGGAATTTATAACCTTGCTGAAACACAGAAAGCCTTAAAGCAGTTCTTTAAAAGAGCTATTGAACATCCAAATGGTTTGCCAGATAGGATTATACTTACAATTGAACAAATAAAAGAACCCATTAATAAAATTAAGTCGCTTCCTATAAAAACTTTATTTTTTAAATCTTCAGAAGAAGCCTTAAAAACAGTAAAAGACAAATTAATTCAGCTTGGTATTTCAGAAAAAGCAATATTGTCTGCATTGGATGTAATAAAAAATAATAAAATGCGAGGAGCTACTTTGATTGATTCAATAACAGGGAATCGTCTGGAGCCAAATAAACAAAGGGGTGTAAGAGTATCAAGAATTCAGATGGATAAAAAAACAAAGTTTAAAATTTTAAGAAAAATAAAAAATTTATCCTCTGACCCTCAGAGAGTTATTGAAGCAGTTACAATAGCATCAAAGGTTTCTTCTGCAAATGGAATTATAGCTGAAATATGTATTTCCGATAATCCTGACTATACAACTGGCTATTTATCCTCAAAAAATCTCGGATACTTAAGAATAACCAATATAAAAAAAGAAGGTGAGACATTTGGAGGAAGAGCATTTTTTATCAAAACTCCCGTAGATTTAGAAAAAATAATAAACTTTCTTGAAAGGACACCTGTAATTGTTATATGAGATATGAAAAAATTTTTTTAATAGGAAATCCTATCGCTGGTGGAGGAGCATTAAAAAAATTAAAAAAGGCAGAAGAGATTCTAAAGACTAAAGGAATCTCTGTTAAAACTTTGCTTACAAAAAAACAGGGTGATGCAGAAGAGTTTGCAAAGAAGATAAAAGAAAAATATACTGACAATGTTATTGTATTAGCAGGAGGTGGAGATGGCACTTATAATGAAGTTGTAAACGGGCTTGCCTTTTCACCTATTCCAATGGCAGTACTTCCGATGGGAACAACTTCAGTTCTGGCAAAAGAACTAAAAATCCCTGATAATATTGAAAAAGCAGTTGATATAGCACTTAATGGCAATATCCAGAGGATACATCTCGGCAGAATAAAAAATAAAGAAAAAAAAAGACTTTTCATTCTTATGGCAGGTATAGGATTTGACGGTCTTGCTGTATATAATGTAAATCCTGAAAACAAAAAGTATCTTAGAAAAGTCGCTTACATATTAAGTGGTATTAAATCACTTTTTAAATATAATCCTGAAGAACTCAAAATTCAGGACTCAGAAATAAAAAAAGTATTTACTGCTGTAGTCTGCAAAGCATCCTGCTACGGAGGAAGTTTTAAGATAGCACCAGATGCAAGCCTGAAAAAAGACTGTTTTTATGTTTTTCTATCAAAAACCCCATCTAAAATAAAACTTGCAACTCAAATTGTAGGAGTTATCTTTTCCTTCCATCTAAAAATGAAAATGACCGATTATTTCAAGTGTGAAAAATTAAAAATTACGGGAAATGCTCATGTTCAGATAGACGGCGATTATTTTGGAAAAACTCCTGTTGAGATAGAAATAGCAAAAAATGCTCTTAACCTTGTTTTTCCATAAGAAAATTACTCTGATTCGGTTTTTGTCCTTTTTCAAACATTAATATTATGCTTATTCTTCTGTTTCTTGGGTCTTTAGGGTCATCCTTTATTAAAGGCATTGTATCTGCATAACCAACCACCCGAGAGATTTTAGAAGGGTCTACGCCGTTTTTTTCAAGTTCTCTTCTTGCCGAAGATGCTCTTTCAGTTGATAATTCCCAGTTTGTTATTTTGCCTCCTCTAAAAGGAACAGCATCTGTATGTCCTTCAACAGCTATTTTTGCGGGTTCATCTTTTATGTTTTCTGATACAACTTTTAAAATTTCTCTGGCTTTCTCAGTAGGTTCAGAAGAGGCTGAAGGAAACATGGGTTCGCCTTCAAGGTCAACAATCTGAATTCTTACTCCACCTTCTACAGTTTCAATCATTATGTGATCCTTTAAATTTTTCAGTTTTTGTTCAATTGCCTGTTTAAGTTGTTCCTTCAATCTTTCAGCAACATTTTCACCTGTTACTGGCTCTACTGTTGTTTTAACTTCCTTATGAATTGAGGATGCCTGTTCCATAAAAGAACGCCCTGATTGCTGGAAAATATTGAAATTTCTAAAATAATCAGCAATTGCTGCTCTTTTTTGAGGTTCTACCATAGAAATAAGCCAAAGAAGAAGAAAAAAAGCCATCATGGCTGTAACAAAGTCAGCATAAGCTACTTTCCAGCTACCACCATGATGGTCACCATGACCTTTTTTGATTTTTCTTACTATAATAGTTGTTTTAGATTTATCTGCCACTCTTTAAAGCCCTAATTTCTTCTTCTAATTCATGGAAACTTGGTCTTAAATGAGGCGGAATACTTCTACGGGCAAACTCAACAGCAATCTGTGGAGCTGCTCCTCCAACAAAAGATATCAATGCAGATTTTATTACTTGTAAATACTCTTTTTCTTCATTAACACTTGCTTCAAGCCTTCTTGCAATTGGTCCGACAAATCCGTAACACATTAAAACTCCCATAAATGTTCCTACAAGAGCTGCACCGATGCTGTGTCCTAAAACTTCGGGAGGTTCTTTCATCTTGCCCATGGTTAAAACAACTCCAAGAACTGCTGCAACAATTCCCAGTCCGGGCAAGGAATCAGCGATATTTGTAAGGTTTTTTACAGGAGCAGACTCTGTTTCATGAAGTGTTTCAAGCTCACTATCAAGAATGCTTTCAAGCTCATAAGGAGAAACTGTTGTAGTCATCACTGTTCTAAGTGTATCTGTGAGAAGTTCTGAAGCATGATGATTTTTAATAAACTTCGGATATTTTGAAAAAATTGCACTATTTTCAGGGTCATCAACATCCTGCTCAATTGAAATAAGTCCTTCTTTACGAATCTTTGTAAATACTTCTGTTAAAAGTAACAAGGCTTCAAGATAGTCTTTTTTTGAATAACCTCCACCACCTGTAATTGTTTTAATTGCTCCTTTTATCACTCCCATAAGCACATTCATCGGTGAGGAAATAACAAGTGCTCCTAATGCAGCTCCAAAAATAATAACTACTTCTGCAGGCTGGAAAAGAACGGAAAGGTTACCATGTTCCATAAGATAACCTCCGACAACAGCTCCAAGAACTATTAATCCTCCAACAATTACAAGCATTAAATCTCCTTTTGTTGTCTAATAATTTGTCTTTGCCTATGAAAGACAAATCTTACAATGTAGTCCCTTATATCCTCATCAATATTTATGAATTCAACTGCAATTTTATATCCTCCATCTATTTTCTCACAACTTAATACTTTCCCATAAAGATACATTGCAACAGGATATAAATTTTCAAGAACTGTCTTTAACTCAATTACATCTCCAATATTATATGGAGTATCAGAAAAAAAACTCATTCCTCCACCACTTATATTAACACGTTTAACAGGCAATGAAGAAAAACCTTCCTGTTTTAAGCTTAAAAGATTTATAAGAAAATCAAGCTTTGAATTAATGTATTTCAACCATTCCGCTAAAGTTTTATCAGAGGGTTCCTCATAAGGAGTAGGAGAAATTATTGTTAAATCACCTGATATTCTTGCTCTTATATCTGGCTTTTCTTCATCTGAAACCAATCTTACTGATAAAGGAATGTTAGCATCAACTCTTGAATACTCTCTCACCTTCTATAATCCCCTTTCGGATATTATAATCATCTCAGAATTATAAGTTCAACCCGACGATTTTTTGCTCTGCCTTCTGGAGTGTCATTAGAAGCTACAGGTCTATATTCTCCATATCCTGCAATAGTAAATCTGTCAGGAGAAAGCCCTTTTTGAAGCATAAAATGAAGCACTGAGGAGGCTCTTGCTGCAGAAAGCTCCCAGTTTGACTTGTAGATTGATGTTGAAACTAAAGGAACATTATCTGTATGTCCCTCAATTAAAACCTTTCCAGGAATTTCCTTTAATTTTTCACTGATTCTTGATAATGCTTCATATGATTCAGGCTTTAGATTAGCAGAACCTGAATCAAAGAGTAAAGCATCCGGAAGAGTAATAACTATCCCTCTGGAATCACTTTTTATGTTTACACCTGATATATCATGCAATAGTTGTTTTAAATCTTCAATCACAGCTTTATTTCTATCCTCTTCAAAGGAAATAGGTTCATCTATTACTTTAAATACTTTTCTAAGAGAACCTGTAAATTTTTCAGCTTTAAAGAGGTCCATGGTAGAAAGAGAGTAAAGAGCTAAAAAAAATGTAAACAACAAAGTTAAAAAATCAGAATAGGAGATAAGCCATCTGTGGATATTTTCATCTTCTGGATTTTTTCTTCCCTGTCGTCTCATAATCTTTCTTTCTGTCTTTCCTGAATAAAGGCTTCAAGTTTTGCCCTTAAAAAATACGGATTCATTCCGCTTTCTATTCCAAGAATACCTTCAGCCATAAGTTCCATAAGAAAAATTTCATCTTCAAGCTTATTCAGGATTCTTTTTCCCAAAGGTATAAAGAAAAGATTCGCAGAACCAACTCCATAAATGGTTGCAACAAAAGCTGTTGCTATTCCCACTCCTATCTTTGCAGGATCAGCAACATTTTTAAGAACATGAATAAGCCCCAAAACTGCTCCAATAATACCAATAGTAGGAGCATAACCACCTGCAGAGTCAAATACTTTAGCTGACTTCTTAATCATTTCTTCATATGTATAAATTTCCTGATAAAGAAGTTCTTTTATTAGTTTAGGATTTAATCCGTCTATTACATAAGTAAGTCCTCTTCTAAGAAAAGGATCAGTTATAACATCAAGTTCATCCTGCAATGCTAAAAGACCTCTCCTCCTTGCTATAATCAGCAGGTCTAAAATTTTCTCTATTGTCTCTTCATAATTAATTTTTCTGTAAAAAAAGACAAGTTTTAGACTTCTTAAAGCATAGGATAAATCCTTTAATGAAAAACTCAAAAGTGTAGCTCCTAATGTGCCTCCAAATACAATAATAGCTGCTGTAAGCTGAACAAGGTGGGCTGTAGTGCCTCCTTCTACGATGTTACCCACAACAATTGAGCCGATTCCGATAATTAATCCTATAATCGCAATTAAATCCATTTTTAAAAGTATATATTTTTTATTTTAATTTCTCAATATCAATTTTATTTAAAATTATATCAAAAATTTTTTTAGCAGTTTCTTCAGAATTTAAATGTCCTGTAATATCAACCCAAATTATATCCTTCTCTTTATTAAACCATGTAAACTGTCTTTTAGCATACATTTTTGTTCTTTTTTTTATAAGTCTTATGGCTTCCTGAAGAGAATAAAAATCTGCCAGATATCCTCCTATTTCCTTATAACCTATAGCCTGTAAGGCTGGTAGTGGAATGTCTTCTTTATAATTTTTTCTTATCATATTAAAAACTTTTCTTACTTCTTCAATTAAACCTGATGCAATCATTATATCCACTCTTTGTTCAATCATTCTGTAAAGTTCTTCTCTGTTTCTTTTAATGCAAATCTTCAGAAATTCATATGGTAAAGGCTTTGTAGTTTTCATTTGCAGTTCAGTAATACTTCTTCCTTCTTTATAAAAAACTTCCAGAGCCCTTATAATTCTTCTGATATCTGATGGATTAATCTTTTCTGCTGTCAGAGGGTCTACTTTTTCAAGCAAACTATAAAGACTTCCTGCTTTAGTATTTTCAATATTAAGAAGTTCCCTTCTTAAATCCCAGTCTGCATCAGGTCCTTTAAATATTCCTTCTGTAATTGCTCTGATATAAAGCCCTGTGCCCCCAACAATTAATGGGATTTTGCCTTGCTTTATAAGTTTGTCAATTATTTTTCTTGTCTGTTCAATATAGTTACCTGTGCTGAAATATTCCCATGGATTGACTATATCTATCATGTGATGTTTAACTGCCTGTCTTTGCTCTAAATTGGGTTTTGCAGTACCTATATCCATGTATCTGTAAATCTGCATTGAATCAGAACTTATTATCTCTGTATTAAGTAACTGTGCAAGATTTATAGCTATATCTGTCTTACCAACACCTGTCGGACCTGTTAGAATAATAACTTTCACTTATCTATTATAATTACTCCGTGAAAATTTAAAACAAATTATTTATAAAGATTAATTTTTAAGAGTCTTTTAAGTTATAATTTAAAAATATGGCATCTGAGAGGTACAGGTAATGTCAAAATTTTTTATATTTCTATTCCTTGTATTTTTAACCATAATAGGTCTGTTCGCAATGGAAAATAAAGATAACATCATAGTAAAAATTCCTTTTAGTGATGCTTATGAAATGCCCAAGATTGGTTTAATTCTTTTGTCTGTAAGTCTCGGAGCCTTTTTTATCTTCATCATTTTTTTCATAAGAGACACGGCAAACTTGATAAATAAAATCCAGTCCCAGAAAAAACAAAAAAAAGAAGCAAAGATAAAGGACTATTATGCAAAAGCTCTCAATGCAATGATAAGGGAGAAAGTTAACGAAGCAAAAGAAGCATTACAGGAAATATTGAAGGAGGAACCTGAACATATTGATGCAATTATAAGACTTGGTGATATTGCAACAAAGGAGGAAGATTATAAAACAGCTCTTAAGTTTTACAAAAAAGCTTATGAGCTTGACCCTAAAAACATTTTGCCTCTGTTTTCACTTGAGGATGTGATGGAGAAGATGAATGAAACAGAACTTGCCCTTAAATATGTTGAACAGATTTTAAGTATTGAACCAGATAATATTGTAGCGAATTATAAAATGAGAAATATCTTAGAAAAACTTGAGAAATGGGAAGAGCTTATCAATCTTCAGAAAAAAATCATTAAACTTGTACCAGATTATAAAAAATTAAATGAAGAAAAAAGGCTTGTAGGATACACATATGAATACGGAAGAGTAAGCCTTGAATCTGCAAACATGGAAGATGCAGAAAAAATTTTCTCTGTTTTAATTAAAAATTCACCTGACTTTGTTCCTGCCTATCTTGGATTAGTTGAAGTTCTGATTTCAAAAGGTGAAATTGAAGAGGCTATTGAATTATTGCAAAAAAAATATACTGAGCTAAAATCAAAACTTTTACTTATAAGGCTTGAGGATTTATTAATAAATTTAGGAGACCCGAAAAGATTAATTCAGTTTTATTTAACTCTAATAAATGAAAATCAAAATGATTTGGAATTAAAATTTCTTCTTGGAAGGTTATATTTTAGACTTGAAATGATAGATGATGCCTTAGAAATCTTCAACTCAATTGACACTGCAATATATTCTAAACCCAAACTTCGTTGTATAAAGGGATTATTGTACTTACGGAGAAATCAGCCTCTTAAGGCTATCACTGAATTGAAAGAATTATGCCCTGAAAATAAAGTAACCTCAATTTCTTATCTATGCAAAGAATGCAACTCATCATTTAATGAATGGTCAGGAAGATGTCCTGTTTGTGGAGCATGGAATAGCTTTGATATTGATTCAAGCGGTTGCATTTTTTAGATATGATTAAATTTATCTCTCAAAAAAAAAGAAATGTTGTAATTGATACAAGTGTTTTTATAAATCCTGATATAAGAAATTCTTTTGGTAAAGAGCCTGAAAAAGCTATTGAGGAATTTCTTAAACTTGCGAAGAAAATCAAGACACTTTCATTCTTCATTCCTTCATCTGTGCTTAAAGAATTGTCACATTTCATTGATGAAAAAAAACTTCCTGAAGACTTTTATTTTTTAGTGAGAATTAAATCACCACACAAAAATAAAATAGTATGTCCTGCAGGATTATTTTATGAACTTGTTGAAGAAATGAGGGCAAGAATTAATAAAGGCTTGAGAGTTGCTGAATCTGCTGTAAAAACAGTTTCTGAAAAAGGGATTGAGGAAACTTTAAAAGACTTAAGAAAAAAATACAGAGAAGCTTTAAGAGAAGGGATAATAGACAGTAAGGAAGATGTAGACTTACTTTTTCTTTCTCTTGAATTAAAAGCAACATTAGTTACAGGTGATCAAGGACTCATTAAATGGGCTGATAAACTTGGAATTGAATGGATTGTTCCTGAAAAGTTCAAAGAATTTTTACTTTCTGCGTCTCAATGAACTCCAGAAATTGCCAATTTTTCTGAACTTTGAGTATCTGTTTTCCAATAATTCTTCTGCTGTAAAACTATTTAACTCTTTTATTGTTGCAATAATTTTTGATTTTATTCTTTTTGCTGTTTCATTTATATCTCTGTGAGCTCCTCCAAGAGGTTCAGGTATCACCTCATCTATAATACCAAATTTTTCAAGGTCTTCTGCAGTCAGTTTCAACTCTTCAGCAGCTTTAGCATAATCATCAACACCTACATCTGAGTCTTTTTTCCATAGAATTGCTGCACATCCCTCTGGTGATATAACGGAATATATTGAATATTCAAGCATAAAAATCCTGTCAGCCACGCTTAAACCCAGAGCACCTCCGCTTCCGCCCTCTCCGATTACAATGCTGATAATTGGAATCTTAAGCTGTGACATTTCCATTAAATTTGTTGCTATTGCCTCAGCCTGTCCTCTCTCCTCTGCTCCTATTCCTGGATAAGCTCCCGGTGTGTCAATCATGGTAACAACAGGAATAGAAAATCTTTCTGCAAGCCTCATAATTCTTAACGCCTTTCTATAGCCTTCAGGATGTGCCTGACCAAAATTTCTATAAATTCTTTCCTTTATTGTTCTACCTTTCTGATGTCCAATAATTACAATAGAGTGTCCTTCAATTTTTCCTATTCCTGCTACTATTGCAGGATCATCCCCAAATCTTCTGTCTCCGTGCAGTTCAACAAATTCTTCACATATAAGAGAAATATAATCAAGTGTGTAAGGTCTTTCAGGATGTCTTGCTAACTGAGTTTTTTGCCAGGAAGTAAGATTGGAAAAAATGTCATTCTTTAGTTCTTTAAGTTTCTTATTAAGTCTTTTAATTTCCTGGGAAAGGTCTAATTCAGAACCATTTGAAAGTTTTTTTAGCTCTTCTATTTTTATTTCTAATTCCTGTATTGGCTTTTCAAATTCAAGATAATAACTCATAATATTCTCACATGACAATCTTTAATTTTTTGTAGCTTAGTTTCAAAATCAATACCTGGTTCAAGCGGACTAAGAATTTTAACACAATAATCCTGAAAAATTAAACAAATATATATACCTCCTTCTCCGTTTCTTTGTTCTGTAAGAACCTCTCTTACTTGTTTAAGTATATCTATCGCAGATTCTGAGTCTTCACATTTTAATGAAATCTCATATTTAAATTTTAAATCCGTATCCTTTAATTCTTCTAAATCTCTTGCTAAAAATTTTGTTGAATCGTATGCTTTAAATAAAATACCCTTAAGTAAAATCTTATTACCTTCCTTAAGCACATCCCTGTATTTTTTAAATAATTCAGGATAAATAACAACTTCAAGCCTGCCTGTTTCATCCTCAACAGTCATGTATCCTGTAATGCCTTTATCTTTTGCCTTGCTTTTTATTTCCTCCACTATTCCTGCAATATTAACCTCAACCCCTTCTTCATTTATATCATCCAGAAAATCTTCCTGGTCAACAAGTTCAGCAATTGGTGTTACATTTCTTTTTTTCAATAACTTTCTTATTGTCTGCATAGGATGTCCGCTAAGATAAAAACCAAGAGATGCCTTTTCCTCTCTCAAAAGTTTATGCGTATCCCATGGCTCAACTTTTTCTTCATAAAAAAACAAAGCACCTGCAGTAGAATTACCTTTATTATTAATAAGTTCCCGCATTGCCAGAGCTCTGGCATGATTTGGAGATGAAGAATAAAGAGAATCAAATGCTCCTGCCTTAATAAGAGACTCTATAACTTTTTTATTCACTTTTTTGCCGTCAACTCTTGTTATAAAATCTTTCATTGAAGTGAATTTTTTCTTTTCCCTTTCCTTAAGTATTGATTCTAAGGCTGAAACTCCAACGCCTTTTACTGCCTCCAAGCCGAATCTTATTGATTTACCTGAGACTTTAAAGGCTCTATCACTTTCATTTATATCAGGACCTTTTATTTCAATTCCATATAATCTACATTCATTTATAAATTTGACAATTTTAACTGTATCATTTATTTCCTGTGATAAGTTTGCTGCAAAAAACTCAACAGGAAAATGAGTTTTAAGATAAGCAGTCTGATATGCCAGATATGCATATGCAGCTGAGTGAGACTTATTAAATCCATATTCTCCAAAAGCAGCCATTTTATTAAAAAGAGCCTCTGCTTTATTTTCAGATATACCTCTCTTTATTGCTCCATTTACAAAATCTTCCTTAAGACTTGACATAAGTTCAGGATTTTTTTTGCCCATTGCTTTTCTGAGAATATCTGCCTGACCCATTGTAAATCCTGCTACAATGTTTGCAATTTTCATAACCTGTTCCTGATAAAGAATAACTCCGTAAGTCTCATTTAATATATCTTCAAGCTCTGGAATTTCGTACTCAATAGGTATAAGACCTTTTTTTCTTTTGATAAAATCATCAACCATGCCACTTCCCAAAGGACCAGGTCTGTAAAGAGCTACCAGTGCTATAAGGTCTTCAAATTTTTCAGGCTGAATCCTCTGAAGTAAATCTCTCATGCCCCTGCTTTCAAGCTGAAATACACCTGTAGTTTGTCCTGATGAAAGAAGTTTGTAAGTTTCCTGGTCATCTAATGGAATCTGACTTAGATTAATACTTTTACCAAGTTTTTCTGCATATTTTATTGTATTGTCAATTATTGTAAGTGTTTTAAGTCCCAGAAAATCAAATTTTAAAAGCCCGATTTCTTCTACAGCTTTCATATCAAACTGAGTTGTAACAATGTCTTCGCCGGGATTTTTATATAGAGGCATAAAGTCCTGAATTGGTTCAGGCGAAATAACAATACCTGCTGCATGCTGAGATGCATGTCTTGCAAGTCCTTCTAATCTTAAAGCTATACCTATTAATTCTCTAACTTTTTCATCTCTGTTATAGAGTTCTTTCAGCTTATTTTCTATCTCCAATGCATGTGTTAATGAACGACAGGCAAAAGGAATCATCTTTGCAACCTTATCAACTTCGCTGTAAGGAAGATTAAAGGCTCTTCCCACATCTCTAACTACAGCTTTTGAAGCCATAGTTCCAAAAGTTATAATATGTGCGACTTTTTCTTTTCCATATTTTTCTGAAACATATTGAATTACATCTTCTCTTCTGTCTCTGCAGAAATCAACATCAATATCAGGCATGCTTATTCTTTCCGGATTGAGAAATCTTTCAAAAATAAGACCATACTTTATTGGGTCTATATCTGTAATTTTTAAGGCATAAGCTACAAGACTCCCTGCTGCTGAGCCTCTTCCAGGACCTACAGGAATGTTATTTTTTCTTGCATAATTAATAAAATCCCATACAATAAGAAAATAAGAAGCAAACCCCATATTGGTAATAACTTCCAACTCCCTGTAAAATCTATCTTTATATGCATCGGGAACCTTGCCATTGAATCTTTCATATAGTCCTTCTTCAGCAATCTTTCTAAGATAATCTTCATCAGTATATCCTTCAGGAACAGTATATTTAGGGAGTCTGTAATCACCAAGCCTTAACTTAAAGTTGCATTTTTCTGCTATTTCAAGTGTATTTTTAAGAGCAGAAGGAATATCCTTAAATGCTAAGTACATCTCTTCAGGAGATTTAAAATAAAAATCATCACTTTGAAACTTAAGCCTCTTTTCATCTTTTATTGTTTTACCTGTCTGGATACAAAGCAAAATTTCGTGGGCTTTCGCATCAGACCTGTAAAGATAATGACAATCATTAGTGGCAACAACTGGAATATCTAATTTTTTAGAGATTTCCATTATACCGTTGTTTGCTATTTTTTGCTCATCCAAGCCATTAGATTGAATCTCAAGATAAAAATTGTCTCCAAATAGTTCTTTAAATTGTTTCGCTGTATTTTCAGCTCTTTCAATATTCCCATAAACAATATTATATGGAATCTCACCTTTTAAACATCCTGACAATGCAATGAGTCCCTCATTATACTGACGAAGAAGTTCCATATCTATTCTTGGCTTATAGTAAAATCCTTCCAGATATGATAATGTGACGATTCTTGTCAGATTTTTATATCCTTTATCATTTTCCACAAGAAGAGTCAGGTGATATGATGCTTCTTCAGGCATGCCTGCATCTTTATTTATTTTAGTTTTATCAAATCTGCTCTGAGGTGCCACATAAACTTCGCATCCAATAATTGGTTTTATATGTGCTTTTTGGGCAGACTTAAAAAATTCAACTATGCCAAAAAGATTCCCGTGGTCAGTTATTGCCACTGCGGGCATCTCATACTGCCTTGCCTGATTAATTAGTTCATCAATTTTAATAGCACCATCTAAAAGGCTATATTCAGTATGTAAATGGAGATGAACGAACTGAGGTTTGTCCATATTGAAAATCTTAAAACTTTATTTTAAAACAAGTCAAATTTCTTTAAGTTATCTTTTGGCTTAAAATTCTCTGCTTTTATATTTTAAGACTTCAAATTTCCAATAAGCTCCTCCACAGCAATAGCTGGCATTGTCATTAACTGAACCGTACCTCTTGCGCCAAGCTCAACAGACATTTTCATTACGGTTATGTTGTCTGGAGCTTCAATAATGTTTACGAAATCATAGGGACCAAGTACCGCATATTGATGAATTAGCTTGACTCCCATTTTCTCAAGCTCTTTGTTTACTTCAAGAATTCTCTCGGGTTTTTCCTTTAAAGTTTCTCTCCCTTCATCTGTAAGTGTACTTAAAATAACATAGTAAGGCATACTGCACCTCCTGTATTTTTTTTTTAATTATACCAATTTTTTTATGGATCAAGTTGACAATTTTATGTAATTTTCAGTTTGATCTTCCCATACATCCAGTAATCTGAGCATGTTATTTATTTCTTTCCTGTAAGAGCCTAAAAATTTCTGTTTGTATTTATTCGCTTTATCTCCTTCAGAATGGAAAAAATGAGATTATTACATCAATTAAATCATGGTTTAGGAGCCTATTTATAAAATTTTTATCTTAAATTAATAAACTTAATAAGGTTCATACATGAAAAGACAGATTTTTGTTTCTTTCAATTCTACATTCCATTATTGTCCTCCTTTTTAATTTTTGAGCAGATTCAAAAGACTTTTTATATCTTTAATAATAATCTTACGATTCTGTTCAATTATAAAACCTTCTTTTTTTAATTTACTTATTATTCTTATAGCAGTTTCAGTTGTTGTTCCTGCCATTTCTGCAAGTTCATGTTTTGTAATTTTTAAATTTATTAAAATACCTTCTGATACTTTTTCCCCATATCTATCTGCAAGTTTAAGAATTTGATAAACAATTCTTGATAAAACATCAACCAATGCAGCATTTTTAAGACTTTCAATTCCTGATTTTAGTCTCATTGTAACATGATGCAGTATTTCAGTGTGTAATTCAGGATATTTATTAATTATCTGGAAAAAAGTGTATGAAGGAATAGTTGCAATCTCACATTCATCAATTGCGATAGCACTGGCTGGATATGGAAAATTTTTAAGTAAAGCCAGAGCTCCAAAAAAATCTGGTGCATCTACTATCTCAAGAATAATCTCTCTTCCATTTTGAGAAAATTTTGATATTTTAACCTTACCTTTAAGTAAAACATTAAAACCTTCTGGTGCATCTCCTTCATTAAAAATTATATGCCGCTTTTTAAACCTTAATTTTTTGATATTTTTTTCCAGTGTCTCTATGTCTTCTTCTTTAAGATTTTTAAAAATTGCTAAAGATTTCAACATAAATAATTTTAACAGATGGAATTCTTTTAATGAAAAGATCTAAAAAATAATGTTAGCGGATATATGAAAAGGTTTCTATGCTATGCTTTGACGAAGCAAATAAAATTTAATATCCCTCAAAACGCTAAATTAGAGCGGAATTTTCAAAGCGAAGGCTCCTGCATCCATGAGTTTCTTAGAATGCAGAAGCCTTAAAAATTTTTACCTGAGAAAAGCTTCTATATTTTGTTGGGTTCCAAAGGGGTCTTTGAACTCCTGTTCTGGTTTAAAGTTAAGTTTCTTTTCGCCACGATTATTAAGGTATTTTTTCAGTTCCAAATCAATATGCACTGGAACTTCTACATTAGCCTTTGCCAGAATTGTTCTTAAAACTGCTTCTGATTTTGATGCATAGGCAACAGCATCGCCAAGAATTCTTGTTGCTTCAGTTGGATTGTGGAATCCGATTGAATTCTCTGCTCCGATGAAAATAACTCTGTAAAGGGCTTCAAGATAAAGGTCCTTTGCTTTGTTGTAAAGAGACTGGTCAAGTTGCTTACCCGATTCCTGAGATTTGTTTGCAACTTCAAATAATTTGGCAGAAACAGCTGTCTGATAACCAGCTCTGAGAAGCAGACTCATTGTTCTGTCCTGAATTGCTATTACTTGCTGTTTTAACCATTCGGGAGTTTCACTATGACACTGTAAACAGCCCTTCATATCGTTTTTAAGTGGGCTCATTATTCTGTGTTCGGAAACCTTGAATCCACCGGCTTTTTTATAAGGCATATGACAGTCTGCACAGGATACTCCTGCATTCCAGTGGACAGAGTTATTGGAGAAAAACTCAAACTCTGGATGTCTAATATAAGCAAGTTTAAATCCTGTTACAGCCTGTTTCCATTCTCCATAGGCAGGATCACTCTTCAAAACCTTAATTATGTTCTCAATTGATATTCCTCCAAGTTTGCTTCCTTGCCATGGGAAGAAAAGACCTGTTGGTTTCATCTCTTTGTCTCTTGGTACAACATAAGTAACATGACATTGGGCACATACAATGCTACGCATATGTTGGTGGGAAATGTTATTGGTATCAACTCCCATTGTCTGAAGTGCTTTAACAAGAGTGAATCCTCTTCTGATATGTAAAGAAGCATCTTTTGGATTATGACAGTCAATGCATGAATCTCCAAGTTTTCTATGTTTCTCAGGTATCCAGCTCCAAACTTCTTTATAAGGTCTATTGTAATAAGCAAGCCCATATTTTGCTTCAAGTTCAGGTGCATAAGTTGTCTTGCAGGTTAAACATACTCCGCCAGGTTTTAGTCTAGATGGGTCTATTTCAAGCTGATCAATTATTCTATAAAAATGTGCCCTCGGTTCATTGTATTCAATACCGAATCCCCAACCATTGTAAAGCAAAGCCATAAAAGGATATTCTGAAAGTTTGTCATATATAACCTTATCTGTATCCCATCCTCTTTTATATTTGCTTTTGCCTGCATGTGTTGGTTCCTGTGATTGTTTATACATTTCATAATGAATTGGATAGACCTTTCCCCATACTTCCGGATCAACTTCATTTTCAGCAATCGGAGTTGCCCTAAATTCCTTTGCTTTCTCAGGCTGACATCCAAGAATAAGCACAGCACAAATTAAAATTAAAATCAAAAATAAACTTCTTTGCTTCATAAAAACACCTCCTTTTAAATCGTTTCTCTTAATCCTGCTTGTTTATGAGATGTTCTTTTATGGCAGTCCCAGCATTTTCTATCAGCTATTGTAATTCTTGAAACCATGCCTTCATGACATCTAATACAGTTTTGTTGAATTGTTTTTTTTGAGTGGGCTGAAGTTTTTATAGGATCTGAAACTCTTCCAGTATGGAAAGCTATTAAATCTTTCCCACCATCAACTGCTTTCCAGAAATAAAAACTGACTTTAGAATCATTTGGAAGATGGCAATCCACACATTTTAAAGAATTATGAATCCCTCCTTTCATTAAAGCCGTATATTGTTCTTCCATAACATGACAACTGGCACAATACTTTGCAGTGTTTGTTTTAGCAAGAATCCTTGGGGAAAAAGTTATGGTAACTACAAGTAAAACTAAAACCACTAAAAGAATAATTAAATTTTTTCTCATAACTCACCCCCTTTCTAAGAACTTTGCTAAATTTTACCATTAATTTTAAATATATGCAATCATAAAAAAATATGATTTAAATCATATTTTTTCAATAATTAGGCAGAGTAAGATAAAAGCATAAACAATACTTTCAGGAGGTGTAAATATGTTTTGTAGACAATGTGAACAAACAGCAAATCAGACAGGATGCACAAAATTAGGGGTATGCGGAAAACAGCCAGATACAGCCTATCTTCAGGATCTTTTGACTTATACACTTCAGGGGCTTGCAACTTATGCAAATGAGACTTTCAGAGAAGGACCTTCTGCTGTTTCCAAAGATGATATGAGCAAAATTAACAGATTTACTGTGGAAGCACTTTTTGCAACTTTAACAAATGTTAATTTTGACTCAGAAGCCATTAAAAACTTTATCTATGAGGCAGTAAAACTAAGAGAAGAGCTTAGGCAAAAGGGGATTAAACCTCAGGAAACAGAAGCTTGCAGATTGCAGCCAGCGGATAACTTACAGGGACTTGTAAAACAGGGTGAAGAGGCAAACAGAAAACTTTTCCACAGCTACAAAGACAAAGACATTCAATCCCTTAAAGAAACAACCCTTTATTCTCTGAGAGGAATTGCTGCCTACGCTGACCATGCTGCCATCCTTGGAAAGGAAGACCAAAGTGTATACTCTTTCATATATGAGGCACTGGATGCCATGCAGAGGGATGGCGACCTTAATTTCTGGCTTAACATGGTTCTTAAATCTGGTGAGAAAAATTTAAAAGCAATGGAGTTACTTGATTATGCAAATACAGGTAGATATGGGCATCCTGTTCCAACAGTTGTTCCTCTTGGATATAAAAAGGGTAAGGCAATAGTTGTGTCAGGACACGACCTTAGAGACCTTGAAATACTTTTACAACAGACAGAGGGAAAGGGAATTTACATTTACACTCACGGAGAGATGCTTCCCTGCCACGGATATCCTGAGCTTAAAAAATACAAACATTTCTATGGACATTATGGCACAGCATGGCAGAATCAGCAAAAAGAGTTTACTCAGTTCCCCGGTGCAATATTAATGACAACGAATTGTATTATAAAGCCTCAGGAAAGTTATAGAGACAGAATTTTTACAACAGGAGTTGTTGGCTGGCCCGGGGTAAAACACATAAAGGACAAAGACTTTACACCTGTAATACAAAAGGCACTTGAATTACCGGGTTTTCAGGAAGACAAAGAAGGCAAAACAGTAATGGTAGGTTTTGCAAGAAATACAGTTCTATCAGTAGCAGACAAGGTGATAGAGTTTGTTAAATCTGGGAAAATTCGCCATTTCTTCCTTGTTGGAGGATGTGATGGTGCAAAGCCCGGAAGATCATACTACACTGAATTTGTAGAAAAAGCCCCAAAAGATACAGTGATTTTAACTCTTGCCTGCGGTAAATTCCGTTTCTTCGATAAAGAACTTGGCTCTATTGATGGAATTCCAAGACTCCTTGATGTAGGACAGTGTAATGATGCCTATTCAGCAATTCAGATTGCCCTTGCACTTTCAAAGACTTTCAATGTAGGCGTAAACGAGCTTCCACTTTCATTGATTCTTTCATGGTTTGAACAAAAGGCTGTTGCAATTCTTACTACTCTGCTTTATCTGGGGATTAAAAATATTCGTCTTGGTCCAAGTCTTCCAGCCTTTGTAAGTCCCAATGTCCTGAAAGTTTTAGTCGATAAATTTGGAATTAAACCAATAAAGACTGCCGATGAGGATTTAAAGGAAATACTCGGATAGAGGTATAAATAAAATTTATCTCAAAGGAAAGCTATCTTTTTCTAATGCTATTATTCCTCGGGGCTAAATACCCCGAGGATTCTTTATTAAAAAAGATTCATCAGTAGAATAAGCTCCCTTAGTTGATGTCAAAAATTCTAAAATCACTCAAGTTATCAATTTTCTAATATCAAAATTTGGACTTACCTGAAATTGCCGATAGAAAATTATTTTTTGGACTATTTTGTCATCCCTTCGCTTCGGCTCAGGACAGCGTCTGACCCTGAGCCGAAGCCCTGAGCTTATGCGAAGGATCTGCGAAGGGGAAGAATCTTCACAGGAGACCCTTCGGCTACGCCTCAGGGTGACAGGGTAAGGTGTCATTCCTTCGCTTCGCTCAGGACAGCGCTTCGGTGCGTTTAGCCCCTCAGAATGACAAAAAAGGTGTCATTCCTTCACTTCGGCTCAGGACAGCGTTTGAACTTCTTATTTTGTCATTCTGAGCGATAGCGAAGAATCTCCTTTTTTTTCTATAATAGGAATGAGTTCCTTCGCTTCGCTCAGGACAGCGCCTACGGGGGATTTACCCCCTCAGAATGACGGGATGAGCTCAAGACAGCTCTTTTCTATCGGCAATTTCAGGACTTAACACAAAAATGACAAATTTTTTATAATTAAATTATGGACATGGTGGTTTTTATAACAGCTTCCAGTGAAGATGAGGCAGTAAAAATATCAAAAACTCTTGTAGAAGAAAAACTCGCAGGCTGTGTAAACATAGTCAAAAATATCCGTTCAATTTATTTCTGGCAGGGTAAAATTGAGGATAACTCTGAAGTATTAATGATTGTAAAGACAAGGGTTGAACTTTTTGATAAGCTTGAAGAGAGAGTTAAATCACTTCATTCCTATACTGTGCCAGAAATTATAGGAATAAAAATAAAAAAAGGTTCTGAAAGTTATTTAAGCTGGCTTAATGAGGTTACAAAATGAAAGAAAAAGTTTATACTTCTTTAATTTGTAAGAAATTTTGTAACTACTACAAGCCAAACAAGGAAAATGAATTCTGCGGAGGATATTTCTATCTTCAGAAATATATAACATCCCGAGAGTTAGACGGAATAATTAAGATATTCCATTTGAATAATGAGAAAGTGGCAAAACTGGGGCTATCCTTTATATGTGATAAATGCGACTTCAGAGAAGATGGATGCGATTTCTTTGTCAATAAAAGCAAAATTCCATGTGGAGGATATTTGATAATAAGTAGATTGCTTGATTATCAAAATTTTTAAAACAGGAGGATTTATGTCAAGGAGGCTTGTTGACAGAGAATTAAGAAAAAGAAGACTTCGCAGAGAAAAATTAAGAAAACTAAGAGAAAAATTTAAAGAAGCAAAAAAAGAAGAAGAAAAGAAAAGGATTCTTGAAAAAGTATCAAAAATTGCCCCATCTTTAAAAATTGAAGAGTTTATCGCCTCTGTTAAGTAATTCTTCTAATTCTCACTGTATTTGCATGTGCTTGCAGTCCTTCAAAGGTTGCAAGCACATCTACATAAGAAGAAAGTCTGCTGAATCCTTCCTTTCCTACCTTTATCAAAGAACTTCTTTTTAAAAAGTCATAAACACCCAGAGGCGAGAAAAATCTCGCTGTTCCTGATGTAGGAAGAGTGTGGTTTGGACCTGCCACATAATCTCCAATTGGTTCAGTACTCCATTGTCCAAGAAATATAGCTCCTGCATTTTTAAGCATTGGTAATAATTCATCAAGATTTTCTGTCATAATTTCAAGATGTTCTGGTGCAATTTCATTTACAACCTCTGTTGCTTCCTCTAATGATTTCACTAAAAGTATTGCTCCAAAGTTTTTAAGGGATTTTTTTGCTATTTCAGCTTTTGGTAAAGTTTTAAGCTGTTTTGAAATTTCTTTTTTCACTTCATCGGCAAGTTTTTCAGATGTTGTAACAAGAATACTGCTTGCCATTTCATCATGCTCTGCCTGACTTAGCATGTCAGAAGCTATGAAAGCAGGATTTGCAGAGCTATCTGCTACAATCATTATCTCACTGGGTCCTGCTATCATATCTATGTCAACCTCACCAAATACAAGCTTTTTAGCTGTGGCAACATAGATATTACCTGGTCCTACAATTTTGTCAACCTTTTTAATTGTTTCTGTTCCGTAAGCTAAGGCTCCAATTGCTTGAGCTCCGCCAATTCTGTAAACTTCCTTTATATCAAGTAATTCAAGAGCAGCACATACTGTAGGATTTATTTCACCTTGAGGAGTTGGAACGCATACAGCAATTTCAGCTACTCCAGCTACCTGAGCAGGAATAATATTCATTAAAACTGTTGATGGATAAGAGGCTTTACCTCCCGGAACATATGCTCCTATACGGTGAAGGGGTCTTATAATCTGTCCAAGTGTAATGTCTCCTTCTTTATACTGCCATGAGCTTTCAAGCTGTCTTTTATGGAATTTTCTTATTCTTTGAGCAGCAAATTTAAGAGCATCAAGAACTTCCTTTGAAACTTCTTTTGCCTTTTCTTTGATTTCTTCAGTGTCAATTTTAAGCGGAAGGCTATGCCTATCAAATAACTTTGTATATTTAATTAAAGCTTTATCTCCTGCTTTTCTAACTTCATTGAGAATTTTTTTAACATTCTCTTCAATTACAGGCTCAGAAGTTGAGCGTTTACGAAGTCTTTTAATAAATCTCTGAAGCTCAGTTTTTTCTTTGATAATAAGCATAAAAAATTATACAGCAAATTATTTAACAATTGCCAGATGACCTGTAAGTTGTCTCATCTCAAAAGTTAGCAAAAAACTCCTTCTTCGTATGATTAGAGAAGATAACTTGAAATTGCCGATAGAAAAAGGAGGTTTTTCTCTCATCCGGTCATTCCGAGGGGGTAAATCCCCCGAGGCGTCGTCCTGAGCAAAGCGAAGGAACTCATTCCGATTATAGAAAAAAGGAGGAGATTCTTCGCTATCGCTCAGAATGACAAAATAAGAAGTTCAGACGCTGTCCTGAGCCGAAGCCCTGAGCTTATGCGAAGGGTCAGCGAAGGAATGACCCTTTTTTATCATCTTTTTTTTACCTGTCACCCTGAGGCGAAGCCGAAGGGTCTCCTTTGGAGATTCTTCGGGGCATTAAGCCCCTCAGAATGACAGGATGAGCGAAAAAACCTCCTTTTTCTATCGGTAATTTCAGGTTATAAAAAGGTATAGACAATTCTGTCAAGTAAGTGTATAATTAACTGTCTATGACAGGAGTGATTAAGGCTTTTGGGCTTGTTTTTGGAGATATAGGAACAAGTCCTATATATACTTTAACTGTTGCTTTTTTAATTCTTGAGCCAACTTATGAAAATGTTCTTGGCGTTCTTTCTCTTGTATTCTGGACACTTATTTTGCTTCCAACTATTCAATACAATGTGCTTGCCATGAGCCTTAGTATAAGAGGTGAAGGTGGAACAATTGTTCTTGCCGAGATATTTAAATCTCTTTCAAAGTCAAAAAAAGCCAGAGGAGTTGTTACATTTTTATCTTTTATAGGAATTTCTTTTCTAATGGGTGATGGTGTTATAACTCCATCAATAAGTATTTTAAGTGCTGTCGAGGGTTCAGCTTTTATCCCCGGTGTATCAGTATCTCAGGGAATGATTATTTTAGGAGCAATGGTTATTACTATCTTTTTGTTTATTTTTCAGAAAAAGGGAACTGAAAAAGTTGCCTCTGCTTTTGGTCCTGTAATGGCTTTATGGTTTTTTTGTCTTTTTGTTCTTGGTCTCTATGGAATTTTTAAAAATCCAGAGGTTTTGAAGGCTGTAAATCCATATTATGCTATAAATTTTCTTTTAAAAAATGGGTGGAAGGGTTACTTAATCTTCGGAGAAGTTATTCTTTGTGCTACAGGTGCTGAAGCAATGTATGCAGATATGGGACATCTTGGAGCAAAACCAATAAGGCAGGCATGGGCGATTTTGTTTTTTGTTCTTTCTATTAATTATTTTGGTCAGGGTGCTTTTATTTTAGCTCATCCAGATGTAAAAAATATTCTTTTTGAGTTGTCTTTAAATTTTTCAACTTATCTTTATGTTCCTTTTTTGATTTTGAGTATTTCTGCAACTGTTATTGCTTCACAGGCAATGATTAGTGGTATGTTTTCTGTTGTCTATCAGGCAATCACAACAAGAATAATGCCAATGTTAAAAATTGATTATACTTCAAAAGAGTTAAAATCGCAGATATACATTGGAAGTGTTAACTGGTTTTTACTTATTGCAGTTTTGTTCATTATTTTAGAGTTTAAAAGCTCTTCTAATCTGGCATCAGCTTATGGACTTGCGGTAACAGGAGATATGTGTATCACTGGAATTATACTGATTTCAATATTTTTTCTTAGAAGAAACTATATTGCACTCATTTCTGCTTTGACTGTTACTGCTGTTGATTTTATATATTTCAGTTCCTGTTTGCATAAGATTCCTCAGGGCGGATATTACTCAATACTGCTTGCATTATTTCCACTATTAACCATTCTTCTTTTTACCAATGGTCAAAAAAGACTTTACAGTACCATGAAGTTTATGGATAGAGAAGATTTTATTTTAAAATTTGAGAGAGTTTATAAAACAAATCCTAAAATACATGGAACAGCTATTTTCTTTGTGAGGGATACGACTAAGATATCTCCCTATATTGTAGAAACAATGTTTTATCATGGAATAATTTATGAAGACAATGTATTTCTGTCAATTATAATCAGACCAGACCCCTTTGGAGTGGTTGGATATTTTAAAGAAGAGATTTGTTACGGTATAAGAGTCTTTGAAATTGAAATTGGTTATATGGAAGTTGTAAGCATTGAAGAAATATTAAGGGAAAACGGAATTGAAGAAAGAGTTATATTTTACGGTCTTGAAGACATAGTTGCAAGAGGGCACTGGAAACTATTTGCCTTTATAAAAAGAATAACGCCAGCTTTTATAAGCTTTTTCCGCCTGCCTTCAAGAAAGTTACACGGAGTTTTAACAAGAATAGAGATGTAGCTATTTAACTATCACCACAGGGCATGTTGCATAGGTCGCTACTCTGCGGACCGCTTCACTGCCTGACCATATGGCTAAAGCACCAAGACCAAAAAGTATGAATAAAAGATATTTTGTTTCGAATTCTGAGGGTCTATTGCCAAATTTTTTAAAAATTCTTGGGGTTAGTATTGGAGCAAAAATAGCAATAAAAATTGTAATTCCTATAAAAATCAGAGACTTTATAGTAAAGGGAGAAAAAATAAGTCCGAGAGCAATAACTGTACCGAGGTCATTTACAAAACATGCTGCAAGAATGACTTTACCAAATTCTGTTTTATTCAATCCCAATTCAAGCATTACTGCATAGACAACTGCAACAGAAGTTGTTGAAAGGGCAACTCCTGCAAGCCAGCTTGCTTTCAAGGTCCAGCCAAGCAGATAGTAAGCAAAGGCTGTACATCCAAGAAAAGGTGCTAAAAAGGCTATTAATCCGATGCCCGCTGTTTCTTTCCATCTTGTTTTCAATATCTCTGGTTCAAGTTCAGCTCCTGCAAGAAAAGTGAGCATTATAGCTCCCACACCTGCAATGAATTTAATCCACATATCATTTTCACCAATTGATATGCCTGAATTTGCAATAGCAAGGCTCGCAATTGCTCCAACTGCAATTTCTGTTAATGCCGTTGCTAAACGAAGCTTTGTAGCAATTACTGTGGAAATAAGAGCAAGAAAAAACCACAAAGAAGCTTTTAGAAGGATTTCAAACATTTTTGCCTCCTTATTCAGGGTAAAATTCCTACTTTTTTAAAGCAGGAGTTATCAGCCCTGAAAATCAGAGGCACTTAAAGGCGAACTCCATCGCCTTTTTCAGTATAAAAGAAAAGTTATATTGTTAGTCAAGTGGAATTATTTATATAATGTATTTTATGGATTTGAATAAAACGCTTTCAGAATGCCTCTCTTTTACATTTCAAAGGAAAAAACAAGATGGAGGATTTGCAGCAACTCCACTACTTCCAGTAACAGTTGAGGATACATATCATGCTTTGAAAATCATTGATAGTTTGAATAAACTCGGTTTAAAAACTGAATATGAACCAGCAAATGATGAATCCTTAATTAACTGGCTAATGAGGGAAAAAACTGAAAAAGAGCCAAAAGTTTTTTATCAACTTTTAAGGTCTTATCAAATAGCAGGCTTAAGTATAGATAAAGCTCAAGTTAAACATTATATTAATTCTTTCAAAGGCTTCTTAGACCTTGAGAGATATTTTTATTTAGCAAAACTTTCGGAACTGGCAGAAACTGACTTGCCAAAAATTAATAAATCCCTTAAATACAAAATCGCGAAAGCTCGTTGGATGTTTTTGTATCTTTCTGAGAAGGGTTTTTTTAAATCAAAAATTGATAAAAATGAGTTTGCTCAGTGGTTTATTAAATCTCAGAATCCTGATGGAGGCTTTGGATTTTCACCAAAAACAACTTCTTATATGGATAATACATATTTTTGCTTAAAAGCATTAGAATTTTTAGGTTGCAAGCCTGAGAATTTAAACAAAATCCTTGAATTTATTTTATTCTGCCAGACAAAATCAGGAGGTTTTGCAAGAACTCATCATTCAGCAGCTTTTCTGGATTCTACTTTTTATGCAGTTGAATCTCTGAGAATTTTAAAAAACTGGCTCATTTAATTTTTTATTTTTTGTTTTGCCTTTTGTAAAAAATCTTGAGCAAGAGCTATTGCTTCTTTTGAATCTTCATAGTCAAAGGGAATTTCAGGATAATAATCAGCTTCTTCTCTCATTTTACGCAGTCTTCCAATTGCTTTACCTATTTTTATATTAAATTCTCCTGTTTTTATATAATACATTCCAAACATTCTTTCAACACCCTCGTGAGTTTTCGGGTCAACTCCTTTAAGAAGCAAAAGAGATTTTGCAGAATGATAAACTGCATAGTATGCAGAAGCAATGCTTTTATAATAAAATTCCTTTTTTTGTAAGATTTTTGCTACTTCTAACTCTTCTTCTGCTCTTTCGATTTCGTCTTTTGCTCTAATTAGAGCTTCTTTTTTATTTAATCTCTCCACCATAAAATTATTCCTTCTTTGTGTATATTTCTCAAAAATTTTATTTTTTTTGATTTGAAATCCTTTTCAGATACAAAAATAGTTGACGCCAGTAAACCATATTTTATTTCCAATTCAGATATAAAATCGTAAACATTATATTTTGTCTTTTTATCAATGAAGCTTTCAATTACGAATAAAAGATCAATATCTGAATCCTCAAGAAAATCTCCTCTTGCTTTAGAACCGTAAAGAATAATTTTTTTTATCTCAGGGAAAAAATCCCTAATTTTTTCAATCACTTCAGAAATAAACCTTTGTTCGTAATAATTGAGATAAAAAGGTTTTACTGTTTTTAAGAAAGTTGTCATATAAAATTATACCATAATGTCACCCTGAGGCGTAAGCCGAAGGGTCTCCTTTGGAGATTCTTCCCCTTCGCTTCGCTCAGGGTCAGAATGACAGAAAAGAAGCAAATGTATGCTCTTCTTCATTTTAATTTAGCTTTTAAATATTAAATTGTAACAATTGATACAAAAATTTTCTTGACATTTTCAAAAAGTTATGTAACAATAGTTACATTAAAACTTTGGAGGGAAAAATGAAATCAGCTACTTTATTTATTGTTCTGTTAGGTTTTGTGAGTCTTTTTGCAGATATGACCTATGAGTCTGCAAGAAGCATTACAGGTCCTTTTCTTTTAGCCCTTGGTGCTACAGGAGCAGTTGTAGGATTTATTGCAGGATTTGGAGAGTTTTTAGGTTATGGCTTGAGGATTGTCTCAGGCTGGATTGCTGACAAAACAGGTAAATACTGGAGCATTACCATAGCTGGATATTTAATTAATCTTTTGAGTGTTCCTGCTCTGGCATTGGTTGGTCAGTGGCAATTAGCTGCCATTTTAATCATGGCTGAAAGAATTGGTAAGGCAGTAAGAAATCCTTCAAGGGATGCTATGCTTAGCCATGCAACAGTAGAGATTGGTCGTGGATGGGGTTTTGGTCTTCATGAGGCAATGGACCAGATTGGAGCAATGCTTGGTCCATTAATCATAGCAGGAGTTTTTTATTTTCATGGTGGTTACAGGGAAGCCTTTGGAGTTTTAATTATTCCGGCAGTTTTGGCTATTTCAATTTTACTTTTTGCAAGATTTTTGTATCCTTCACCAAAGGATTTAGAAGTAAGCACTGCTAAGATTGAAACAAAAGGATTAAGCAAGGTTTACTGGATTTATCTTATAGCAGTTGCATTAAATGGTTCAGGATATGCGGATTTTCCTTTAATTGCCTATCATTTTAAAAAAGTAGCAACAGTTTCTGAACAGTGGATACCTGTTTTTTATGCTATAGCAATGGGAGTTGATGCTCTGGCTGCTCTTTTATTTGGATATTTATTTGATAGAAAGGGGCTTCCAATTCTTATTTTTTCAGTAATTTTGTCAGCAGGCTTTGCTCCTTTATGCTTTCTTGGAGGATTTTATGTAGCAGCACTTGGAATGATTTTATGGGGTATAGGAATGGGTGCTCAGGAGTCTATAATGAGAGCAGCAGTTGCCCAGTTGGTTCCCAAAGAAAAAAGAGGGGTTGGATATGGTGTATTTAATACAGGTTATGGATTTTCCTGGTTTTTAGGTAGCACTGCTTTAGGTTTATTATATGATTTTTCAATCCCTGCCTTGATAATTTTTTCAGTGATTCTTCAGCTTTCCTCCATACCCTTTCTTATGAAGGTAAGAAAAATGTTACACTAAAAATTAAATGAAGTGGATTTTTGTATCCTATACAGTTCCTTCTAATCCTTCAAGGGCAAGGGTTTTTATATGGAGGGAACTCAGAAAACTTGGTGCTATTAACTATCAGACAGTATGGGTTCTGCCTTACTCTAAGGATATTTCCGATAAAATTCAAAATCTAAAGAAAGTGATAGAAAACTATGGAGGGCAAACTCTTTTAGTAGAAGGAAAGGTTTTAAATAAAGAAGAGGAAGAAAAAATTTTAAATGCCTTTATTGAGGCAAGAAACAAAGAATACAAAGAAGTAATTGAAAAATGTGAAGACTTTTTCAAAGAGATTTCTTTTGAAATTGAAAGACAGAATTTCATTTTTGCAGAGGTTGAGGAAAATGAAGAAGAGCTTGAAAAACTTAAAACATGGTTTAAAAAGGTGGAAAAAAGAGATTTTGTAAATGCTCCCCTTAAAAAAGAAGCAATGGATAAGCTCAAAAAATGCACAAAGCTTTTTGAGGAGTTCTCAAAAAGAGTATATAAAGAAGCCCAAAAGGAATAAAATTATCGGAGGTTTTAAAATGAAAACATGGTTTGTTTATGTCTTTGGTCGCTGGATTGTGCTTTCAGGTATTGCAGGTGCGCTCTTGCAGTTTGTTTTAAGTGACTATTTAAAAATTCATACGATTCCTGCTTTTTTGCTCAATCAGTTTTTACTTGCAAATGTTTTCTGGTTTGTTGACAAGGCAATTTTTAAATCCCATTTCAATATCCCTGCCTTTTATCCTCTGTGGGAAATCAAAGAAAATGTCAGATGTGCTGACTGCGGAAAAATTTGCGAAGGATACAGAGTAGTAAAAACAAAAAACTATGATAAACTTCATGACCCTGAACCTGAATTCAGATGTAAAACCTGCAGGGAAAAGAAATTAGAAGAATTAAGAAAAAGAGGAGTTGAAGTATAATAGGGATGGGGTTTCCCATCCCTATTTTTAAATTAATTGGGCATTCCTGGAAGTTTTCTTATACTTATTGCATAAGCTTTTCCTTCCTTTAAGATATATCTCACTTCTACTCTGTCTCCAACATTAATTTTTTTCATCTGAACCGCTGTTACCTTAATTTCCATCCCTTGAGTAGGATTTTGCACAGTTATGGTCATTTCAGGTTTGTTAATTGATATAACTTTTCCCGCAATTGTGCCTGTTGGTTTTCCTTGGGGGATTTGAACATCTCTTGCAATGTCAGGTTTTTCAGCAAATGCTAATGTAACTATGATAAATGAAATTAAAACAATGCTAACTACTAAAAACTTTTTCATTACTTATCACCTCCTTCCTTTTCTTCTTTCTTTACCTCGCCTTTTTTCTGAGCTTTAACTGCTACTTTCTTTACGCTCTTTGCTGTAAGTTTGCCGTTTTCCTCAGTGTATTTTACTACGACCTTATCACCAACCTTAAGGTCCTTAATCTGCTCATCTGTTACACTGATTGTGAGTTCCTGCTTTTTGCTTTTTACTGTGATGCTTTTGCCAGCTGTGTCAATAGCTGTAAGCTCACCAGTAATAACTTTTACTTTTTCCTTAGCTGGCTTAGATAGTTCTGCCTTCTTTGTAGTATCAGCTGGTTTTGCAGCAGGCTGCTCAGCAAAGGCAACTGTTACTGTAAGAGCGAATACCAATGCCATTACTAATGCTAAAATTTTCTTCATCCTCTTTTTTCACCTCCTTTCTTTTTCGTCATAAAAAATGGTTTTCAGTTTTTGGCTAACATATATTTAAGCAAATGATATGCCATTTTAGTTTTTATTAATTTACAGGATGTTATAATGTAGCATTGATAAATTTTTTTGTCATTTCACGAACTTATCCGTCATTTCACGAATGTTTTCATGAAGTCCAAACTTTTTCAGTCTGTACCAAAATGTATCATAACTCATGCCCATAAGTTTTGCAGCTTTTGCAATAACAAAATTTGATTTAATTAAAGCTTTTTTAAGCAACTCTTTTTCAAGTTCTTCATAGTTTATCCCTTCATCAGGGATTTCAATATCAAAAATATTTTTAAGTGAGGATGAATTCAACTCATCATGTATATCTTTTAATGTTATTTTCTCACTCTCACAAATAATTATTGCTCTCTCAATAACAGTTTCTAACTGTCTGATATTACCAGGCCAGTGATAACTCAGTAATGCATGCATTGCCTTTTCATCAATCCCTTTAATCATCTTGCCGAACTCTTTGGAGTATTTCTCCATAAAGTAGTTAATTAATTCAGGTATGTCTTCTTTCCTTTCCCTTAATGGAGGAAGGTCAACTGTTACAACTTTTAATCTGTAATAAAGGTCTTCTCTAAATTTGTTTTTTTCTATCTGCTCAGATAAATTTTTATTTGTTGCTGCAATAATTCTTACATCAACTTTCATTGTATCTTTCCCGCCAATTCTTCTAATTTCCTTGTCCTGAAGAACTCTTAGCAACTTAGACTGCATTAAAAGCGGGAGTTCTGCAATTTCATCAAGAAAGAGCGTTCCCCTGTTTGCAGATTCTATAAGTCCTATTTTCCTCGTGTTTGCACCAGTGAAGGCTCCTGGTTCATACCCAAAAAGTTCACTTTCTATCAATGTTTCTGGTATAGCTGCGCAGTTTATTGCAATAAAAGGGCCGTTCTTTCTTGGTGAGTTATAGTGAATTGCTCTTGCAATAAGTTCCTTTCCTGTTCCACTTTCTCCATATATCAGCACAGTCACATTGGTAGGAGTAACCTTTCTCACAATATCAAGAATCTGCATCATTTTTGGGGATTTACCCACAATACCTTCAATTTTAAACTTTTCATAAAGTTCATTTTTAAGTCTCAAATTCTCTTTAATAAGATTTACCCTTTCTTCAGCCTTTTTTATAGTAACCAGCAAAACTTCTTTATCAACAGGCTTTGTCATATAATCAAAAGCACCTTTTTTAATTGCCTCTACCGCAGAAGAAATCGTTCCAAATGCAGTAATCACAATAACAGAAGGACGAAGAGGCTGTTCTGGTAGGTCATGCAAAATCTCTATGCCATTCTGATTACCAAGCTTTAAGTCAGTTAGAATTATATCAGGATAAAATTCATCAATTATTTTTCTTGCTTCCTCCAAACATGAAGCTGTATAAACAGAATAACCTTCTTCAGAGAGAATGGTTGTTAGTATCTCTCTCTGTAATGTTTCATCATCTATTATTAAAATGCTTGTCATGCACTTATTTTAAACTGGCAGATAAATTCTTACCTCACTACCCTGTCCTTTTTTACTTATAAACTCTATCCTACCTCCATGCTCTTCAACAACTTTCTTTGCCAATGGAAGACCAAGTCCAAGTCCACCTTTTTTAGTAGAAAAAAATGGTTCAAAAATCTTATCTATAAGCTCATCAGGTACTCCCCAGCCTGTATCTGCTATCTTAATCAATATCTCATCCTCTGAAAGTTCTGTTTTTATAAAAATATTTTTCACTTCACTTTGCTTCACAGCATGTAATGCATTTGTTAGTATATTTAAAATACAGCTTTTCATTAAATCTTTATCCATACTAAGACTGAAATCAATTGAATAATCTTTATAAACACTAACTCCTTCTCTGTCAGCGGTAACTTCAATAAACGAAACAACCTCATCTATAAGCTCAACAATGCTTGATATTTTTTTGTTTAGTTTAAGAGGTCTTGTGTATTCAAGATATTCTGTAACAAGATTATTAACTCTATAAATTTCCTGTTTCATATTTTCAAGAAGTTTCGTATAATTATTAGATTCTTGCTTTTCTTGTTTTAACTTCTCAATAAGATGGTCAATGCTCAGATTTATATAGTTAAGAGGATTTCTTATCTCATGAGCAATTGTTCTGCTAAGCTGACCAATTGCTGAAAGATGCTCTGCTTCTCTCAATCTTCTTTGTAAGACTTGATTTTCCTGCAGTTTTTGAATCATGAAATTAAAACTTTCAGCTATCCTTCCTATCTCATCTTTTCTGTTAATATTTAACCTGCAACTTAAATCTCCCTGAGCAACTTTTATTGCTGCATCAGTTAAAGTATTAATCGGCTTTGTATATCTCAATGAAATAAAGTAAGTTATGATTATTCCGATTGAAAATATTAATAAAGTAGCAAAAATTCTTTTAATTGTATTTGCTTTTAAAATTTGAGAAAAATCATCCTTATTTATTCTCAAATGAATATATCCATACTGAACATTTCCTGCTATAACTGGAACTATTACATTGTAAACATTTTCTTCTTCAAAAACAGGCTCTCCAAGTTCTGCTTTAATTATCAACTCTTTTTTTCTGTGTGTGATAGGTTTGCCTATATTTTGAGGATTAGTGCTTGCAATAATCTCCTGTGTATTGCTGATTATAGAAATTTCTTTTATCCCTTTTGTATTAAGTTTATTGACATACTCATTGAGCTTATTTGAACCGCCCTTAGTAACTTCTTCAACACCAATCTGGATAGCTTTTGTAAGGTCTGCGGTTTGACGCTCTATTTCCTTTAGAAGTCTCTTTTCAGTCTGAGTGTAAAATATATAAAGAGTAGACATCATGGTAAAATTAAGCAGTAAAAGAACAAATATCAGCTTCCATCTGAGAGACATCCTATCTAATATTCGCATAATCATGTATAATGTATTATATTATGCTTTCAGAAAGAATATCATCTATTTTTAAAAAAATAAGTTACGCAGCTTTAAGAGCTGGGAGGAATCCTGATGAAATTAAATTAATTGCTGTAACAAAGTCTCAACCTGTTGCTAAAATAAAAGAAGCAGCTGACCTTGGATTGAGAGTTTTTGGCGAAAACAGAGTTCAGGAGGCAAAGAGCAAAATAGAAGAATTAAAAGAGTTTAATATTGAATGGCATATGATAGGGCATTTACAGACCAATAAGGTAAAAGATGCTGTTAAACTTTTTGAAGTTATACATTCTCTGGACTCTGAAAAGCTTGCGGTATTGATTGATAAAGAAGCCCAAAAGGCTGGAAAAATTCAGAGAGTTTTAATACAGGTGAAGTTATCTGAAGAAGAATCTAAATATGGTATAAAAGATACAGATTTGGATAAATTGATATTAAAATGCGAAAAACTTGAACATATTAAAATTGAAGGGCTTATGACAATACCTCCGTATTTTGAAAATCCCGAAGATGTAAGACCTTATTTTAAAAAACTCAGACAATTAAGGGATAAAATTTCAGAAAGGAATCCGATTATCAGAGAACTATCAATGGGAATGTCACACGACTTTGAAGTAGCAATTGAAGAAGGTGCTACAATGGTAAGAATAGGAACAGCCCTTTTCGGGCAGAGAATAAAACAGGAGGAGAAATAAAATGATTGGCTTTATTGGTGGAGGTAATATGGCAGAAGCCCTTATAAGAGGGCTTGTTAAAGAAGGAAAAAGAGATATCATTGTATCTGAACCTATTGATGAAAGAAGAAGATATCTTGAGAATTGTTATGGAGTAAAAACTACCCCATCAAATCAGGAAGTAGTCAATTTATCTGATATTATTGTAATTGCGGTAAAGCCTCAAAATATTAAAGAAGTGCTTGAGGAAATTAAAGATAGCGTCACTGAAAAACATACTGTGGTTTCCATTGCTGCTGGCATTCCTATCAGTTTAATTCAAAAATACCTGAAAACAGATAGACTTATAAGGGCAATGCCAAATATAGCAGCCACAGTAGGAGAGGCAATAACTGTTCTTGCTCTCTGTGAATGCCTTGAAATGAAAATTGTTGCTCCTGTTAGAGATATATTTATGAGTGTTGGGAAAGTTTTGACTCTGCCTGAGCATTTCATGAACTTTGTTACAGCAATTTCAGGCAGTGGTCCAGGATTTTTATGCTATATCATTGAAGAATTTATAAATGTTGCGACTGAATTTGGCTTTACTGAAGATATAGCAAAAGAATTAATAATCCAGACATTTATCGGCACTGCTAAACTTCTTGACAGTGGGCTTCCACCAGATAAGATTAGATATAAAGTAACCTCCCCTGGAGGCACTACAGCTGCAGGATTAAAAGTACTATCAGATGGCACGCTGGAAAAAATTTTAAAAGAAACCCTTCTGGCTGCATCAAACAGAGCTAAGGAACTTTCAGCACAGGGAGATTAGATGCCTTTTGTCGGAATTTTAATAATCATATTGGGTAATCTCTTAAATATCTTCCTGACGGTTTATAGTTTTATAGTAATCATTACAGCATTAATGAGCTGGATAAATCCCAATCCTTACAATCCGCTTGTCAGATTTTTTTATAAAATTACTGAACCATCGCTCAGACCAATAAGAAGAGTTATCTCTTTAAGATTACCTTTTGATATATCACCTTTAATTCTTCTGCTTATTATATATTTTATACAAAATTTTTTAATTGTAAGACTTATTGAGTTTGGTTACAAAATAAAAGGAGGACTACAATGAGAATCACACCCTTAGACATTCAGCAAAAACAGTTTAAGGTCAAGTTCAGAGGTTTTGACATGGAAGAGGTTTACTCTTTTCTTGAGATTATAAGAGAAGAGCTTGAAGAACTGCTAAAAGAAAACACACTGCTTAAGGAAAGAGTTACTGTCCTTGAAAATCAGGTTGAAGAGTATAAAAAAATTGAGCAGTCAATAAGAGACACACTGATGACAGCCCAACAACTTGTTGATGAATATAAAAATAATGCTAAAAAAGAAGCAGAACTCATACTAAAGGAAGCGGAGATTAAAGCAGAAAATATTATAAAAGAAGCACAGGATAAGGTTGTTAAAATTCATGAAGACATTGTTGATTTAAAAGGAATTAGAAGGCATTTCAAGGAAGAGATAAAAAGACTTATTGAAAGCCATCTTAGAATGATAGAGTTTGATAAAGAAAGAGAAGGAGAAGAAGGTGAAGTATAGCTCTTTAAGGGGCATGACTGATATAATCCCTTCTCAGATTAACCTCTGGCATTATATAGAAAACAAGGCAAAAAATATTTTTGAAGTTTATAATTTTAAAGAAATAAGAACACCTTTGCTTGAATACGCTGATTTATTTTTAAGGAGCATTGGAGAAGATACAGATATTGTTGAGAAAGAAATGTATATTTTTCAAGATAAAAAAGGAAGAACTGTTGCCTTAAGGCCTGAAGGTACTGCTTCGGTTGTAAGGGCATATATTCAGAATAGTCTTTTCAATGAGCCAGCACCCAACAGACTTTATTACATTGGTCCAATGTTTAGATATGAAAGACCCCAGAAAGGAAGATTCAGACAGTTCCATCAGATAGGGGCAGAGGTATTTGGTGTAAGCGCTCCTTCAATAGATGCTGAACTAATATTTATGTTAAAAACATTTTTTGAAGAGTTAAACATTATTGATTTAAACTTTGAGATTAATTCGCTCGGATGTAAAGATTGCAGGCCTGCATATAAAGAGGCTCTCTATAAATATTTATCTGGCAAAGTTAAAAAACTATGCGATGACTGTAAAAGAAGATTTGAAAAAAATCCTCTCAGAGTTCTTGATTGCAAAGTAAAGTCATGCAAAGAAGAACTTGAAGATACTCCATCTGTTTTAGAATTTTTATGCAGTGAATGCAAAAAACATTTTCAACTATTTCAGAAGGAACTAATTGATTTAAATGTTTGTTTCAAAATAAACCAGCGACTTGTAAGAGGACTTGACTACTATACTAAAACGGTTTTTGAGATTACAACTCATCATGAAGGTGCTCAGAATGCAGTTGCAGCAGGAGGAAGATATGACGACCTTGTGGCTTCTTTTGGCGGTCCTGATACACCTGCGGCAGGATTTGCCATAGGAGTTGAAAGGCTTATAGAAATCTGCTCCACAAAAATTAATGTTGAAGAGAATAAACCAGATGTGTATGTTTCTTATATGGGTGTTGATGCAGAAAAAGAGGCAAAAATACTCACCAAGACCTTAAGAGATAACAGATTAAGAGTAGAAAGAACATATCAAGAATCCTCACTTAAGAGCCAATTAAGAAAAGCTGACAAATTAGGTGTTAAGTGGGTTGTTATTATTGGAGAAGATGAAGTTAAAAAAGCTTTATATAGATGGAAAAATATGAAAAAGGGAACTCAAGGAGAAGCAAACTTAACTGAACTAATTAAGCTATTCAGGGAGGAAGAATGACAATAACCGAACTGGAAAAAATTTTTAAGAAATTTAAAGACAAAAAAATTCTTGTTATCGGTGACATAATTTTAGACAGATATATCTTCGGAAAGGTCTCAAGAATCTCACCTGAAGCTCCAGTTCCTGTTGTAGATGTTTATGAAGAGTCATACAGACTTGGTGGAGCAGCAAATGTGGCAAACAATATTGTAAGTCTTGGAGGAAATGTTGCAATTGCTGGAATCATAGGCAAAGGTTCGGCAGGCAGAATAATAAGAGACATTCTTCAGGAGAAAAAAATTTCTCAGGATTATGTATTTGAAGATATGAGAAGAACAACAGTTAAAACAAGAATAATCGGAGGCAATCAGCAGATTGTAAGGTTTGATATAGAAGACCGCAGAAGACTTGAAGGTAAAGCCAAGGAAATGTTTCTTTCAATGATAAAGGATGCAATAAAAAGTTTTGATGCTGTTATTGTTTCCGATTATAAAAAGGGAGTTGTTTCTAAAGAACTCTTTAAGATACTTGTGAACGAAAGAAAGAATAATCATTTATTTGTTTCTGTTGACCCAAAGGTAGGGCATTTCAGACTTTACAAACATGTCTCACTTATAACACCTAATCTTGCAGAGGCTTCGCACGGAGCAGAAATAGATATAAAGGATGAAAAAACTCTTGTAAAGGCTGGAAACAATCTTATAAAAAAACTTCAGTGTGACGCTGTTCTTATTACTCGCGGAGAAGAAGGAATGACAATATTTGAAAAAACTGACTCTAAAGTCAAAGTAACTCATCTTCCGACCGTTGCTAAAAAAGTTTTTGATGTAACAGGGGCTGGAGATACAGTTATTGCAACCATAACCCTTGCTCATATTGCAGGAGCTTCACTTGTTGACGCTGCAAAAATTTCAAATATCGCTGCAGGAGTGGTTGTGGGAAGAGTAGGAACTTCAACGGTTACTCAAGAAGAAATTATTGATTTGTTTAAAACAATACCTTAAAATTATCAATCATTGATGCCAAAAGCTATTGCACTTTATTCAGGAGGACTTGATAGCATACTGGCAATCCTTGCTGTAAAGAAGCAGGGAGTTGAAGTTATAGGGCTTAAATTTTTAACTGGTTTTGTAAGTAAACTTAAAGAAGAGGATTATGTTACAGCAGAAAAATTCGGATTTAAAATTGAACAGATAGATATAAGGGAAAAATTTATAGAAATTCTCAAGCATCCTTTACACGGTTATGGAAAAAATTTAAATCCCTGCATTGATTGCAGGATTTTTATGCTGAAAGAAGCAAAAAAAATCATGAAAAAATATGAAACAGAATTTATAATTACAGGAGAAGTCCTGGGACAAAGAATCATGACACAGAAATATGAAATTATGCGATTGATTGAGAAAGAAGCAGGATTAGAAAGCCTTATTTTAAGACCTCTTTCTGCTAAACTACTACCACCAAGTTTACCAGAGATAAAAGGACTTGTAAAAAGAGAGCTTCTTTATGATTTTCAGGGAAGAAGTAGAAAACCTCAAATCAAACTTGCAATGGACTACGGCATTCAAAAAATACCTCAACCAGCAGGAGGATGTCTACTGACAGACCCCCTTTTCTGCAAAAAAGTTAATGACCTTATTGTTCATAATGAACTTTCTGTTAAAAATGTAGAGTTACTAAAATTAGGAAGACATTTCAGAATATCTGAAAAATGCAAAGCTATTGCAGGAAGAAATGAAGAAGAAAATGAGACCCTTTTAAAAAATACTGAAGGTGTTTTCCTTTATCCAGAAGACTTTAAAGGTCCAGTTGTTCTTTTAATTGGTGAATTTTCAGAAAAAGAAATCCAGATTGCTGCCTCAATATGCGTATACTATTCAAAAAGAAAAAATTCAAATGTAATAATAAAAAAAGGAATAAATGAAGATAAAAAAATTTTTAATGCAATCTCTGAACAGGAGATTGTAAAATACAGAATATAAAAATTGCTCCCGGAGGCAAGTATGAGAAAGGTTATAGTTTTTCTTATGGTATTACTTCTTTTCAGTTGTGGAGGTAAAAAGCAGGTCAAACAGCCATCACAGGAATACTCTTATACAACTCAGGCATTTAAAGTTGTTGATGAAATAAGACAGGCATATCAAGACAAAGATAATTCAAGGATAAGAAAAAACTGTTCAGAGTCAGCTTACAGGGAAATTATTGCCTCAATAAAACCATTTGACAAAGCAGATATTGAGTTTACACCTGTTCTTGGGGAGATGGACTCTGATGGTTTCAGACTTTATGTTTCCTGGAATGGTAAATGGATTTACACAGGCAATGAAACTGAAGAAAGAGGATTGGTTATATTTCTCTTGAAAGGTAATCCTCCAAAGGTTGAAAAAATCCTGAGAGGTAGCCCTTTTAGATATCCTGATTAACCAAATCTACCTGTTATATATTCCTCAGTAAGCTTGTTAGATGGAACTGTGAATATTTTATCAGTTTTATCATACTCAATAAGTTCTCCAAGCATCATAAATCCTGTCCAGTCAGAAATTCTTGCTGCCTGCTGCATATTATGGGTAACAATTATTATGGTTACCCTGTCTTTTAATGAAACAATCAGTTCTTCAATTTTGGCTGTGGAAATCGGGTCAAGAGCGCTTGTTGGCTCATCAAAGAGAATTATCTCAGGCTCCACTGCCAGTGCTCTTGCAATACAGAGTCGCTGTTGCTGACCTCCACTCAATCCAAAGGCATTTGTATTTAGTTTATCCATTACTTCTTCCCAAAGAGCAGCATCTTTTAAAGCCTTTTCAACCCTGTCTTTTAATTCTGTTCTGTTTCTTATTCCTCTTAGTTTTAATCCATAAGCTATGTTTTCATAAATTGTCATAGGAAAGGGTGTAGGTTTCTGAAAGACCATGCCTATTTTGCTTCTCAGCTCAATAAGGTCTGTATCTTTACTTAATATATTCTTCCCCTGAAAAATAATCTCTCCCTCGTATTTATTCCCTGCATAAAGGTCATGCATACGGTTAAAACATCTTAAAAGAGTGGTTTTACCGCATCCACTTGGTCCAATTAATGCAGTAATATTATTTTTGTAAACTGTCATGTTTATGTTTTTAAGAATATTAATGTTGCCTGTATAGTAAAAATTAAGACTTCTTACCTCAATCTCAGGTATCAATCTTTATACCTCCTTTTTATAAGAATTCTTCCTGTAATTGTTGCAAGAAGAATAAAAACAGTTATCATCAAAGATGCACCCCATGCCATTGTGTGCCAGTCTTCATATGGACCCATAGCATACTGAAATATTGTTATAGTCAGAGATGCAATTGGTTGATTCATGTTTGTAGAAAAATAGTTATTGTTAAAGGCTGTAAACAAAAGAGGTGCGGCCTCTCCAGTAACCCTTGCTATTGCAAGAATAATTCCTGTAAGAATTCCTGTTGCAGCACCTCTGTAAACAACCTGAATTATTACTTTATAGTAAGGTGCTCCTAATGCAAAGGCTGCTTCTCTCAATGTCCACGGTATTAGAGAAAGCATATTTTCTGTTGTTCTAAGCACTGTCGGAATCATAATTATGCCAAGAGCTATAGCTCCTGCCCAGCCACTGAAATTGCCAAGTGGCTTTACCATTATAGCATAAACAAAGGCTCCTATAATTATTGCAGGAACGCTTACCATAATATCAGCAAGTGTGCTTATAACTCTTGAGATATGGTATTTTCTTCCATACTCAGCAAGAAAAGTTCCTCCAAGTACACCAACAGGAACTCCAATTAATGTGGCAAATAATGTGATAAGCAGATGGCCAACAAAGGCATTCCTCAATCCTCCACCTTCTTCTCCAGGAGGTGCTGGGTCTTTCAGGAACATGGAAGGATTTATTGCTGTGATACCATGTCTTAAAACATCAATGATAATAAAAAATAACCAGAAAATTCCCCACAAAGCAGTAAGAAAACATATAAAAAGTGCTATACTACTCCATATTTTTCTTCTTTTCATACTATTTCTTCTCCACTCTCATCAAAAATACCTTTGCAAGAGCAAGAATTGTAAAACTCATTATGAAAAGCAAAAACGCAAGATAATAAAGAGCACTGAGATATATATCTTTGTCAGCTTCAGTGAACTCATTTGCAAGTTTTACTGTAACTGTTGCTGCTGCATCAAAAAGTGATGTTGGAATGCTATTTAAATTACCAAGAACAAATGCAACCGCCATTGTTTCTCCAATCGCTCTTCCCAGTGAAAGTCCAACTCCACCAAGAACACCAAGTTTTGAATAGGGTAATATAACATCTTTTACCACTTCCCACTTTGTTGCGCCTATTGCATAAGCAGATTCCTTAAGAACTGATGGAGTAAGATTAAAAGAATCTCTTGCAATAGATGCTGTAAAAGGAATTATCATAATGCTTAAGATTATACTTGCAGTGAAAAGGTCAACTCCGAGAGGTGTGCCTTCAAATAGTTTAGATAAAAAAGGAAGCTTGCCTAAAGTCTTCTGTAAAAAAGGCTCCACATCACTTGCCATTATAGGGGCAAGGGTGAAAAGTCCCCACATTCCATAAATTATGCTCGGTATTGCAGCCAAAAGCTCTATTGCTGTGCCAATAATACCTTTTAAAAAAGAGGGAGCTATTTCTGTGATAAAAATTGCGATTCCTATGGCAACAGGAACTGCAATTAAAAGAGCAAAAAATGAAGTAATAATCGTACCTATCAATGCAGGAGCTGCTCCAAAGGATTCCTGAACAGGGTCCCAATCAGTAGAAAAAATAAAGCCTTCAAAACCAAATTTGTTCATCGCTGGCAGAGATTCTTTGAATAGAACAAGAAATATGCCTGATACTATAACAATTATACTGAAAGCTGTAATTGCAGTAATTGATAAAAAGAGAAAGTCTGTAACCTTACCCTTTTGTTTAGCCATGTCAAAATATTATACATAAAGTTATGTTACAGGAATGTTAAAATTTAAAATTTTTTTAAATTTACCGACAATATTTAAGAAAAAAAGATAATGATTCTATCATAAATTTATGAAAAATTATCCTCTTGACAAAAGTTTTAAAAGTGGATAAAATTAGTCAACAATTACTAAAAGCAGGAGGGAGGTATGGATACAGTATTATTAAGCAGGATTCAGTTTGCAGTAACAGCTGCCTTCCACTTTATCTTTGTTCCTCTAACTCTTGGACTTTCTGTTCTAATAGCTTACATGGAAAGCAAATATCTTGCTACAGGCGATAAAGACTACCTAAGAATGACCAAATTCTGGGGAAGGCTTTTTATTATTAATTTTGCCTTAGGAGTTGTTACAGGTATCACACTTGAATTTCAGTTTGGTATGAATTGGGCAGAGTATTCACGATATGTTGGTGATATTTTTGGCTCTCCCCTTGCCATTGAGGCAACTGTTGCATTCTTCCTTGAGTCAACCTTTCTTGGTGTATGGATTTTTGGCTGGAATAGAATTTCACCGAAACTTCATGCACTGTCCATATGGCTTGTTGCCCTTGCCACAAATATTTCTGCGCTCTGGATATTAATTGCCAATGGCTGGATGCAGCATCCTGTCGGATATGTAATTAACAATGCCCGTGCTGAGATGGTTGATTTCTGGTCAGTTGTAACAAATCCTTATGGACTTCTCAAGTTTGCCCATACAGTGCTTTCAGGCTGGGTTGTTGCAGGATTTTTTGTTCTTGGCGTTTCTGCATATCATCTTATTAGGAAAAATGAGATAGAATTTTTCAAAAAATCTATCAAAATCGGAGCTGTTTTCGCACTTTTAAGTTCTATACTTGTTGCTGGAGTTGGTGATTTTCATGCTAAGGAAGTTTCACACACTCAACCAACTAAGCTGGCAGCAATGGAATCATTATGGGAAACAAAAAAAGATGCGCCCATGTATTTACTTCTTATCCCAGACCCTGCCAATGAAAGAAACTCTGTTGAAGCATTGGGAATACCTTCCATGTTAAGCATACTTGCAGGACAGAAAGAAATTAAAGGATTAAAGGAATTTCCGCCTACTGAAAGACCGCCTGTTACTCCTACTTTTTTAAGCTTCAGGCTAATGGTTGGGTTAGGTTTTGTTTTTATACTTCTTTCATTGTGGGTATTGGTTAAATTTAAAACTTTAGAGAATCGCAGAATTCTTTTAAGATTGCTTCTGTGGTCAATTCCTTTGCCTTATATCGCAGCACAGCTTGGCTGGATAGTTGCAGAAGTTGGAAGACAACCCTGGATTGTTTATGGCTTATTGAAAACCGCAGATGCTGTCTCCAAGGCAGTTGAACCCTCACAGGTTCTATCATCTTTAATTGTCTTTACTCTGTTTTATGGAGCTCTGGGTATTATTGATATATACCTTCTTGCAAAATATGCAAGAAAAGGTCCTGAACCTAAGGAGGTGTAATTATGCAATTTCAAATTATATGGTTTATTCTCTGGGGATTACTCTGGGCAGTTTATTTTGCCCTTGATGGCTTTGACTTTGGAGCAGGAATTCTTTATCCATTCATAACAAAAAATGAATTGGAAAAGAAAGCAGTAATACATGCCATTGGACCTCTATGGAACGGCAACGAGGTATGGTTAGTAACTGCAGGAGGCGCTACCTTTGCTGCCTTTCCAACAACCTATGCTTATATGTTCAGCTATCTTTATACACCTCTTTTAATAATTCTTTTTGCTCTCATTCTAAGAGGAGTTGCCATAGAATTCAAAGCAAAAGCTGTAACAGAAATGCAGAAAAAACTATGGGATACCGGTATATTTCTGGGCAGTCTTATTCCTGCTTTACTGTTTGGAGTTGCCTTTGGAAATATATTTATGGGACTTAAATTTGATGCCTCTGGTTACTATGGAACACTTTTCAGTCTTCTTAATCCCTATGGTTTGATAGTAGGTTTGCTGTTTCTCTTCACATTCATTGTTCATGGAGGACTCTGGGTGTCTCTAAGGGTTCCAAATAACCTTGCAGACAAAGCATACAGCAAAGCGAAAAATTTCTGGTATCTTCAGGCTATCTGTGCAGTTCTTTTTTTGGTTTTAACTGCAAAATATACAAATCTTTATGAGAACTTCCTTAAACTTCCTTACTGGTTTGCTGTACCTGTGTTTGCTGTATTATGTCTTCTCTTAACAGGATTTTATCTCTTAAAAAACAAAAGGGGCAAAGCCTTTATATTTTCGGCTTTATTTATTATATGCCTTGTATTTAGCGGTATTATAGGGCTTTACCCAAATCTTATTCCTTCTTCAATAGACCCAAAATATAGTTTCACAATCTTTAATTCATCATCAAGCCTTTATACCCTGAAAGTAATGACAATAGTTGTGATAATCTTTGTTCCCATTGTTCTTTTCTATCAGGCATGGGCATATAAAACTTTTATGTATAAAATTACAGAAAAAGAACTTAAGGAGGAAGGCTATTAAGGGACTGCAAATTACAAGAGAAACAGACTATGCGATAAGAACAATTCTTTTCCTGTCACGCAGGGATAAATATACTGCAATAGCAGATGATATTTCTAAAAATATGCAGATTCCAAAAAGCTTTTTATTAAAAATATTAAAAAAGCTTGAAAGGAAAGACCTAGTAAAGTTAAAAAGAGGAGTAACTGGGGGGATAACTCTCTTAAAATCCCCCCGGGAAATAAATCTTTATGATGTAATAGTAGCAATGGAAAAAACAGTTGCTTTTAACAGATGTGCAATTAACAGCAAAATCTGTAGCCTCTCATCTCACTGCCCTGTTCATCCTCTGTGGATTAAATTAAGTAAAAAAATCATTCAAGCATTGAAAGAGATTAATTTTTCAGGGTTAGCAATAGAAAATTAAATTTTAAAACTTGACACTATATAGTTCCTTTATGCTGTTCTTTTACTACTGGATATTCAAAATTAATCTTATAAAATTTTAGCCAAAAGAACTAACGAGGTTATAAAATTTTGTTAAAATTTCCTATAAAAAATGAATTTTATTCTTGTCTTTATAAAAAATTACCTGTTATAATCCATTTAAAATGGAATCGGATTCTTATAATATTCAGTCAGAGCATTTAAAACAAATACTTGAATTTTCTGCAATAATTAACTCTACTCTTGAAATTGAAGAAATAAGAAAACGAACAATTGAGTCTTCAGTAAAACTTGTAAACTGTGAAGCAGGAAGTCTTCTGCTTTTTGATGAACAAAGCTACGAGCTTTATTTTGATGTTGCTCTTGGGGAAAAAGCAGATAAAATTAAAACCATAAGACTTAAATTAGGCGAAGGAATAGCAGGATGGGTAGCCCAGCATAAAGAGTCAATAATAATCAATGATGTTCAGAATGACCCGAGATTTTTCAGAGGAGCTGACCAAAAAAGCGGATTTGTAACAAAAACAATGATATGCGTTCCTGTTTTAATAAAAGATAAATTGATAGGTGTTCTTCAGGCAATAAACAAAAGGGATACATTATTTAATGATTACGATGCTGAACTTCTCAAGGCACTTGCAAATCAGGTTGCTGTGGCAATAGAGAATGCAAAGCTTTATAATGAACTGAAAGAGACCTTCTATGAAATTGTTTTTGCACTTGCAGATACCATTGAAAAAAGAGACCCCTATACTGGCGGGCATACAAAAAGAGTTATGGACTACAGTCTTGCTATAGGGAAAGAGATGGGACTTAATAAAGATGAAATTGAAAGACTTAAACTTGCTGCTATTCTTCATGACATAGGTAAAATTGGCATAAGAGACGCTGTTTTACTTAAAGAGGGTAAACTAACTGATGAAGAGTTTGCTATAATTAAGAACCATACTATCTTCGGAGCGGAGATTCTCCAGCATGTAAAAAAACTTGAAGTTATCCTGCCCGGAGTTAAGTATCATCATGAAAAATTTGATGGTTCAGGATATCCTGAAAAAATTAGAGGAGAGGAAATTCCTTTAATTGCACGAATAATTGCTGTTGCTGATACCTTTGATGCCATGACAACAGACAGACCTTACAGGAATGGACTTTCTTTTGAGGTTGCTCTTTCAGAGCTTAAAAACAAGGCAGGAACTCAGTTTGACCCTGTTGCAGTAGATTGTTTCATAAAAGCATTTGAGAAAGGGAAACTGAACAAAAATGAAAATTAAAGTTCTTGGAGCTTCTGGCTCAGATATTCCAGGACAGCATCTTACTTCTTTTCTCTTAGATGGAACAATACTTTTTGATGCAGGTGGAGTTACAAATTCTTTAAATTTCAAAGAACAGCAAAAGATAAAAAATATATTTATAACTCATGCTCATCTTGACCATATAAGAGACATTCCGTTTCTTGCCGATAATATTATTATGAGCAGGAAAAAATTACAGATAAATGTTTTATCAATCAAGGAAGTTCTTGATGACATTAAAAACCATCTTCTTAACTACAGACTCTGGCCTGATTTTACAGTAATTCCGAATGAGGAAGAGTCCATTATAAGACTGGAAAAAATAAAGGAAAAGGTCGCTGTTACAATAAATGGATTTAAGATAACTGCATACAAAGTGAATCATACTGTTCCTGCTGTTGGTTATCTTGTGCAAAAAGAAAATAAAGCATTATTTTACACAGGAGACACAGGACCTACAGAACAGACATGGAAAAGTTTATCAGATATAGCCTTAGATGCCTTAATTATTGAAGTTTCTTTCCCTGATAAATTGAAATTAATCGCTCAGAAAACAGGACATTTAACCCCAGGACTGCTTTTTAAGGAAGTATCACTTCTCAAATATCCTCCTAAGAAAATTTATTTAACTCATATTAAGCCTTTCTACAGGAAACAAATAGAAAAGGAGATTAATAAAAAATCTCCTTATAAAATACAGATTCTTCATGGTGGCGAGATTATAAAAATTTAAATTTTGGTGATAAAAATAAACTAAGTTGGCAGAAGAAGTAAAAGAAGTAAAAATCTTTTCTTTGTTATGGATAAAAAAAGAGAAATTAAAAAAAGCATATACTACATCATTGCAGTAGCAATAACCTTAATATTTTGCCTGTTATATTACTTTCAGCCCAAACCACTTCATATCCTTGAACTAAAGCTCTATGACCTTTTATTTTTGCTTAGAGGAAAAGAAAAACCCTCTGACAGGGTTATAATTGTTGCAATAGATGAACCCTCAATAGAAAAATTAGGCAGATGGCCCTGGAGTAGAGACAAAATTGCAAAACTTGTTGAAAGACTTGCAGAATACTCCCCTGCTGTAATTGCCTTTGATGTAATATTCAGTGAAACTGAAAAAAATGACCCTGTTCTTGCAAATAGCATGGAAAATGCCGGGAATGTCATTTTACCTGTTGTTTTCTTTTTTGACAAAAAAGACCTTACACCAAAATCTATTATATTTAACTCATCAGTAAGGGTTATAAATCATGAAAAGTTCATGGAGTATGCTCCCTTGTCTTCAAATAGTGTTCTTATTCCTGTAGAGACTATTTCGAAGGCTTCGGCAGGTTTTGGGCATATAAACATGTTTCCTGATCCTGATGGAACTATAAGAGCTGAAACACTTTTTATTGAGTATAAGGGATATCTTATACCTTCTCTTTCTCTTAAAGTTTCAGCACTTTATCTCGGTATACCTGAAGAAAAATTTCTTATTGATGCAACAAAAGGCATCTATCTTGGCAAAAAATATATTCCTACAGATAGATACGGAAGAATTTTAATTCCCTATTATGGAGGAAATCAGAGTTTTAAACATATTTCTGTAATAGATGTCCTTGAAGGCAGGATAAAAAAAGAGGTTATAGAAGAAAAAATAGTTTTGATTGGTGCAACTGCTGTGGGAATATATGATTTAAGAGTAACACCCTTTAGCTCTGCTCTTCCGGGAGTAGAAAAGCATGCAAATGTAATTGAATCTCTTATTTCAGGAAAAAGTCTTGTACCTGCATCTCATTCTACAGTTTTTCTTTCAATAATTTTGACAGGACTGATAAGTGCAATTCTTTATCAGAGATTGAAGGCAGGGTATTCACTTATTATTCTCTTTATTTTGGTTTTCTTTACCTTTGCAATTTCTTATTTTTTCTTTGTATTCAAAGGAGTATGGTTTTCATCTTTTTATCCTTCAGCCAATTTGGTCATTCAGTTTATCTTTATAATTGCCATAAAGTATGCTTACTCTGAACAAGAAGCACGGCAGATAAAGAAAATATTTTCCAGCTATGTTACAGAAAGAGTCGTAAATGAACTAATCAAAAATCCATCTATGGCAAAACTTGGAGGAGAAAGAAGAGAAGTAACAGTTTTATTTTCTGATATAAGAGGTTTTACATCGCTTTCTGAAAAACTACAGCCTGAAAAAGTGGTTGAGTTACTCAATGAGTATTTTGCAGTAATGACAGAAGTAATCTTTAAATGGGAAGGCACTCTTGATAAATTTATCGGAGATGCAATAATGGTTTTCTGGGGAGCACCTCTGCCACAGACAGACCATGCTGAGAGAGCTCTTAACTGTGCTGTTGAGATGTCACAGAAGCTCAAAGAACTCTGTGGTAAATGGAACAGTGAGGGGAAACCCATTCTCATGATAGGAATTGGAATTAACACCGGGGAGGTTCTCGTAGGAAACATCGGTGCAGAAGGGAAAAAGATGGATTATACAGTAATAGGTGACAATGTAAATCTTGCATCCCGTCTTGAGGGATTAAATAAAAAATTTGAGACAGAGATAATTATATCAGAGTTTACTCTTGAAAAAGTAAGAAATCTTATTGAAAGAGGTAAGTTTGGAAGCCTTTTACTTAAAGGACTTGGTAATATTGCGGTGAAAGGCAAAGAAAAGCCTGTGAAAATTTACAGTGTGGAGATTCATAAAGAAGGTAAAGCAGAGATTATTGAAGTTTCTGATGAAAATGTTATCGCAATGAAAGAGAAATAAAAAATTTAAAATTAATGTGCTTTTACTGCTCCTGCTCCAGTCCCTGAGAAGCTATTACCTGAAATTGTTCCAGCTGCGTATCCGTCCATTCTGTCAATGGTATAGCTACCAATATTACCGGAACCTGAAACAGTAGCTATCCAGTAATTGGAGTTCCAGATTTTTCCTGACTTTGACAGCATGGATTTAAAAAATTAATAAAATCAATATGTTATACAAACAAAAAATTTTTACTCCACTACATCTTCTCTTACTATGAATGAAGGAATTTTTACTCCTAATGCCCTCAATATTTTATTATTTATCCCTTCTATTTCTGTTCTCATTAAAATTTTCCTACCCTCTGTCTGCATCTCTATCAGTCTTATTTCATTGAGATTATCCATAATTTCTTCATGACTTAGC
>Ga0209162_1000370_pt1 | contig 49918 bp, 41 predicted proteins | sample YNPNPMetaG_FD_187121 | JGI IMG/M metagenome (GOLD analysis project Ga0209162, IMG submission 187121) | Anoxygenic and chlorotrophic microbial mat microbial communities from Yellowstone National Park, USA - YNP NP MetaG (SPAdes) (version 2) ...
TCAACCGTCAACTGGAGAAGATGGGCATTGAGCGGCTTTACGCTCGCACCAATGCCGGGTTTGACCTGAAGGTGCACGCAACGCTCATTGCACTCATCTGTACGAACATGAACTAGCAATCAAGGTATTTTCTATTTCCTCCCTCACCGCGGCACAGGTGCGCCGCCAGCTCTTCCAGATCTCCTCGCGGGCCTGCCGGAGGAGATCCTCGTTGGTAGTGTTCTCCCACTGCACGAGTTGCTCGATCAGGCGGAAGAGGCGCTGGCGTTCGGCCTCCTGGGCCGCCTCGGTGGGGAACAGCTCCGGCCAGGCGGAGGGGTCATCCACCATCTGGGCGAAGATCACCGCGCGGGCCGCGGCCAGTGGGCGCCTGGCCCACCAGAGGTGCAGCGTGCTGGGATGGCCGTGGCGGATGCTCTTCTCGCGCGCGCTGGCGGCGTTGATCGCGTCGAGCGGCAGGGCGACTTCGATGAGTTTTTTGGGCTGCCTGAACTGCGTCATGACTCACCATTCGTCTGTGCTGGCGGGAACGATACGCTACGCTGCATGACCCGGCGCGCCAGGGTCAGCGCTTCGTCAGCATCAGCTTCATCTGGCAACCCTTCCGCCAGGGTTCCGGGGAGCGCATCAGGATAGCGCGTGGGGATGTAGAAGCGATCCAGCAACTGGAGATCAAGCATGATGTCGGAAAACGGGTTCGGCTGGAGGAGCGGCAACAAGTCGCCAGGACGGTGGGTTCGTGGAGGAAGCACACCCTGCTGGCTCAGCATGCCCTTCACCACTTTTTCTGCGCACTGGTGTGCGTGAAAACAGACCTGGTTAAACATGCCGGCCTGGCGGGCAAGCCCGGCCATCGCCAGATCTTCGCGAGCAAACTGAATCCAGCGCTCATACTCGCTCATACAGAACTTTTCCTTTCCCCAGGATCTCGTCGCGCACAAATGCGCGTTCCTGGGCCAGGCGCGCAAACTCTGCCGGCGTATAGACCAGCAAATCGACGCCGACGCGCGGTTGAAGAAGTCGGAGGATCGTTTTGACCCGATCAAGAAATCGCTGGTCGCTTGGACACACAACCACCAGATCGATGTCTGACCAGTCGTGCAGCGTATTGTCAGCCAGCGATCCGAAGAGGATGATACGCTCTGGATGGATGTGCTCTTTGAGCAGTGCCACATAGCGCTCGAGCTCTTGCTCGAGCAGGGCGCGGCGCCCGGTGTGGTTGTGGTTATCGCCAGCCGATGCACTCATGGCCTTTGTTCCCCGGAGCTGCCCCAGATCTCCTTCCGCGCCTCGGCGATGTCGGCGTCATCGACCGCTACGTCGGACCAGAGCCTGCCAAGCGTAACTGGCACATAGGTCGGCTGTGGCGCAGTATGCCTTGCACGAAGAAACTCAAGAAAGTCAGCTACTTCTTCCAGACGATCTTCTGGCAGCGCGTCAAGCAACTGAATGATCTGCTGCTTACGTTGTTTGGGCGTCGCCATCGCGCACCTCCTTGCTTGATATCCGAAGTCTATACGTGCAAGTGTAGCTGCAAGCGACGCATGGCGCAATGCTACTATCCCTGCCTATTCTGGTGCCTCGGCTCGCGCTGAAATGGTCGGCGCAGGTAGTAAACCTGGTGGGTTCCATGCGGGGTTGCCAGTCAGATCTGGCATGACGCGGTCGCCTCCCGGCGGGGAGGAGGGAGCACCGCAGGCGTTCCCCGCCCCTCCACCGCGCGCGTCCTATCAATTTTACAAAAAAATACTTGACTGCTCCCGGTGATCTCGTATATTATCACGACGAATCGTAGCAAACCATCGCTCGAGCATCGAGGGTGTCTATGTCGCACATCGTCTCGCCCGACATCCATCGCATGGTTGCCGACGCCATCACCGCCATCCAAGCAGGCGACCGAGCGCGCGGACGGACGCTCCTCGCGCAGGTGCTGCGCCTTGATCCGCGCCATGAGAGTGCCTGGTTGTGGATGGCCTCGCTTGTCGAAACCCCCGAACGTCAGCGTGAGTGCCTGGAACGCGCACTGGCGATCAACCCGACCAACGAAACCGCGCAGCGGGCGCTCAGAGGATTGTCCGGGCCGCCGCCGTCGCCTGAGATGGCCATCCCCGATCAGGCCTCGCCTCCCTTCACAGAGGCTCAGACCGCAACGCCGACCGGAGAGCCAGCGCAAGACCCGGCGCGCCAGTGTCCGCAGTGCGGCGCACCAATCGGGATGTTCGACAGGGTCTGCGGGTTGTGCCAGAGTCCGCTTCCACTTCCTTCGAACCCGAAACGCGCGTCGTTGACCAGGAGCGAGCAACTGCACCTCACCGGACAAGGACTGCAGCGACCTGGCCTGTCGCGTTTGTTCAACACCTCAACAAACATTGGTATCGTCGTCACAGGCATCGCGCTCGCTGTCACGCTATGGACGATACTACAGTATCGCTGGCAGGTTGAAGCCGAGGGTGCGGGACTGGCCCTGGTTGTAGTAATGGGACTGCTATCACTTTCTATACCGTTGCTATTTCTCGTTCCAGGCATTGTCGCCATCATCCACGGGGTGCGGGGGTATCAGTTTGCGCAATCGTGGCGCAAGGCCGAAGCGGTTGCCGAGGCGCCGATCCTGGATGTCTGGCAGGATGAAGGTTTCGAGTACGAGCCATACATGGTTGCCTGGGAACTGGAAGTCAACAGACACGGAACGCCTGTGCGCTACCGACAGGCGCAGCGCATCTCGGAGGAGATGTACTATCGGCTCCAGATACTTGAGAAGGTGCGGGTGCGCTATCTACCAGAACGACCGGACGTCTCGGCGCTGGACGAAGAATGGATGGCGTCTATCGAGAGCGCATCGAGTACCGGCGTGTTTATGCAAAGACATCGGTGAACCCATCGGCATGGAGGCGCCCGATCACACATTGCGCGCATCACCTGTTCTTGCGTCGTCACCGTTACTTCCCTTCCTCACGTATCGCAGCGGACGCAGAGGTTTGCAGAGCATTCTACCATTCTCAAAACGCCCCGCGCCGCTGCGCTGCATGCCCTCACGATGGCTCAGTCGTCCGCGCCAGCAACTCGGCGAAGGAGTAGTTGACACTGGTCACGGCGAAGTCCGGCTCGCGCTGGAAGGGCCGCCGCAGGTAGGCCACCCGGTGCGTCCCGTGCGGCTGGAACTCGACCAGGGCCAGGATGTACTGATCGGGCGTGTTGAGCGAGGAGAGGATCTCGTTCCTGGTGACGGTGATCGTCTCGGCGCCGGCGACGCGGCCCTTGACCTCGATGAAGCGCAGGCGGCCGCTGGCGGGGTCGTGGCTCTCGATGTCGTACCCCAGGCGCTCGTGCTCGCGATCCACCGGCTCGAAGCCCAGGCGGCGCTCGATCTCCATCACGATCGCGCGGGCGCGCGCGGCGGAGGCCTGGGTCTCGACGGGGTGGGACGCCGGGAGCGGACGGCCGGTGATCGCGGCGATCAGCCCTGCGGGCACGACGATCAGCCCGCCCAGGATCACCGGCGGCAGGGCGGCGATCTGCGCCTCCAGGTCGAGTTGCTCCATGCGTTTTTGGAGGCGGGCCTGCAACTCATCGGCGCGCCGGCGCGCCTCCTGCGAATTGAGGCGCGCGTTGGGCTTGCCGGCCTGCTCTTGCAGCTTCAGCTCCTCGGCGCGATGGTCCCAGTAGTTGATCTCCTTGGTCAGCCGGTCCTTCACCGCGGCGCGGGTCTTCTCGATCAGGCGCAGGCGCGGGCCGCGCACCTCTTCCAGGTGCCCCGGCACGATAGTGGTGATGGCGTGGGCCAGGGCCTGCTGCTCCAGGGTAGGAGAGAGGAACGAGGAAAGAGAAGATAGGATGGCGTTTCGCAGGGCTTCGGTGTGAGCATGTGCAGCCCCCTCCCCAGCCCTCCCCCGCGGGGGGAGGGAGTCTGGCTCCTCCCCCCGGCGGGGGGAGGTTGGGAGGGGGGCAACCTCGGCTGCAACCTCTTCCAGCGGCCGGTAGTCGAGGTACGGCGCATAGCGCAGGCTGCGGATCGCGCCATCGGCGCTCAGTTCGACGTAGAGCATCTGACGCGAGATCGTCCGGCGCTCGCCATTCGGCAAGCGGCTGGCGTCTTGAATGGCATGCTCGAGCATGAAGAGCGCCCGCGGCTGCGTGCCGGGGTCGCGCTCGTCTACCAGCACCGCGCCGCGGCGCAGCAGGTCGCGATGGCGCTCCAGCAGCAGATCGAGCGTCGCGTCGAGCAGCGGGTGCCCGGGGCAGACGAAGGCGGCCGGCGGCTGGCCGGGCGGCGTGAGCAAACTCTTCTCGAAGGCGATGCGCTCATAGCGCGGCAGCACCGGCTCGCCGACGCCGATGACGCGGTCGCGGTTGCGAATGGCCGCCGGGACGTGGGTGACCTCATAGCGGCGCGGCTCGCGCTGGCGCAGGGCGCCGCCGAGGTGTTTGAAGGCTTCGAGGAAGAACGACTCGATATAGTGCGGCTGGAGCCGGCGGGCCTCGGCGCGTTCCATCTCGGCGCGCACCCGCGCCACCTGGCGCGTGTCCATGGCGTCGTGGACCAGCGCCCGCTCCTCGAGCAACTCCTGGAGGCGCCGGCGGTCAACGGCGTCGGCGATGGCCCGCGTGAGCCGGGCGCGCACCTCGGGCCGCTCGCCGTAGCGAATGGCGTCGATCAGCAGGTCGCGCAGCGGCCGGCCCTCAAACTGGAGCTTGCCGAGCACATCGAAGACCTGGCCGCCGAGGGCCTGGCGGGCCTGCTCGAGCTTATCGAGCAGCGCGCGGTAGACATCGCCCTCGCGGGTCTCCTCGGCCACCAGGTTCCACAGGTGGCAGACCTCGGTCTGGCCGATGCGGTGGATGCGCCCGAAGCGCTGCTCCAGGCGGTTGGGGTTCCAGGGCAAGTCGTAGTTGACCATCAAATGGGCGCGCTGCAAATTGATACCTTCGCCGGCGGCGTCGGTGGCGATCAGCACCCGCGTCTCCGGATCGTGGCGGAAGGCCTCCTGGGCCTTGAGCCGCTCTTCGCGACCCATGCCGCCGTGGATGGTGACCACCGCCTCAACCCGGCCCAGCAGTGTGCTGATGCGCTGCGCCAGGTAGTTCAGCGTGTCGCGGTGCTCGGTGAAGATCACCAGCTTCTGGCGCGGCGAGGCGATGGGAGGGGCGGGCTGGCCGTAGGGGGCGCGCTCCTCAGCCAGGCGGTTGGCGATCGCCGCGGGGGTGAAGATCGCGCCGAGGAGACTGGCCAGTTCGCGCCATTTGCGATCCTCGCCGCTCTGGCGCACCGCCAGGGCCAGGGCCTCCAGGCGCTTCAGATTGGCGATTTCCAGCTTCAACTCATCAATCGTGCGCGCGGCGGTGGCCTGGTCGAGGATCTCCTCTTCGACCCGGGCCACCTCGTGGTCGGGCGCGTCCTCGAGATCGTCGAGATCGTCGGGGCTGAGATCGACCGTTCCCCACTGGGGGGTGGCCCCCCTCCCAACCTCCCCCCGCTGGGGGGAGGGGTGGGGGGCGTGCGCCGGCTGGGGGGAGGGGGCGAGGGTCGCACCCCGCTGGAGCAACTCCAGCTCGCGCAGGCGTTGCTCCAGGCGCTCGCGGCGGCGGCGCAGCGACTGGTAGATCGCCTCGGGGGAGGAGGCCAGGCGGCGTTGCAGCACCGTCAGCGCGAAGCCGACCGTCCCGGCGCGCCGGTCGTTCTGCAACGCCTCGGCGCGGTTGAACTCCTCGCGCACATAGTTCGTCACCTCGCGGTAGAGCTGCGCCTCGGCGTCGGAGAGCTTGTAGGGGACGGTGTAGGCGATGCGTTCGGGGAAGAGCGGCGCGCCATCGAACTTCAGCAGCCGCTCCTTGACCATGCGCCGCATCAGGTCGGAGACCTCTACCTGGTGGACGCCATCGCGGAAGCGCCCCTCGAAGCGGTCGCCGTCGAGCAGGGCCAGGAAGAGCTGAAAGTCCTCCTCCTTGCCGTTGTGGGGCGTGGCGGTCAGCAGCAGGAAGTGGCGGGTCAGCCCACCCAGCAGCCGGCCGAGCTGGTAGCGTCTGGTGTACTTGATCTCGCCGCCGAAGAAGGTGGCCGCCAGCTTATGGGCCTCATCGCAGACCACCAGGTCCCAGCGGCAGTCGGGCGCCTGCAGCTTCTGCTGGACCGACTGGTCGCGGGCCAGCTTATCGAGCCGGGCAATGCAAAGATTTGGGATTGTGGATTGTGGACTGTGGATTGACGGCTGCACATCCAAAATCGGCGATCTAAAATCCAAAATCTCAAACGGCAGGTGGAAGCGCCGGTACAGCTCATCCTGCCACTGCTCGGCCAGGCTGCCCGGGCAGACGATCAGGCAGCGCTGGAGATCGCCACGGGCGATCAGTTCCTTGATCAACAGGCCAGCCATAATCGTCTTGCCGGCGCCGGGGTCGTCGGCGAGCAGGAAGCGCAGGGGCTGGCGCGGGAGCATCGTCTCGTAGACGGCAGTGATCTGGTGGGGCAGCGGCTCGACGAGGGAGGTATGCACCGCCAGCAGCGGGTCGAAGAGATGGGCGAGGCGGATGCGGTGGGCCTCGGCGACGAGGCGGAAGAGGCGCCCATCGCCATCGAAACTCCAGGGGCGCCCGGCGACGGCGATGGCCAGGGCCGGCTCATCGTCGCGGTAGAGCAGGCGCGTGCCGGGGCGCCCGGCGGCGTCCTTGTAGGTCAACTCCAGCGCATCGCGGCCGTACCACTGCACGGCGACCACGGTCACCGGGCCATCAGGCAGGATGCCCCGCAGGGACGCGCCGGGCGTGAGTTCTTCAAGACGGGCCATAGGGTCGTCCTCTCAGGAGACAGGAGTTACGCAGTGGAGGGTATGCGGGGAGGCGCGGCCTCCCCGCACCCCTTTTCCCGCCCGCGGCGGCCAGGCGGCCTGGCGCAACCCCCATGGCCCTCCCGCCGGGGGCGGGCACCAACCGGTTGGTGGAGGGCCGCAGGCCCTCCATTCCTTCCCGCCGGAAGGCGACCGCGCAATTCCTGTCACGAGAGAGGTCTGGGGGAACCCGCTTTCCCCGGCCTCCCGCCGCGCCTGGCTCAGCAATAGGCTGCCTCCAGCCGCGGCACGATCACCTTCCAGTCGTAGTGCGCCGCCACGTGGGCCCGCCCGGCGGCCCCCAGACGCGCCCCCAGGTCGGGATCGGCGATCAAGCGCAGCACCGCGGCGGCGAAGGTCTCGGCGCGATCGGCGATGAGCAGGTGCGTTTCGTGGCGCAGCCCCGTGATGCCCTCGACGCCCAGCGAGGTGCTGACCACCGGCGCTTCCATCGCCAGGGCCTCCAGCAGCTTCAGGCGCGACCCGCCGCCGATGCGCATAGGCAGCACAAAGACCGCCGCGCCGTCTATGTAGGGCCGGACGTCGGCCACCTCGCCCACCAGTTCGACGGCCTCGCCATCGGCCAGGGCCTGCGCGGCGCGCCCCGCCGCCCGGCCCACCACCAGCAGCCGCGCGTCGGGCCGTTGCGCCCTGATCCGCGGCAGCACATCCCTCACGAACCAGCGCAGCGCGTCCAGGTTAGGCCGGTAATCCAGCGTGCCGACGAAGGTCAGCGTGGCGGGGCCGAGGTCGCCCACCACCGGGCCGCGGCGCAGGTGCGCCGTATCCACGCCGTTGGGCACCACCCGCAGCCGGTGGGCGTGCCGCGGGTCGAGCCGGGCCAGCGCGGCGCGGTCCTGCTCCGAGACCACCAGCAGGCGATCGAAGGCTCGCAGGGCGCCCCGCTCGTAGCGCGCCAGTTTGCGCCATTGAATCAGTGAATAGACGCTGGCGACCAGCGCTCCGGGACGCAGGGCCAGGCCCCGGCGCAGGTCGGCCAGCGCGGCGCGGCGTTGCAGCACGTACTCGGCGTTGAACTCATCGAGCGCGAGCAGCGGGCCGAGGCCGCGCGCCTGCATGAGGTAGCCGGCCATCTCGATGCTCTCGGCCTGCACCACATCGTAGCGTCGGGCGGCCAGCAGGCGGCTGAGGGCCTCGGCGTAGGCCGGGGCCTGGTTGCGCAGCCCCATGTCGGGCGTTGCCGCGGTCAGCGTCGTGACGCCGCGCCGGAGCAGCGAGCGTCGGGGCGGGCCGGGCACGCTGATCACCCCGCAGATGGCCCGCAGCGGCGCCAGCGCCGCCACCGCCGCGGCGTCCGGCGCGAAGGTGAGCAGCGTGACCTCGTGACGCGCCGCCAGCCCCCGCAGCAGGTGGTAAATGCGCAGCGCGCCGCCGCTGCGCGGCGGGTAAGGCGGGTAGGGCGAAAGGAGAAGAATGTGCATGGCGCTCCGGGTCTATCTCTGTTCGGGCACATCAACGCCGCGCTCCGCCTGGCTGGTTTTTTGTGGAGGTGTAGCAGGTTCAATCCAGCCGCCCATGCGGCTCCGCCGCACACCGACGGGATGAACATACTTCTCGGGAGGGCTACGCCCTCCCAAACCCTCCCGCAGGCGGGGAGATGGGGGAACCCGGTTTCCCCGGCCCCATGCTTGGGGACCAGGTTCCCCCATGGCCCTGCTTGAGGGCGAGGCCCTCCCAGACCCTCAAGCAGGTGGGGGGATGGGGGAACCTGGTTCCCCCATGGTCACGTTAGCCCCTCCCAATCGGCCGGTCCGAGCAGTTCCAGATCGGGATTGGCGGCCACCTCGGGCAGCAGGGGCGGGCTGACCAGCAGATGCTCGAGATGCAGGGTATTCTTGATCCGCACCACGCGGGCCCCGGCGGGGTCGGCGCGCCCGCAGGCGCGGATCGCCGCGGCGACGGCGGCGCGCCCGGTGGGCAGGACAATCGGCAGGGCGCCTTTGCACAAGCCGACCAGACCGGCGGTGAGCGCGTTGAGGTAGGTCGCGCGGAAGTCAACCTTGCTAGCGAAGCGCGCGGTGGTGATGTCAGCCAGGCCCATGCCATTGGCGTTGCCGTGGGTCTCCGGGGTGAGGTCGAGCACGACAATGACATTGATCACCGGCGAGGCGGGCGGCGGCTGGCCGGGGATGGGCAGGCGGCCAATCACATTGGTGTCCATGCCCGTGCCGCTGATGTTCTTGCCGAGTTCGTCTACCACCAGCACATCAATCTGGTGAAAGGGCAGGCGCGCCATGAGCCCCTTGCTGCGTTCGAGGAGCCGGGCCTCGCCCGCGGCGCCAATCTCCTCCGGCGGCAGGCCCACCAGGTCGGCCGTCTGCTCGCGGGCATCTTCGAGGATCGCCAGCCCGCCCAGAATCTTGCCGCTGGCGATCATCACCCGGGCCATAGGCGCCAGCAAATGCCGCAGACCCTCCACGGCGGTGCGGTGGATGATCTCGGCGCCGTGGCGCTTGCCGAGGCCCACGACGCACATTTTCGCCAGACCGCTCTCAATCGTGCCGTGAAAGGACGTGTGGGCCTTGACGCGGTTGATCACCAGCACGCCATCGGCCTCGTGGGCCAATCGATCCATAAACACCGGCGTGCCATCGTCGAGGCTGCCGACCTGCACCACCTCCATCGAACTGTGGATGGGGCACCCGATGCTTTCTTCGCTGATGCCGAGGGAGGCCAGGAGTTGCCGTTGCCCATCGGCGGTGGCCCCGCCGTGGCTGCCCATCGCCGGGACGATGAAGGGCGCGGCCCCGGCCTGCCGCAGCCACGCCACCGCCGCCCGCGTAATCGGCACAATGTCGCGGATGCCGCGGCTGCCCGCGGTCACGGCGACGCGCATCCCCGGCGTGATGCGCGCGCGCAGGCCCAGGGCCTCCAGTTGCGCGCGCGTCGCGCCGGGCACATCGGTCAGCGGTCGCGACTCCCAGCGCTGCCGCACGCGAACGAGGGGCGGCAGCGGCACATCCGCGGTTATGTCGGGGAAGCTACAGGTGAGTTCCATTCACTATGTATGGTCTTCGAGAAATTACTCCGCTCTCGTCCGCGTTGGCGGGCTTCGCATTCCGTAGCCGGGGGCTGATGGTCTTTGAATACATACTCCGCTCTCGTCCGCGCAGGCGGCCTTCGCATCCCCTAGCCGGGGGCTGATGGTCTTTGAATACATACTCCGCTCTCGTCCGCGCAGGCGGCCTTCGCATCCCCTGGCCGGGGGCTGATGGTCTTTGAATACATCATCCGATATAGCCCGCGCAGGCGGGCTTCGCATTCCATAGCCGAGGGCTTTAGCCCGACGGCCAGCCCGGCATAGCGGATGAATTGCTCAAAAACCATTAGCCCCATAGCTAGCCTGACCGTTGCTCCACACCTCCACAGCTCCACACCTCCACACCTCCACCGAAACGGTCTGTAGAGCTGTAGAGTTGAAGGCCGGATTGTCAAGTTCGTTTGAAACATGCCTAAAAAATCGAAAGATACCGCTCTACTTCCCACTGCGAGACATAGGCGCGATAGCTTTCCCACTCCTGCTGTTTAGCATCAACGAAGCGTTCATAGATGTAGGGGCCGAGGGCATGCTGGATCACCGCGTCGTCGCGCAGGGCATCGAGCGCGCTGCCGAGGGAAGTGGGCAGCATCTCCAGCCCGTGGGCGCGCGGGTCCACGTGGAAGAGGTCCTCTTCGGCGGCTTCGCGCAGGGTCAGCTTGCGCTTGATCCCATCGAGACCGGCGGCCAGCATCACGGCGTAGGCCAGGTACGGGTTGCAGGAGGGATCGGGGCAGCGCAATTCGATGCGCGTGCTCTGCTCGCGCCCCGCGGTGATGCGCGGCACGCGCACCAGCGCCGAGCGGTTGGTGCGCCCCCAGGAGATGTACACCGGGGCTTCGAAGCCCGGCACCAGGCGCTTGTACGAGTTGACCAGGGGGGCCAGAATGATGCACATTCCCCGGGCATGGGCCAGCAACCCGGCGATGAAATGACGCGCCGTGGCCGAGAGACCGTAGGGGTCGCTCGGGTCGGCAAAGGCATTGCGTCCGGTAACGATATCCACCAGGCTGTGGTGCACGTGCATACCGCTGCCGTTTACCTCGGCGATCGGCTTGGGCATAAAGGTGGCATGCAGGCCATTGAGCTGGGCGATGGCCTTCAACGCGACGCGGGTGGTCACCGTCTGGTCGGCGGCGCGCAGCGCCTCGGCGTAGCGCAGGTCAATCTCGTGCTGGCCGGCGGCCACTTCGTGATGGGCCGCTTCCACCGTAATATCGAGCGTCTGGAGCGCGCGCACCATCTGGCGGCGAATGAGCGTCGCCAGGTCGGTGGAGACGTCGAAGTACCCGGCGTGATCGTGGGGCAGGGGCAGGGTGCGCCCTTCAGCGTCGGTTTTGAAGAGGAAGAACTCGATCTCTGGCGCGACATTGAAGGCGAAGCCCATCTCGCTGGCCTGCCGCGTGACGGCGGCGAGCACGTGGCGCGGGTCGCCGGCAAAGGGCTTGCCATCGGGCGTGTAGATGTTGCAGATCAGACGCGCCGTGGCCAGACCCTCGTGCTGATCCCAGGGCACCAGCGCGTAGGTTGAGAGATCGGGCACCAGGTACATATCGCTCTCGACAATGCGCGCGAACCCCTCGATTGACGACCCATCGAACCACACGCCATGGTCCAGCGCGTCTGGCAGCTCGTAGATGGGGATGGTTACATTTTTGACCATGCCGAGGATGTCGGTGAACTGGAGATTGACGAAGGCGACGCGCTGCTCCTCGGCGCGGCGCAGCAGCGCCTGGCGTGGATCGTCGCTCATAGGGGACTCCTCATCTGCTAGAACCAGTACCTTTCACATAACAGGACGTACGCGGTGGAGGTATGCGGGGAGGCTTCGCCTCCCCGCATACCCCTCTTCCCGCCCGCGGCGGCCAGGCGGCCTGGCGCAACCCCCACGGCCCTCTCGCCGCGGGCGGACCACAACCGGTTGGTGGAGGGCCGCAGGTCCTCCACTCCTCCCCGCCGCAAGGCGACCGCACAACTCCTGTTCTGTGAAAGGTCATTGCTGCCAGAACGACACCGCTATTGTACCACGCTGGTCCGGGAGCATCGGGTCTCCGGGTGGTTGAGGGCTACGTCATGGTCTTTGAGAAATTCATCCAGTCTGCCGGGCTGGCCGTGGGGTTGATGGTCTTTGAAAAATTCATCCGCTCTGCCGGGCTAGCCGTGGGGCTGAAGCCCTCGGCTAGAGGATGCCAAGGCCGCCTGCGCGGCCTAGAGCGGATGATGTATTCAAAGCCCATAAGCCGTCGGCTATGGCATGCGAAGCCCGCCTGCGCGGGCGAGAGCGGAGTATGTATTCAAAGACCATAACGTCCACCCGCCCGGCGGCTAACGTGATCATGGGGGAACCAGGTTCCCCCACGCTCCCGCCCGCGGGAGGGCCAGGCCCTCACGCAGGGGAATGGGGAAACCCGGTTTCCCCATTCCCCTACCCATGGAAGGGTGGGCGCAGACCTCCCGTCACCCCCTGCCCGAACAGCCTGTTTGCAGTTCTCTGGTCTTGCGGTATACTCTCATCAGTTATCCATGCGGCTCGCGCCGCACCCCGACGGGATGAACATACTTCCTGGGAGGGCTGCGCCCTCCCAAACCCTCCCAGGGGGCGGGGCCTGGGTGCGCGGGCCGGAGGCCCGCGTCCGCAAGGGGATAACAGGGTTCTCCTGGGAGGGCAAAGCCCTCCCAGACCCTCCCGCGGGTGGGGGTATGGGGAAACCGGGTTTCCCCATACCCCTTGCCGAGGGCTTATGTTCACGTTAGTTGTCCATGCGGCTCGCGCCGCACAACGCCGCAATGAACATAAGGTTCTTCTTGGGAGGGCTGCGCCCTCCCAAACCCTCCCAGGGGGCGGGGCCTGGGTGCGCGGGCCGGAGGCCCGCGTCCGCTGAGGTATGGGGAAACCCGGTTTCCCCACCCCCCTCGCCGAGGGCTTATGTTCACGTTAGGTTGTTCCTGGGAGGGCGCAGCCCTCCCAGACCCTCCCACGGGGTGAGGGGAGGGGGAAACCCGGTTTCCCCCTGCCCCTGCGTGAGGGCCAGGCCCTCCCGCCGGGCAGGGGCGCGGCGAAACCTGGTTTCTCCTTGCCTCGTATGCGGCACTTGCATCTGCGGAGGAGTGAGCGATGTCCCAGGCCACGATCGGCGTGATCGGCGGCAGCGGGCTCTACGCAATGGAGGGCCTGGAAGACGTGGAGGAGGTGTCGCTGGAGACGCCCTTCGGCGCCCCCAGCGACACGTTCGTCATTGGTACGCTGGGTGGGCGGCGGGTGGCGTTTTTGCCCCGCCACGGCCGCGGGCACCGACTCAATCCCAGCGAGGTGCCCAGTCGCGCCAATGTCTATGCCTTCAAGCAACTCGGCGTCCAGTACCTGATCTCGGTGAGCGCCGTCGGTTCGCTGCGCGAAGAATACGCTCCGGGGCACGTGGTTGTTCCGGATCAACTGTTCGACCGCACGAAAGGCATCCGGCCCGCAACGTTTTTCGAGAACGGCGTGGTGGCCCACGTGAGCTTCGATAAGCCCTTCTGCCCCGGGCTGAGCCAGCGTCTCTACGCCGCGGCGAAGGCGGCTGGCGCGACCGTCCATCGCGGCGGCACGCTGGTGGTCATGGAGGGTCCGGCGTTTTCCACCAGAGCCGAGAGCGAGGAGAATCGCCGCCGCGGCCATGCGCTGATCGGTATGACCGCCCTGCCCGAAGCTAAACTGGCCCGCGAGGCGGAGATCGCCTACGCCACCCTTGCTATGGTCACCGACTATGATGTCTGGCACCCTGATCATGACTCGGTGACCGTTGACGCGGTGGTGGCTGTGCTCCAGGCCAATGCCCTCCTGGCCCGGCGCATCGTGCGCAATGTCGTGGATCTGATCGGCGATGGCTTCGAGAGCCCCGCCCATAGCGCCCTCGCCACGGCGATCATCACTGACCGCGCGCGTATCCCCGCCGAGGCCCGCGAGCGGCTCAGGGTCATCGCGGGCAAGTATCTGGACGGGTCATGACCGTGGAGGTGCGCATTATCCCTGTGCACGGCGTCGGCGAGGTGCGCCCCGGCGATGACCTGGCCGGCCTGCTGCTCACTGCCCTCGACGCCGCCGGGCAGACGTTCGCGCCGGGCGATGTGCTAGTCGTCACCCAGAAGGTCGTGTCGAAGGCCGAGGGCCGCCTGCTTGATCCCTCACAGGTCGAGCCGTCGGCCTTCGCGCGCCAGGTGGCTGCGCAGGGCCGCAAGGACGCCGCGTACTACGAGGTGGTGCTGCGCGAGAGCCGGCGCATTGTCAAGATGGCCAATGGCGTGCTGATCACCGAGACCCCCCACGGCCTGATCTGCGCCAACAGCGGCGTGGATGAGTCGAACGTGGCCGGCGGCCAGATCGTTTCGTTGCTGCCCGAGGACCCCGACAGGAGCGCCGCGCGGCTCCGCGCCGCCATCCGTGCGGCCACCGGGGTGACGGTGGCGGTGATCATCTCCGACACCTTCGGGCGCCCCTGGCGCGAGGGCCAGGTGAATGTGGCCATCGGCTGCGCCGGTATCGCCCCGCTGAACGATTACGCCGGCGTCAGCGACCCCTATGGCTACACCATGCAGGCCACGCTGATCGCCATCGCCGATGAACTGGCCAGCGCCGCCGAGCTGGCGATGGGGAAGATTGACGGCGTGCCCGCGGCCATCGTGCGCGGCTATGCCTATACCCCCAGCGAGGAGGCTACCGCCCGGCGCTTGATCCGCGATCCGCGCTTCGATCTGTTTCGTTGAGGCCCGGGAAGGGCTAATGTGAACATGGGGGAACCAGGTTCCCCCATACCCCCGCCCGCAGGAGGGTCTGGGCGGGCGCCGCCCTCAAGCAGGGGGATGGGGCAACCGGGTGGCCCCATCCGCTCACCCCGCAGGAGGGTCTGGGCGGGCGCCGCCCTCAAGCAGGGGAATGGGGCAACCGGGTTGTCCCATTCCCCCTAAGGTATCAGGGCTGGATGGACTTCTTCACCATCATCCGCGGACGGCGCTCGGTGCGGGTCTTTCGCCCCGATCCCCTCGCCCGCGAGCAGATCGAGGCGGTGCTGGAGGCGGCGCGCTGGGCGCCCTCGCCCCACGGGCGCCAGCCCTGGCGCTTCGTGGTGCTGACCAGCCTCGAGGCCCGCGCGCGCCTGGCCGAGGCCATGGGCGCGACCTGGCGGCGCCAACTGGCCCTCGATGGCCAGGACGCGGCCACCATCGAGGCGCGCTTCCGCAAATCGCGTCAACGCATCATCGGGGCGCCGGTCGTGGTGCTGCTCTGCCTCTACCTGGAGGACCTCGACGTCTACCCCGACGCCGAACGGCAGGCCGCCGAAGTCACCATGGCCGTGCAGAGCCTCGGCTGCGCCGCCCAGAACATGCTCCTCGCCGCTTATGCCCTCGGCTTCGATGGCGGCTGGATGTGCGCGCCCCTCTTCTGCCAGGAGACCGTGCGCGCCGCCCTTGGCCTCGATGCGACCCTGCACCCCCACGCGCTAATCACCCTCGGCTACGCTGCGCAGGACCCGGCGCGGCGTCCCCGGCGTCCTCTTGAAGAGCTGGTGGTCCGGTGGGAGTAGGGCCATATACTCTACCCGGTGGGCGGGCGCCGCCCGCGCGCAGGGGTCTGGGGAAACCGGGTTTAGAGTCTAGGAGGGCCTGGCCCTCCCAGGAACAACCTGTTTGCATCCCGTCGGTGTGCGGCGGAGCCGCATGGACGGCTGTAGAGCGCAACCTATGATAGTCGTACTGGCCGGCGGGGTTGGCGCGGCCCGCTTTCTCGAAGGCCTCGTGCAGGTGGTTCCACCCGCGACGGTGACCGCCATCGTCAACACCGGCGATGATTTTGAACTGCACGGCCTGACCATCGCTCCCGATCTGGACATCGTCACCTGCACCCTGGCGGGCGTGATTGATCCGCTACAGGGTTGGGGCATCGCCGATGACACTACCGCCTGTCTGGAGTGGCTGGGCCGGCTGGGCGGGCCGACCTGGTTCAAACTCGGCGACCGCGACCTGGCCCTGCACATCCGCCGCACCGCGCTGCTGCGCGCCGGGCGCAGCCTCAGCGCCGTGGCCGACGCCTTCCGGCAGGCGCTCGGCGTGGCGGTGCGCATTGTGCCGATGAGCGATGACCCGGCCCCGACCCACATTCTCACCGACGCGGGCGAGTTCCACTTCGAGGAGTACCTGGTGCGCCGGCGCGCCCAGGACGCGGTGCGCGGCGTGCGCCTGCACGCCGCCGGTCCCGCCGCGCCGGCCCCCGGCGTGCTGGAGGCCATCGCCGGGGCCGCGGCGGTGATCATCGCGCCGAGCAACCCCGTGGTCAGCATCGGGCCGATCCTGGCCCTGCCGGGGCTGCGCGCGGCCCTGCGGGACACCCCGGCCCCCGTGGTGGCGGTCAGCCCGATCGTCGGCGGGGCGGCAATCAAGGGGCCGGCCGCGCCGCTGATGCGCGCCGTGGGGATGGAGGTCTCGGCCCTGGGGGTGGCGCGGGCCTACGCCGATGTACTTGATGGGATTATTATTGACTCAGTGGATGCCGATCTGGCCCCGGCCATCGAGGCGCTGGGGCTGCGCGTCACCGTCACCGATACGATCATGCGCGGCCCCCCCGAGAAGGCCCATCTGGCGCGTGTCGCCCTGGCCCTGGCGGGTGTCGAGGTGTAGAAGGGAGGGGGGCGGAGGAGGGTGGGACCCAATCCCACTGTTCACCTCGGAAAAAACCTATGCAACCGATAAATAATCTGCACGCCATCGTTCCTGTCAAGGCCCTGGACCAGGCCAAATCGCGGCTGGCCTGCGCCCTGATGCCCCCGGAGCGACGGCAGTTGACGCTCGAGATGCTGGAACGGGTGCTGGCGGCGTTGAACGCGGCGCCACTGGCCGCCGTGTGGGTGGTCAGCCCCGATGCGGAGGTATTGGAACGCGCCGCCGCGCTGGGCGCGCGCCCGCTCCTCGAGAGCCGCGCGGAGCTGAACCCCGCCCTGGAGCAGGCCCGTAGCGCCGCCCGCGCCGCTGGCGCCGCGGCGCTGATCGTCGTGCCCGCCGATGTGCCCCTGGTCAGCCCCGAAGATATTGACGCCATGGCCGGATTGCTCGCCAGGGGCGCCGATATGGTGCTGGCCCCCGACGCCCTGGGCATGGGCACCAACGCCCTGGCCCTGCGCGCCGGGGCCGAGGTGCCCTTTCGCTTCGGCGGCAACAGCGCCGCGATCCACCTGCGCGCCGCCGTGGAGCGCGGCCTGGTCGCCCGGCTCTACCGCTCGCCGCGCCTGGCCCTCGATGTGGACGACTCCGCCGGCCTGGCGCGCTACCGCGCCGAACTGGCGGCGTTGCCGCTCGGAAGTGGGTGACGAAACGTGTTGTTAGCGCGACTACCCGTTGGGTTGACCTGGGAGCGCGGGCGGCTCGTCCGCCGGGTCCTGCGGAGGCAGCGCGGCGCGCCCCGCCCCTCCCTGACCCTCCCCCGCCGGGGGAGGGAACCGCGCTCCTCCCCTCAGCGTGGGGAGGCTGGGAGGGGGGTGTGCCACCGTTGCCGGGTCCCGTTCGCCGGTTCCCCTGACTCCGACGTCACACCTCGCTCGGGGCGCGGTGATGGAGTGTTATACTACAGCCGGGACCAATACCTTACCAATAGGGGTAGGTGTTCGCATACGGCTACGTCAACGTCGTCCGCCCGGCAACTGAAGCCGTGGGCGAGCCTCTGCGAAGCCCGCCGGCGCGGGCTCGACAGGCCACGCAGGTGGCCTTCGCACCAGCCATCCATGCGGCTCGCGCCGCACACCGACGGGATGACCATAGGTTCTTCCCGGGAGGGCTGCGCCCTCCCAGACCCTCCCACCGGGTGGGGGGATGGGGGAACATGCTTCCCCCATGGTCACGTGAGACGGTCATGCGCATGGCGCACAACGCCCAATGAACATGACCTGGGAGCGCGGGCGTCCCGCCCGCGCCACGGCTCCGCGGGCACGGCGCCGGCCCCCTCCCGGACCCTCCCCCACTGGGGGCGGGCACCCGGCTCCTCCCCCCAGCGGGGGGAGGCTGGGAGGGGGGCTGAACGCGGCGAACGATGGTCACCTCAGGTGTGAACAATTACGTGTGGGGCGTGAGCAACGTCCTCTCCCCCGGCGGGGTAAGGTATTGCGCCCAGAACGGCCCTGCGAATGAAAGGACCCCTGCCGTGGCAACGATTGGCCTCTCGGCTGCCCTCGAACAGTTCCATCCCAACGAACTCCTCGAACACTGTAAATTAGCGGAGTGTTACGGCTTCCGCGGCGTGATGGCGGCCGACCATTTTCAGCCCTGGGTGCCCGCCCAGGGCCACAATGCCTTCGCCTATAGCTGGATGGGCGCTCTCGGCGCCGTCACCGGCCACAGCTTCGGCCCCGGCGTGACCTGTCCCTCCTTCCGCACCCATCCTGCCGTCATCGCCCAGGCCGCCGCCACCCTCGGGGCCATGTTTCCCGGGCGCTTCTGGCTTGGCCTCGGCAGCGGCGAATTGCTCAACGAGAATGTGGTCGCCGGCGAGTGGCCCGACCCCCTCATCCGCTTCGAGATGCTCCAGGAAGCCACCGAGATCATCCAGCGCCTGCTCAGCGGCAAAGAGACCCGCTACCGCGGGCGCTACTTTCAGATGAACAAGGTCCGCCTGTGGACCCTGCCGGAGCAGCCTGTGCCGATCTATATCGCCGCCACCGGCCCGCAGACCCTCAAATGGGCCGGCAAGACCTGCGATGGGCTGATTACCCCCGGCGCCTCCCACGAGAAACTGCGCGGCATTCTCGACAACTTTGCCGCTGGCGCCCGCGAGGCCGGCAAGGACCCGGCGAAGATGCCCAAGTTGCTGCAACTCCATATCTCCTGGGCCGAGACCTACGAGGAGGCCCTGCAGAATGCCCTGGTCGAGTGGCCGAACGGCGGCATGAACTTTCCCAAGCAGGACATCCGCTCGCCCGAGGATTTCGCTGCCATGGCCAGGCTGGTGCGCCCCGAGAACTTCACCGGCCGCGTGCTGATCTCGCCCGACCTCGAGGAGCACCGCGCCCATCTGCAGGGCTTTCTGGACCTGGGCTTCGACGCCATCTACGTCCACAATGTCGGTCGAAACCAGGAGGCCTGGCTCCGCGCCTTCGGCGAGCAGGTGCTCCCCAGGCTAAGAGTCTAGCTCGTCGCCTTGCGCGACCATCTGGAAGGGCGCGGGCAGGCGCAGCTGCCCCACCTATGGGAGAGGGCCTGGCCCTCACGCAGGGGGATGGGGAAACCGGGTTTCTCCATCTCCTCACCCAGTGGGAGGGTTTGGGAGGGCGCAGCCCTCGGAGAGGGGTGAGGGGAAACCGGGTATCCCCACGCCCCCGCCCACGGGAGGGCGCAGCCCTCGGAGAGGGGTGAGGGGAAACCGGGTTTCCCCATTCCCCCACCCGGTGGAAGGGTTTGGGAGGGCGCAGCCCTCCCAAAAACAACCGTATGTTCATTGCGGTGTTGTGCGGCGCAGCCGCATAGATGGCTGATAGCATACAAGGGCCACCCCAGATGTTCACCCGCATCCTGATTGCCAATCGCGGCGAAATCGCCGTTCGCATCATCCGCGCCTGTCGTGAGTTGGGGATCAGCCCCGTCGCGGTCTTCTCGGAAGCCGATGCGGGCGCGCTGCACGTGCGTCTGGCCGACGCAGCCTATCCCATCGGCCCCGCCGCCGCGACCCGGAGTTATCTGCGCATCGAGGCGATTATTGCCGCCGCCCGCGAGCTGGGGGCCGAGGCCATTCACCCCGGCTACGGCTTTCTGTCGGAGAATGCCGCCTTTGCCCGCGCCTGCGCCGAGGCCGGCCTGGTCTTTATCGGCCCGCCCCCGGAGGCCATCGAGGCCATGGGCGGCAAGATCGGCGCCCGTCGCATCGCCCAGGAGGCCGGTGTGCCCGTCGTGCCCGGCTATGACGGGGCCGAGCAGGGCGAGGAGCGGCTGCTGGCCGAAGCCCGGCGCATCGGCTTTCCCCTGCTGATCAAGGCCAGCGCCGGGGGCGGCGGCAAGGGTATGCGCGTGGTCAATGACGCCGATGGCTTCGCCGCGGCCCTCGAGGGCGCCCGCCGCGAGGCCCGCGCCGCCTTCGGCGATGATACCGTCTTCCTCGAACGCCTGCTGCTGCGCCCGCGTCACGTCGAGATCCAGGTGCTCGCCGACGCCCACGGCAATGTCCTGCACCTCGGCGAACGCGAATGTTCCATTCAGCGCCGCCACCAGAAGATCCTGGAGGAGTCGCCCTCCCCCGCCCTCACCCCCGACCTGCGCGCCCGCATGGGCGACGCCGCGGTCCGTGTCGCTCGCGCCGCGGGCTATGTCAATGCCGGAACGGTCGAGTTCATGCTCGATGCCACGGGCCAGTTCTACTTTCTGGAGATGAACACCCGCCTCCAGGTCGAGCATCCCGTCACCGAGCAGGTCACCGGCCTCGATCTGGTGCGCTGGCAGATCGCCATCGCCGCCGGGGCGCGCCTGCCTTTCAGCCAGCGGGACATTAGCTTCCGCGGCCATGCCATCGAGGCGCGCCTCTACGCCGAGGACCCCGTGACCTACCTGCCCGCGGTGGGGCGCCTGGCCTTGCTCGATCCGCCCCAGGGGCCCGGTGTGCGCGTGGACGCTGGCCTGACCACCGGCGACGAGGTGACGGTTCACTACGACCCCATGATCGCCAAGCTGGTGGTCCACGCTGAGAGCCGCCCCGCGGCGGTTGCGCGGCTCCGCCGCGCCCTCGACGACTTCGCGGTGCTGGGGCTGACCACCAACCTGCCCTTGCTGCAGGCCCTGGCGGCCCACCCCGCCTACGCCAGCGGCGATACCCACACCGGCTTCCTCGGCGAGCATGTCCTGGAGGTGGCGCCCCCCGCCGCGCCGCCCTTCACGGTGCTCATCGCCGCCGCGCTCTACGAGCTTCAGGTCGCCCCACGCCAGCATGCCCCTGTGAGCGACCCCTTCGCCGAACGCTGGCGCGTCGGGGGCAGCGGGGTGCCGCTCAGCTTCGAGCATGGCGGCGTCACCTACCGCCTCAGCGCGCAGCGCCAGCGCGAGGGGTGGCAGTTTACCCTGGCCGATGAGCGCTGCCACGGGCAGGTGCGGGCCACCGGCCCCGGCGAACTGGTGGTGGACCTTGATGGCCGCCTGGAGCGTCTGCGCGTGGCCCGCGACCACGAGGGCGCCATTCACCTGGCCTGGCGCGGGGCCAGCTATCGCCTGGCGCGCCCCGCGCCCCTCAGCGCCGACAGCGCCTCTCGCGCGCGGGGCGGCCATAATGCCGCCAGCCTCACCGCGCCCATGCCCGGCACGCTGATCAAGGTCCTGGTCGGCGAAGGCGAGAGCGTGCGCGAGGGCCAGCCGCTGGTGGTGCTCGAAGCCATGAAAATGGAACACACCGTCATTGCTCCCTACGCTGGCGTGGTGCGCCGCCTGCCCTACGCCCAGGGCGCCAGCGTGGCCGGTGGCGCCGATCTGGTCGATCTGGCGCCTCTCACGTGACCATGGGGGAACCAGGTTCCCCCATACCCCCGCCCCTGGGAAGGTGAGGGCGCAGCCCCTGCGCAGGGGGATGGGGCAACCTGTCTTCCTGGGAGGGCCGCGCCCGCCCGCGGGCGGGGATGTGGGGAAACCCGGTTTCCCTACATCCTGCTCCAGGAGAAGATGGTCCTGACCGGTAAACTGGATCTGGCTATCACCCCGAGGATGTCCTCGCTGTGCTCGGAATCGCAGGGCTCTGGCAAGGAAGGCCAACCGATGAGCGAAAGGAGATCGTCATGCGCGCACGCCGAGTCGGATTTGTCGCGATGGTGGGGTTCGTTCTGCTTGTGTTAGGGATCGGGCTACTGGGTCAGATCGGCATCGGCCGCCTGGGGGGCGTCGCGGCGGCGCCGCTGGCGCAACCGACCGTGAGCGCCACCTTGATCCCCCGTTTCATCAGCCTGGATCCCTACGGGGCATATATTGAAGGGCCAGCGACGTTTTCGGATGGGTTTGGTCCCAACAGCGGATTGAGGCTGCCGGACGGTGCGTCAAGCAGTTTCAGCATGGGGTTCACCATACCGCCGGATTACGCTGCCGGAACGCCGCTGATCCTGCGCATGGTCTGGCACACCCCTTCGACGGGGTGTACCATCAGCTTTCGCCCCAACTCGATCGCCGTGGCCCGTCCCGGTCGAACCCATATTGCCGGTAGCGGGGCTTCGGATGGGCTCACAGTTGTTGGCGGCACGGACCTGAGCGCGCCGACGACGGCGAATAGTTCGCAGGAAACCCGAATTCAAATCGTCTCACCGGTTCCCAGTGTGCCCTTGCAACCAGGCGACGTGATCATGTTCAGCATGTTCCGCGACGGGGCGGGAGCGAGGGACACCTGCACCGGCAATCTCGCGATCCAGGGGATGGCATTGCAGTATCAGGGGCAGACGTCCTACCTGCCGCTGGTGGCGAACGAGTAGCGCTGCCTTGCAAACAAGCGAAGGCGGCGCTTCAGCCCCCCTCCCAACCTCCCTCCGCCGGGGGAAGGAGCCGCGCTCCCGCCTCCGGCGGAGAGGGCTGGAGAAGGGGCAAGCATCTTATTTGACGGGAGTTACGCGGTCGCCTTCCGGCGGGGAGGGGTCCACCAACCGGTTGGTGCCCGCCCGCGGCGGGCGGGCCGTGGGGGTTGCGCCGGGCCGCCTGGCCGCCGCGGGCGGGAACAGGGGTGCGGGGGGCGAAGCCTCCCCGCACCCCTCCACCGCGTCACTCCTGTTCTTTGAAATGGTCTTTGAAGAAATAATCCGGTATAGGCCGCGCAGGCGGCCTTCGCATCCCCTGGCCGAGGGCTTCAGCCCCACGGCTAGCCCGGCATAGCGGATGAATGTTTCAAAGACCGTAAAAGCGCGGACAGGGCATGCGCCTATGAGCCTTCAGCTTGCCATTTTCCCCCCGGTGATAGACCTGGCCCCATGCGCCGGGACGCAGGTGGCGTATGCCCTGGTCACCATCGGCGCCGAGGGGCGCGCGGGCGCTGCGCCGCTCGACTGGGTGGTGGTGGCCGACGCCAGCCGCTCGATGCGCATCCCCATCGTCAGCGAGGAACAGTTCCGCGATCTGGTGCGTAGCGGCGGCGCCCACGAGGTCCTGGTGGACGGGATGCCGGTCTGGCAACTGGCCGGCCCCGTCCCCGAGGCTATCCGCGCCGTCGCGCCGAGCGCCCTCGACCATACCGCCCGCGCCCTGCACAGTGTGGTGGAACGCCTGGAGCGCGACGACCGTCTGTGTCTGATAGCCTGCGCCGAGCGGGCCGTGCGCCTGGCGAGCGGCAGCGGCGCGCGGCGCGACGAACTGGTCGCCGGGATCGCCGCGCTCCCGGCGACGCGCGTGGGCGAGGCAACCGACCTGGCGGCGGGGATGCGTCTGGCGCTGGAAGCGTTGGGCGCGGCGGCGGAGGGCGGGCGCATCATCCTGCTCACCGACGGCTTCACCCGCGACCCCGAGGCGTGCGTGGCCCTGGCGCGCGTCGCCGCCGCCTGCGGCATCAGCGTCAGCACCCTGGGACTCGGCGGCGAGTTTCAGGACGACCTGCTCACGCGCCTGGCCGATCTAACCGGCGGGCGGGCGACCTTCCTGCGCCACGCCGAGCACATCCCCGCCGCCGTCGCCGCCGAACTCGCCGCCGCCCGCGGCGCGGTTGCCCATACCCTGACCCTGGAGCTACGTCTGACCCGCAGCGTGACCCTGCGTCACGCCACCCGTCTGGCGCCCGAGCTGGCGCCGCTGGAGTGGGAAAACGACCTCGATGAGCCGCGCCTCCGCCTGCGCCTGGGCGATCTGGAGCGCGGCGCGACCGCGCGGTTGCTGCTGGAGTTCCTGGCGCCCCCGGCGCCGCCGCGCCCGCCGGCGGATGGCGCGCCGATGCGCCTGGCCGCCCTGGTGGCCCGCGCCGGGGCCACGTCGGCCAGCGCCGATGTGCTGGGACGGTACGCCGGGGCGTCGGCGCCGGCCCCGACCATCCTCGCCGCCGCGGGCCGCGCCAGCATCGCCCGTCTCCAGCGCCGCGCCGCCGCTGCGGCGGCCAGCGGCGACGCCTCCGGCGCGGCCACGCTGCTCCGCACCGCCGCGGCGCGCCTGCGCGACCTGGGCGAGCACGAACTGGCCCTGGCGGCCCTGCGCGAGGCCGAGGCCCTGGCTGCCACCGGACGCGACACCGGCCTCGGGGCCCGCGAATTGACCTACGCCACCCGCCGCTTGCAGTGAGTGCAGGTCAGACCGGCGCCAGTGACCACAGGGCCGCCAGGCCGAATCCCAGGATGATCAGGCCCGCGCCACGGTTGATCCAGCGCAGCGCCGCGGGCGTCAGGCGTGATCGGAGCAGCCCCACCCCACCGCTGAGCGTCAGCCACCACAGGGCCGAACCGGCGGCCACGCCCGTCGCCAGCAGCACCCCCTCGCCGTAGCTGTGGGCCGCGCTGCCCGCGCCGAGGCCGGCGAAGATCGCCGCGAAGGCGATAATCGTCGCCGGATTGGTGAGGGTCAGGACAAGGGTCGAAGCGTAGGCGCGCAGCAATCCCCGCGTCGCGCTGCCCGCGGGCTGCGCGGCGGTCGGCCGCGCGCCCAGGGTGCGCAGCCCCAGATAGCAGAGGAACAGCCCACCCAGCAGGCGCGTCCAGAAACTGATCCCCACCAGCGCGCCGGTCAGCGCCGTCAGCCCCAGCGCCGCGATCGTCCCGTAGATCAGATCGGCCGTTGCCGCGCCCAACCCCGAGACAAAACCCGCCACGCGCCCGTCCCGCAGGGTGCGATTGATGCACAGAACGCCGATCGGCCCGACCGGGGCGGCGATCGCCAGCCCGATCAACGCGCCGCGGGCGAAGAGTCCCGCTTCCATAGGCTCCATTCTAACGTGAACATAGGCTGCTGGAGCAGGAGGGTGGGGAAACCCGGTTTCCCCATGCCCCCGCCCCGCAGGGGGATGGGGAAACCCGGTTTCCCCCTATCTCCATCCGGTGGGAGGGTTTGGGAGGGCGTAGCCCTCCCAAGAAGGATGTTCATCCCGTCGGTGTGCGGCGCGAGCCGCATGGACGGCTGTTGAGAGGTCAGCGTTCACATGTCTCCCGGGAGCGCGGGCAACTTGCCCGCGGAGACGCGACGCGGGCGGGACGCCCGCGCTCCCAGGCGCGCGGGTCACCCACCCGGCATCCCGGCCTCCCGGAGGGTGGCGGATCGGGCCTGAGCGGCGTCCGCGTCATCATCGGCAAGGCGTTCCACTTCGATCGTGCGCGCCATGCGCCGGTCGAGGGGATAACTGGCGTTGCCGAGACGGATCGTCAGCGGGCCGTCGAAGGGGGCGCTGGCAGTCACTTCAACCCGCGCCCCGGGCACCAGGCCCAGATCGGCCAGGTAGCGCAGGCGCTCGCCGCTCTGATCACGCACGCGCACAATGCGCCCCTGCTCGCTGACGGCGAGGTCGGCGAGGCGCGTCCCGGCGGAGACGGGGAGCGTGCCCTCAATGGTGGGAATCGGATCGCCATGAGGATCAAAGGCCGGATTGCCCAGGTGCTCGGCGATGCGCGCCTCCAGCTTCTCGCTGATATGGTGCTCGAGCCGCTCGGCCTCCTCGTGCACTTCGTCCCAGCTATACCCGAGGGCCTCGACGAGGTAGAGTTCCAGCAGGCGGTGATGGCGGATCACCTCCAGGGCAATGCGTTCTCCGGCGGGGGTGAGCATCACCCCCTGGTAGGGCGTATGTTGCACCAGGTTCATCTCGGCGAGTTTCTTGATCATCCCGGTGACCGAACCGGGCTTCGAGCCGCGCTGTTCGCCGAGCAGCGAGGTAGTGACCACGCCGTGCTGCTGCTGCAGGGTGTAGATGGCCTTCAGGTAATCTTCGATGGCGGGCGTGACACGACCGTGTTCCTCTGAGTCGGGCATCAGAGCGCTCTCTTTCTGCGGGCGAGCCGGCCCCGGGTTGCTGGGTGGTCAGTACAACTTTATCATACCCCCGCGCGCCGTCGCAACCACCGTTGCGACGGTAATAGAGCCGTGCTATGCTAGCGTGAACATACGCCCTCGGCGAGAGGTGTGGGGAAACCCGGTTTCCCCATTCCCCCACCCGCGGGAGGGTTAGGGCGGGCGCAGCCCTCGAGCAGGAGGATGGGGAAACCTGGTTTCCCCATTCTCGCACCCGGTGGGAGGGTTGGGGCGGGCGCGGCCCCACGCAGCGGCATGGGGCAACCCGGTTGCCCACGCCCCTACAACCGGCTGTCAATCGTTGTAAGAGAGAACCATGACCATCACCGATCGGATGCTCACCGGAGCGATCGCCAACAACCCGGCCAACTACGCCGGCGATGGCGAGTGGCGCTACTCCATCCCCCATCGCACCCTCTACTTCACCAGGGCTTCCGAACCCGATCCGCGGGACGCCGAGCCCTACTTCGCGCTCCCTTCGCTCAACCCTGACGGCTCGCAGCGCATGGAGCATGCCTTCCGGCAGTTCATCAAGCGGCGCTGGCCCCCGAGCCGGCAGCGTGAGTTGGAGCATTTTGCCGAGAAGCGTGGGTGGCACCTGGCCATGGAACTGAAGTACGGCGGTGGCGCGCTGGAGGATCACGAGGCCGAGGAATGGCAGTACGTGGTCAACCGCGAGCTTCAGCGCCTCGCCACGCAGGTGCGGGCGAAGATCGCCGAGATCGAGGGCGGCGCGTGACCGGTGGTAGCCGGGGGCGCGCGCTTCGTTCTGGGTAAGTGTTCACACCTGGGGGAACCCACGCGCCTGGGAGCGCGGGCGTCCCGCCCGCGTCGCGTCTCCGCGGGCAAGCTGCCCGCGCTCCCAGGCGACATGTGAACACTTACCGTCCTGGCACTACCGGATAGGGTCCCCGCGTTCCGGCGCCTCGAAGCGCCGCACCTGCGTATACGCCGCCCCAAGCAGCCGGTAGGTGGCGCTGGCGGTGATGCGCCAGGGGCCGTTGGGGGCGGCGCTCAACGGGATCTCGGCCTCCAGCGCCTCGCCATCGGTGGTGGCGCTGCCGTAGCTGTCCCCCAGATCCAGATCGAAGATAACACTGATGGGCCGCGCCCCCAGGCCATACGACCAGGCGATCGTCGCGTAGAAGGGGCCAGGGCCGCTGATCGCCGTCAGTCGCGCCTGCCGCACCCGCGCCGGCAGCAGGGTAGTGACGGCCAGCCAGAGGCCGCCGGTCAGCAGCGCCATGCGCCAGAGCCATTGCTTGCCCATGATGCCGTGCATCCTCCAGGTTCCGGCGCAACCCGGAGGGTTGCGCCGACAGTCGGTTTCCGGGCGAGGCGGGGGCATAGGGAAGCCCGGTGTTCTCGGTATGCCGTGGGTCAATGGCGGCGAATGGTTTCCGGGTCGCTGATCAGCGCAGGGGCCTCGCGGTAGCGCCCCCGCAGATCGTTCAGGCGCACGGTGAACACATCGCGCAGATTGCGGAGCGAATCGCGCAACGGGTTGACCTTGGTCTCGGCGCCATAGTGCCAGCGCACGGGCACCTCGGCGATGCGGTAGCCGCATTTGCGGGCCAGAAAGAGCACCTCGACATCGTAGGCGGTCACCGCGGCGCCACGCACTACCGGCGCATCTTCGCCGTAGATGCGCACGCGCCGGAACAGATCGCGGGCCGTCTCGCGGCGCATGGCCTTGAAGCCGCACTGCGTATCGTTGATGCCCCGCAGGGCCACCAGGCGAATGATCCAGTTGAAGACCCGGCCCATCACGTGGCGATACCAGGGCTCGCCTTCACGAGTTGCGCCGATCCCCTCGCGGGAGCCGATCACCACATCATAGCCGCTGGCGAAGAAACCCTCGAACTTCACCCACTCCTCGATCGGCACGGCGAGATCGGCGTCGCACAGCAGCACATAGGCGCCGCCGGCCGCCAGCGCGCCCGCGCGCACGGCAAACCCCTTGCCGCGGTGCTCGCAGCGCAGCACCTGAACCTCCGGGCAACTCGCGGCCACGGCGGCGGTGCGGTCATCGCTGCCATCGTCAACCACGATCACCTCGCCGGCGAACGGCTGGTCCGCCAGATAGGCGCGTATCTGCTGGAGCGTGGCGGGGAGGCGGCGCTCCTCGTTGTAGGCCGGAATAACAATCGAAAGGTAGATGGGCGGATCAGCAGGTTCAAGCATGGGCGTAATGGCTGCAATTCGGCTATGGCGCCAGGCAAAGCGTCTCATCGGGTTGGAGGCGCCGGCGTTTACGCAGGAAGAGGGGCAGGGCGCGCAGCGCGGCCAGTTGGCCCCGCAGCCGGGCGCGGGCCGCCGGCTCGCGGATATGGCGCAGACTGTGGAGGGCGAAACGCGCCTGTGAGGCCAGCAGCGCCGGCCAGTAGCGCCGGGCGAGCGGTGCGGGCATGTTCTTGGCCCACACCAGGGCGAAATTGCGCCCGCAGTAGTAACTGGCCAGCGTTCCGCCGCCGGTGGCGCTGAGGCGATGGTAGACCACCGCCGTGGGAACGAAGATCGTCCGCATCCCCCGCCGTCGCGCCCGCAGGTTCAGGTCCACATCTTCACAGTACATCCCCAGATCCTCGTCGAACACCCTGCCGTCCTCCGCCAGGGCCTCCAGGGCCGCGCGGCGATAGGCCGCGGCGCCGGCGCAGGGGCCGAACACCTCCGTCACCGCATCGTACTGGCCCCGGTCGCGCTCCCACACCCCCCGGCTGCCCGGCTCACCGTCGGGCCGGTAAAAATCGCCGGCCGAGTGCAGATAATCGCGTCGGTCGAACAACAACAGCTTGCTGGCGGCGAAGACGTAGGCCGGGAAGCGTTCCAGAGCGCCAATCAACCGTTCGAGCCAGGCCGGATGGGCCTCGGTATCATTGTTCAGCAAGGCGACGAAGGGCCGTCGCGTGGCGGCGATGCCCGCGTTCACCGCGGCGGCCAGGCCCCGGTTACGCGGCAGGGCCACGACCTGGACCTCGGGGTAGCGCGCGGCTAGCAGGGCGAGCGAGTCATCGGCGCTGCCGTCGTCCACCACCGTGACGAGCGCATCGCGGCGCGTCTGCGCCCGCAGCGCATCGAGGCAGGTGGGCAACAGCGCCGCTCCATTGTAATTCGGAACAATTACATCAATCATACCGCAGCCAGCGTGGCGAGGTAGGCGGCGACGGCCTCCTCCCAGGGGCGCAGGGTAAGCCCGATCGCCGCCCCGGCGTGGTTCGCAAGGGGTGTGTAGAGTGGCGGCGTGCTATCGCGGGGGAAATCGGCCAGTTTGATCGGCGTCACCGGAGTGCTCAGGCCGGCCAGGCGCAGGACCGTCCGGGCCAGTTCGTAGCGCGAGCAGGCCCCGGCGTTGACCAGGTGGTAGGTGCCGAAAAAATCCGTCGCGATGAGCGTGGCCAGTGCCTCGGCCACATCGGGGGCATAGGTCGGGCTACCCACCTCATCATCCACCATGCGCAGCCCGGTGGCGGGGGGATCCGCGGCCAGCCGCAGCACGGTGCGCACAAAATTACGCTCCCCGCCAAAGAGCCAGGCCACGCGCACAATATAGAAACTGTCCAGCAACTCCCGCACCGCCTGCTCGCCGGCCCACTTGGAGCGCCCGTAGGCATTAATCGGTCGGGGCGCATCGTACTCGGTGTAGGGGCGCCCGGCATCGCCGGGGAAGACTTCATTGGTGCTGATATAGACCAGGGGCGCACGCAGCCGGCGGCAGGCCAGGGCGACGTAGCGCGTGCCCAGCCCGTTCACCCGGTAGGCCAGATCGGGGTCGCGGGCGCAGCCGTCCACATTGGTATACGCGGCAGCGTGGATAACCAGATCGGCGCCGGTGGCGACGATCTGTTCAATGGTGGTAGGCGAACTCAGGTCGAGATGATCGTGACCAAGAGGAACCAGTTCATAGCCCGGAGCCAGGGCGGCGCACAGGGCGCGTCCCAGTTGCCCATGGGCCCCGGTGATGGCGATCCGCACGTTCGTCCCTCCTCGCTTGGCTAGCGCCGCGGCGCATGTGCCGGGCGGGTTTCAGGGTGGAACAGTAGCAGAAGAGCGGGGAAGCGTCAACCCGGAGCGGGAAGGGGGACGGGGAAACCCGGTTTCCCCGTCCCCCTGCTCCAGGAAAGGTTCTTCCTGGGAGGATGCAGCCCTCCCAGACTCTCCCACGGGTGGGGGTAGGGGGAAACCAGGTTTTCCCCTACCCCTGCTTGAGAGCCAGGCCCTCCCGTGGGCGGGGGGATGGGGGAACCTGGTTCCCCCATGGTCACGTGAGACGGTCATGCGCATGGCGCACCACGCCGCGATGACCATGACCTGGGAGCGCGGGCGTTCCGCCCGCGCCACGGCTCCGCGGGCACGGTGACCGCCCCTTCCCTGACCCTCTCCCACTGGGGGCGGGAACCCGGCGCCTCCCCCCAGCGGGGGGAGGCTGGGAGGGGGGCGGAACCCGGCGAACGATGGTCACCTCAGCCGTCCATACGGCTGCGCCGCACAACGCCCGATGAACATCGCCTGGGAGCGCGGGCGGCCCGCCCTTGTCGCGTCTCCGCGGGCAAGGTGACGGCCCCCCTCCCCAGCCCTCCCCCCGCTGGGGGGAGGGAGTCCGGCGCCTCCCCCCAGCGGGGGGAGGTTGGGAGGGGGGCTGCGGCGCCACATGGGGATTGGCTCTCGCAGCCTATGTTCACCTCAGGCGCCTGGCGCTACCTGGAGGCGGCGCGGGTGCGGAAGGGCGGCGCGGATGGCCCGTTCGCGGCACAAAAGGAACAGGCCCCGCGGACGGCGTCCGCGACGGCGGAAGGAGCGACCAGTGAGGCCGGCGCGGCGGGTGAAGACACCGTAACCGGCGCGGAACAGCTTTTTACCGTTTCTAACCAGCGAAGGATGTACCCTTCATAACGTGGGAAACGAGCGGTGGCACGGTGTCTCCCTGGCGACCGGTTCGCGCCCCAGGGGCGCGCCGGCAGCCTGTGGATGCGCCGCGCCCCATCCGCCATCGCCCTAGAGCGGCCCGACCCGGCCGCGGGCGAGTTGCACCAGGGCCAGCAATTCTTCATCCGAGGGGCTGCCGCCGTGTTGTTCCCACCAGCGCCGGTACCAGCGCAGATTTTCGGTAAAAGCTGCCAGCACCTCCTCACGGGTCAGGGGCGGAACCTTCTGGCGGAGCGCCTCCATCGCCTCGTTGCGGTCGCTATCGCTCAGTTCGGCGATCGAGTCGAGAATACGTTCGGCGCGCAGAAGAAACAGTTCGCGCTCGATGGTCGGGAAGTGATCGCCAATTTTACGGATATTGCCCAGGTAGCAGATGGTGCGTTGGCGCGGTGCGCCCTGCTCGTCGCGATAGCTTTCCACCAGATAGGCGTCGTAGAAACTCGTGTCAGCGCTCAGCAGGTTCTTATGGCGTCGGACAACCCAGCGAACGTACATGGCCCGACTCCGTGCTCGCAGTGGCTTCCAGTATAGCACAAGAGGTAAGTATTTTGAATATATGAAAGGCAGAGCGGCCAGGCACTGCGCCCGGCCTGACCCGGTTCCGGGGCAATATTGTTACGTATGACGCAAGTTATTCGCGCTGACAAGCACTTCTCCAGGCGGTTGGCGTGGTAAATTAATTGCTTATTGGGGGGAACGATTGCCCCTCGAACGATGTGTCACTCCTTCTCATTGGCGAAGTTACATCGCTCGAGGCCGGTCGGGGCGCCGTTCTTGTCATAAAAACAACATGGTCATATATCGAGGGTTTGCACAAAAGTTGCAAATGTTGCGACCCTTTTTACCATATGCTATACTCAGGCCACGTACCGTTCTTGCCGCTACCTTGCCCGTGGAACTGCACCTTCCCCTTGTTCCAGCCGCGCGATGGGCGCCAGTGCCGGCGACTCTCCCAGGAGGCGCAAGCCTCGAACTGGTGGAAATATGTAACACTCCTTATTCGTTTATACCGTCGTAGTTCGTAGCCTGTACTACATCCTTCGGTCCCCGCGCCCGGTTGCAGAAAGGGGAAGTGTGTATGGCCCTCCTGCGTCTCCTGTTCAAAACCGCCCGCCTGTCTATCATGAGGATCGGGGCGGGGTGGATGTTCGCCCTGCTGACGTTCAACTTCAACCGGATTACTATTGCCGACCTGGGCGCCATCGCGGTGATCGTCACGACGCTGATCGGCATGCACCATTTTATCTCCTTCTTCCAGGTCTACTGGGGGCGCCTGGCCGATCGCTACCCGGTGTTTGGGTATCGCCGCACGCCCTATTTCCTCCTCAGCGCCCTCGTGGCTTCCCTGGTCTTCCTCTTCCTGCCCTCGATTGCCATCGGTCTCGGGCAACGCGATCCCCTCGCCACGATCGAGGCCTTCCTCTTCATCGCGGTCTTCGGCGTGGCGATGGCGATGAATGGTAGTTCCTCCAATGCCTTGATGGCCGAGGTGACCACAGAGAAGGAGCGGGGCTTTGTGGTGGCGGTGATCTGGGCCACGGTGATCATCAGCGGGATCGTCTCCGCCGGGGTCTCGCGGGTGATGATGCCGGTCTACTCCCCCGAGGCGATGCAGCAACTCTATAACCTGACGCCGATGGTGGTCATGGCAACGGCCCTGCTGGGGGTGATCGGCATGGAGCGCCGCGTCAGCAAGGAGCAGCACGCCGCGCTGCTGGCCCAGCAACCTGCTGAGGGGGCGGCCTCGCCCCTCGGCACCTTCCGCGTGGCCCGGCAGTTGATGGCCACCAATCGCCACGTGCGCGGCTTCTTCTTCTTCGTGCTCCTCGGCATTCTGGGAATTTTCCTCCAGGACGCCATCCTCGAACCGTTCGGGGCCGAGGTGTTCGGCATGACCCAGGCCCAGACGGCGCGTTTCCAGCAGGCCTGGGGCGCCGGGGCGCTGCTCGGCATGCTTGCTATCGGCATTCTGTGTAGCGTCTTCTCCATCCCCAAGAAGTTGATCGCCACCATCGGCGGCCTGGGGATCGTCGGCAGCCTGGCGACCATCGCCCTCTCGGCCTTTGCCCACCGTCCGGAGTTGATCCTGCCCAGCCTGATCGTGATGGGTCTTGGCATCGGCCTGTTTGATGTGGGCGCCCTCTCCATGATGATGGATATGACCATCGAAGGGCAGGTGGGCCTGTATATGGGCATCTGGGGCATGGCCCAGGGCTTCGGCAATGGTTTCGCCAATGTGCTCAGCGGCGCGTTCCACACCCTCTTTATCGAGATCGCGGGGATAACCCCCACCGTGGCCTATGGGGTGATCTTCGGCTTCGAGGCGCTGATGATGGGCCTGGCGATGGTCATCCTGCGCGGCATCAGCGTCCAGGAGTTCAAGGGCCTGACCCGCCGGGAGATCGGCACCGTGCTGGCCATGGATACGGCCGGCTAGTTCCACTACTCAACGAAGGTGACGGCCCCCTCCCCAGCCCTCCCCCGCCGGGGAAGGGGGGCCGGCTCCTCCCCTCAGCGGGGGCAGGTTGGGAGGGGGGCTGCGGCGCCGGATGCGCTTATCGGCAAGCTGTCCTCGTGGGCGGGCCGCGCGCTTGCCCGCCGGAGTCAATGGCGATGATGTACACACCAGAACAGTTGCGGCGACGCGAGGCTTCACCCTGGACGCGCGTGCAGATCATTCTGGCGCCCATCCAGTTCGTCGCCTTTATTATCAGCTTCGCCCTGGTGATCCGCTATCTCATGACCGGCGAGGGGTACTGGATCGCTACCATCAGTATCTGGATCAAGATCGCGCTCATCTGGGCATTGACGATCACCGGGATGCTCTGGGAACACGATATGTTCGACCACTACTTCATGGCCAGGGAGTTCTTCTGGGAGGATCTCGGCAACCTGATCGCCATCATCACCCACAACCTCTACTTTGTTGCCCAGTGGCTGGGCGCGAGCAATGAAACGGTGATGTGGGTGATGGTCTTTGCCTATGTGACCTACCTCTTCAACGCCGGTCAGTTCGTGGCGCGAGGCATCCGCTCGGCGCGGCAGCGCCGCGCCCTGGCCACGCAGGGAATGCGTCTTGGCACGTCCGGACAGGATTGACGCCAGCGCCGCGGCGCCTCCTGCGCCGTGGCCGCGATGCTGCCGGCAGGTTCTTTTGCGGCGAGCCGGAGGCCCCTTCCGCCGCCCGCTCGCGACCTAGAAAGCGATACCGGTATGCCGATCAAGTCACGCGCCGTGGTGATCCCGCGCCGCAACACGGTCGAATTGCGCACCGTGCAGGTGCTGGAGCCGCGGGCCGGCGATGTGTTGATCCGCACCGCCTTTACCTCGATCAGCGCCGGCACGGAACGCATGTTGCTCGATGGACGGATGCCCCACCCGGCCCTGCTCTTCCCCGTGGTGCCCGGCTACGAGACGGTGGGCCAGGTGGTGCAGGTCGGGGCGAAGGCGCCCCAGTCCTTGCTCGGCCAGTGGGTCTATGTGGGCGGCGCCCGCTGCTTCCGGGGCGTCAACCCGGCCTGGGGCGGCCAGAGCGAGTATATCAGCGCCGAGGCCGAACGTGTCGTGCCCCTCGGCGCGATTGACCCCGCCACCGGCGTGATCCTGGCCCTGGCCGCCACTGCCCTCCACGGCGTCCACGTGGCCAATGTCCAGCGCTCGGATCGCGTCCTCGTCCTTGGCCAGGGCATCGTGGGCCAGCTTGCCGCCCGCCTCGCTCGCATCCAGGGCGCTCAGTTCGTGGCCGTCGCCGACCGCGTGGCCGTTCGACTCCAGGCCTCGCAGGCCGATGAGGTCATTGATGTCACCCGCCAGTCGCTCGATGAGGCCATTCCCGATGCCAATATCACTGTGCTGATCGAGGCCACCGGTTCGATGCCGGCGCTCTCCGGCGCGCTGCCCCTGCTCGCCAACCATGGCCGGGTGTTGCTGCTTGGCTACTACGACCATATTGATATTCCCTACGCCCCGGTCTTTATGCGCGAGGCCCAGGTGCTGGTGGCCCGCGAGTGGGCCTTTGGCCCCGATGGCGATCTGCCCCGCGTGCGCGATCTGATCGCTTCCGGCGAGCTTGATGTGCGCGGGTTGCTCACCCACCGCGTGCCCCTCGAGCGCATCCAGGCCGCCTATCGCCTCGCCCTGGAGGATCCCAGTTGCCTCAAGCTGGTGATTGAGTGGCCCCGCGACGGCAATGGCGTCGTCGCGTCGTGAGTGCGTGCGGAAGCGAGGTTGCAATGCCCGCGAATCTCAAACCTGCCCCGTCCGGCGGGGCGCGTATGCTGGCGGTCTATGGCAAGGGGGGCATGGGGAAGTCGTTCTTCGCCACCAACCTGGTGAGCAAGCTGGCGCTGCTCGGCTATCGCGTGCTGCAACTGGGGTGCGACCCGAAACACGATAGTTGCAATGCGCTCTTCGGCGGCGTGAGCCTGCCCACCCTCGGCGACGTGTGGCGCGCCTTTAAGGAGGCCGGTCGCGAAGAGGAGCTCCAGGCCCAGGATGTGATCTTCAAGACCCGGATCATGGGCGGGGCGACGGTGTATGGCTGCGAGATCGGCGGCCCCGAGGTGGGGCGCGGTTGCGGCGGTCGTGGTATCACCTTCGGCTTCGATCTGCTCGAAAAGCTGGGTCTCAGCCGGTGGGCCCTTGACTATGTGGTCATGGACTTCCTGGGCGATGTGGTCTGCGGTGGCTTCGCCACCCCGCTGTCGCGCTCGCTGGCCGAGGAGGTGATCATCCTCTGCGGCAATGACCGCCAGAGCCTCTACGCGGCCAATAATATCGCCAGCGCCGCCAAATACTTCGCCAGTATGGGCGGCCGCACCCGCCTGGTGGGCCTGGTGGTGAACCGTGACGATGGCTCCGGCGTGGCCGCCCGCTTTGCCGAACGGATCAATCTCCCGGTGCTGGCCAGTATCCCCCTTGACCGCACCGTGCGCGAACTGGCCGATGCCTGTAAGCTGGCCCTCGGTGAGCCGCGCTTCGACGCTATCTTCGAGCGCCTGGCGCGCCAGATTGTGGCCCGCGCCACTCCGCCGGTGGAGATGGACGCTGTGCGGCCCCTCGAGTATCGCGAGTTCCTCAGTGTCTTCGGCGCCGATGAACCCGATATCGTCCCCGAAGGCGCCCGCGCCGAGGAATTGTTCGGCGGCCACGCGGCGCCGGCCGTGCCGGTGCTCGAACTGGAGTTGCTGAGCCGCGCCGTCGGCGATCAACCCGAACTCGATCCGGCTGCGCGCCGGGTGGTTACACGCCTGCTGAAGGATCTGGGCATGTATGTCACCGAGGCCAGCCAGGATCCCCGCAAGGGCCTGACCCTGACCGTTGATGGCCATACGACCATCTGCTTCGGTGATGAGCGCGAACTGGATAGCAAGGTGGCCATTCTCGCCGCCCTGCAGAAGTCCGGCGAGCCGTTTCGCTATGTGGACCTGCGCCGGCCCGCCAGTCCGGTGTATCGGTAGGGCGTGGTTCCTCCCTCCGTTCCCCCTGGCGGGGCGCGGGGAGGCGCAGCTTCCCCGCTGCCCCGCCGGAGGGTGTCGGGGTGGTAGCCCTCCCAGGAACAACCTTAGTTGTATGGTCTTTGAAGACATACTCCGCTCTAGCCCGCGCAGGCGGGCTTCGCATCCCGTAGCCGAGGGCTTATGGTCTTTGAAGACATACTCCGCTCTAGCCCGCACAGGCGGGCTTCGCATCCCGTAGCCGAGGGCTTCAGCCCGACGGCTACGCGGGATAGTGGATTAATTTCTCAAAGACTATGTATCCCGTTGGTGTGCGGCGTAGCCCCTCGGAGGGGGGTGGGGAAACCGGGTTTCCCCACCCCCCGGCCCGCGGGAGAGTCCGGGATGGCGTAGTTCTCCCAGGAACAACCTTTTTGCATCCCGTTGGTGCGCGGCGTAGCCGCATAGGGGCCTGACGTGGGAATGGCTGCCCCCGACCTGTGCAGTGAGGTGCTGCGATGAAACTGCGGACCCCTTCCACAACCGCCCTGACCGAGTATCGTCTGGCGCCCTGGCATCTGCGCCTGCGCTGGTGGTTCGCGGCGCGCTTCTGGTGCTGGTGCCGCAGCTTTGAGGAGGTCGGCGCGGAAACGCCCGAACAGGTAAATCCCTTCTGGCATCGCTAAGAAGCTGATCTGGCCTGTGTGTAGGCACAGCCGGGAGGTCCGCAGGGACGCGGTCCTGGCAGAAGATAGGGCTATGTCAACATCGTCCGCCTGGCGACTGATGGTCTTTAAGAAATTAATCCGGTATACCGGGCTGGCCGTGGGGCTGAAGCCCTCGGCTACGGGATGCGAAGCCCGCCTGCGCGGGCTTGACAGGCCACGCAGGTGGCCTTCGCACCGGGAGCCGAGGCGTGTACGCCCACGGCGCGGACGATCAACCGGACGTTGACCTGGCCCTGCCAGAAGAGCTACGTTGTTACCCCCTGAGCCGATGTGTGGTACAATACCCAGGGGAAAGTTCACCTCGGTTCAAAAAGTTGCGCGAAGTGATATGGCGTCCTTCGTCGCGAGAGCTAGACAGGAGTAGCGCCATGACCGAGACGTATGCTCAGGCTACTCAGATGATCGGGCCGCTGACCCCGGCGCTGGTGTGCTGGGCCTGCCTGATTATTACCGTGCTCGCGCTGGGCCTGACGTTCCTCTGGACCAATATTACCGCCTTTGCCCGCCGCCTGCCGAACGGTCAACGGAAGCCGGCCGTCGGTTCGATGCCCGAGAAGTCGAAAGCTCGCTGAGGCGCCAGGAGCGTTCAGGTTGTTGACCGGCGCCTGATTGCCTGAATACTGGCCCGCCGCCCCGCGCGACGAGCTATGCTGGGAGGGCCCGCCGGAGGGGAGCACCCTCCCCTGGGTGGCCCTCCTTCGTTTTTTCTGATACCGAAAGTCGCGCCCCTATGGCAACAGAGACAGAGACGCTCGCGCCCCGTCCCGCCGAGAACGGCGCCGCACCCGCCCCGCAGGGTCCCGTGCCGCCCTATCCGTTTGTTGCGATTGTCGGTCAGGCCGAGTTGAAGCTGGGGTTGATCCTCTGTGTGGTCAATCCGACCATCGGCGGCGTCATGGTGATGGGCCATCGTGGGACGGCCAAGTCAACCGCCGTGCGCGCCCTGGCCGCCATGCTCCCGCCGATCAAGGCGGTAGCCGGCTGCCCCTACTCCTGCGCGCCCGAGGCCGATGGCTTCTGCGAGCATACCCGCCCGCACGATTCGCCCAATGGCAAGACGCAGCCACGCAAGCCCCGGGCCATCACCATTCCCGTGCCGGTGGTCGATCTGCCCCTTGGCGCCACCGAGGATCGCGTCTGCGGCACCCTCGATATCGAGCGCGCCCTGACCCAGGGCGTGCAGGCCTTCGCCCCCGGCCTCCTCGCCCGCGCCAATCGCGGCTTCCTGTACATTGATGAGGTGAACTTGCTGGAGGACCATCTGGTTGATGTGCTCCTCGACGTGGCCGCCAGCGGCGTCAATGTGGTCGAGCGCGAGGGGATCTCCGTCCGCCACCCGGCCCGCTTCGTGCTGGTTGGCTCCGGCAACCCCGAAGAGGGCGATCTGCGCCCCCAGTTGCTCGATCGCTTCGGCCTGCACGCCCGCATCGTCACGATTACCAATGTGGACGAGCGGGTGGAGATCGTCAAGCGCCGCCGCGCCTACGATGCCGATCCCTTCGCCTTTGCCGCCGCCTGGGAAAAGGAGACCGCGCGCCTCCAGCGCAAGATCAAACAGGCCCAGAAACGGCTTCCCGAGGTGCAACTCCCCGATCCGGTGCTGTATAAAATCGCCGAGTTGTGCGTCAAGCTGGAGGTGGATGGGCATCGCGGCGAGTTGACCCTCAGCCGCGCCGCCGCCGCCCTGGCCGCCTTTGAGGGGCGCAATGAGGTGCGCGTCGAGGACGTGCGCCGTATCGCCATTCTCTCCCTGCGCCATCGCCTGCGCAAGGACCCCCTCGAAACCCAGGACGACGCGACGCGCATCGAGCGGGCCGTGGAAGAGGTGCTGGCGTGACCCCGGCGGTGTTGCCCTTCTCTGCCCTGGTTGGCCTGGACGCCGGTCGCCAGGCCCTCCTGCTGCTCGCCGTGGACCCTGGTCTCGGCGGGGTGGTGATCGCTGCCGGCGTGGGCACCGGCAAGAGCACCCTGGTGCGCGCCTTTGCCCGTCTGCTCGCCGGCGGCGCTTCCGGGCCGGCCCCGATCCACGGCGGGCTGGTCGAGTTGCCCGTCGGCGTCACCGAGGACCGCCTCCTCGGCGGGCTTGACCTGGAGGCCACCCTGGCGCGGGGCGAGCGCGTCCACCGCAGCGGGTTGCTGGCCCGCGCCCACGGCGGCTTGCTGTATGCCGACGGGGTCAATCTGCTCGATGATAGCACGGTCAACCATCTGCTGGCGGCCCTCGACAGCGGCGTGGTGCGCGTGGAACGCGATGGTCTCAGTCTGGTCGAACCGGCCCGCTTCGCGCTGATCGCCACCTACGATCCCGCCGAAGGTCCGCCGCGCCGCCACCTGCTCGACCGCGTCGGCCTGATCGTCGCCCCGGTGTCGCAGGCGCCCGGGCCTGCCCGCGCCGAGGTGGTGCGCCGCAACCTGCTGGTGGATCGGGCGCGGCTGGTGGCGACGGCGCGCCGCAAAAACGGCGCGGAGAACGGCGAAGGAGTAGCCGAGGAATGGGCCGATGAGGACGCCATGCTCCACGCGCTGATCATGGCCGCCCGCGAGGCCCTGCCGGAGGTGCGCATCAGCGAGTCCCAGGTGTCTCAGTTGAGCCAGGCGGCCCTGGCGTTGGGGGTGGAGGGGCACCGGGCCGATATTTTCGCCGTGCGCGCGGCCCTGGCCTCCGCGGCCCTCGCCGGGCGCGACGAGGTGGCTGAAGAGGATCTTGAACGGGCGGTGCGCTTCGTGCTGCTGCCCCGCGCTACCCGCGTTCCCCAGGCCGCCGAGCAACCGCCCCAACCCGAGCAGCCCCCGCCGCCGCAGCCCGAGCAGCCGCCCCCCGATGAGCAGCAGCGCAACGAGGATGAGGACGAGAGCGAGCAACCCCCAACCCCTCCCGAGGATCTGACGGTCGAGGATCTGATCCTCTCCGCCCTGGACGCCGAGGTGCCTCCCGATGTGCTGGAGACGCCCTTCACCGTGCGCCGGAGCGGGCGCAGCGGCTCGCGGGGCAGCACCTCGGGCACGCGCGGGCGACACATCCGTTCCATTCCCGGCCTGCCCTCCCAGGGACGCCTGGACGTGGTGGCGACCCTGCGCGCCGCTGCGCCCTGGCAGCCGGTGCGCCGCCGCGAGGCCTCCCGCCACCACGGCCATATTCGCCTCAAGGCCGATGATCTGCACATCAAGAAGTATCGCAGCAAGGCCGGGACGCTCTTCTGCTTCGTGGTTGACGCCAGCGGCTCGATGGCCCTCCATCGCATGCGCCAGGCCAAGGGCGCGGTGAATACCTTGCTCCAGCAGGCCTACGTGCACCGCGACCAGGTGGCCCTCCTGGCCTTCCGCGGCGAGTCGGCGGAACTGCTCCTGCCGCCGTCGCAGAGCGTGGAACTGGCCAAGCGCGCCCTCGATGTGCTGCCCACCGGCGGCGGCACCCCCCTGGCCGCGGCCCTGCTGGCGGCGTACCAGGTGGCCGAACAGGCCCGCGCCCGGGGCATCCACCGCACCACCCTGGTGCTGATCACTGACGGACGGCCCAACGTCCCCCTGCGTCCCGACCCGGCTCACGATAAGCAGCAGCGCCTCGAAGTGGCCCGCGCCGAGGTGCAGACCCTCAGCGCGCGCATCCGCGCCGCCGGTATTGGCGCCGTGGTGATTGACACCCAGCGGAGCTTCATCTCCCGCGGCGAGGCCCAGCAACTGGCCGCCTGGCTCGGTGGCCGCTACGTGTATCTGCCCCAGGGGCGCGGCGAGCAGATCGCCCAGGCCGTGCTCGACGCCAGCAGCGAAGCCTGGTGACCCCGGCCGCGTCCAGATGCCCCGCACCCCAGGTGCCAACACGCACAACCATGCCTGAAATCCAGAATCCAAAATCCAAAATCTAACATCCGAAATCTAAAATCCCCCAGGATGCTCGTCTACATCGCCTACCCTACCAGCCTGACCCTCCAGTCGGCCAACGCCATCCAGACCTACACCACCCTGCGCGAGCTACGCGCCCGGCGCCCCGATACGCTGGCGCTGATCCCCCGCTGGGGTCGCGAGCCGAGCCGCTTCGGCGAGGTCGGGGCCACCCACCTGCCGCGGCCGGCCATCGGCAAGCTCTCGCGCCTCTTCAAGAGCACGCTGCTCTACTACCTGGAGCACAGCGCCTTCGCCCTGATGACCGCGGCCTGGCTCGCGCCCCGGCGCCGGGCGGTCGAGGCCGTTTACGTGCGCCAGGTGATTGCCGCGGCGTGGTGGGCGGGCGTGCTGGGGCCGCGCCTCGGTCTGCCGGTGATCTACGAAGCCCACGATCTCGAAACCCGGAACCCCTCGCGCGCCCGCGAGCCGTGGGTCGAGGGGTTGCTGCACCTGGTGGACCGCGTGGCGCTGACGCGCTCCTCGGCGGTCGTTTCGCTCACCGCCGACTTCCGGCGCCTGCTCGCCGCCCTCGGCTGGCGCGATCCCACCGAGGTCTTCGTGATCCCCGACGCCTACGATGAGCGTCTGTTCGCGCCCCGCCCGCGCCTGGAGGCCCGCGCCGCGGTGGGGTTGCCCGCCGCAGGGCCCATCATCGCCTACGCCGGCATGACCTTCGCCCATCGCTGGCTCGATGGTCTGCTCGCCGCCACCGCCCGCCTGCGCTCCCGCCATCCCCATCTGGCCCTGGTGCTGGTCGGGGGGCGGCCTGCCGAGCGCGAGGCCCTGCGCCGCGAAGCCGCGCGCCTCGGCCTCGCCGAGGCCCTACGGCTCGTTCCGCCCCGCCCCCAGGCCGAGGTCGTCGCCTACCTGGCCGCCGCCGACGTGCTGGTCATTCCCGACACGGTAACCGACGTGACGGCCTCGCCGCTCAAGCTCTTCGAGTATCTGGCCCTGGGCCAACCCCTGGTCGTGCCGGCCATCCCCGCCCTGCACGAAATCGTGCCCCCTCCACTGTGCCACACCTTTCCCCGCCGCGATCTCGAGGGCCTCACCACGGCCCTCGTCGCGGCCCTGGAGGCCGCCCCCGACGACCCGGGCGCGGCGCTGCGGCGCGCCATCGCCGCCGGGCACACCTATGGCCGCCGCGCCGAGCGCATTCTCGAGGTCGTGGAACAGGTGCGCGCCTGAGGTGACCATCGTTCGCCGCGTTCAGCCCCCCTCCCAGCCTCCCCCCGCCGGGGGGAGGCGCCGGGTTCCCGCCCCCAGCGGAGGAGGGTCAGGGAGGGGACCGTCACCGTGCACGCGGCGCCGCGACGCAGGCGGGACGCCCGTGCTCCCGGGCCGTTTGCATCGGGCGGTGTGCGCCCCGCGCATGGGGCCTGCGGTGAACATACGCCCTCGGCGAGGGGGGGAAACCGGGTTTCCCCATCCCTCAGCGGACGCGGGCCGGAGGCCCGCGCACCCAGGCCCCGGCCCCTGGGAGGGTTTGGGAGGGCGCAGCCCTCCCAAGAAGAACCTTGTTTCATCCCGTCGGTGTGCGGCGCGAGCCGCATGGACGGCTGAGGTGAACATACGCCCTCGGCGAGGGGGGTGGGGAAACCGGGTTTCCCCACGCCCCCGCCCCCGGGAAGGTGCGGGCGCAGCCCGCGCGCAGGGGGATGGGGAAACCGGGTTTCCCCATCCCCCCACCCGGTGGGAGGGTGTGGGAGGGCGCAGCTCTCCCAGGAAGGATGTTCATCCCGTCGGTGTGCGGCGCAGCCGCATGGACGGCTGACAAGGGAAGGGTCCGCGAGGGTGCGACTCTCCGCGCTGTCCCCTACGCCCCCGCAATCCTCCAGAGGTAGATGCGCCCATCGCGGGCGCCGCTGGCGATGATTGACCCGTGGGGACCGTAGGCGAGACTGGCGACACCGGCGCGATGTTCCAGCGTGGCGGGCAGGGCGGTCCAGTCGCTGGTGCGCCAGAGGCGAATCATCCGGTCTTCGCTCGCGGTGGCGAGGAAGTGCCCATCGGGGCTGAAGGCAATCGCGTGGACCGGCCCCTGGTGTCCTCCCAGGCTCTCGATCGGCTTCTGGTCGCGCAGGCGCCACACGCGCGCCTGGTTGCCGCTGCTGGCGACGAGCCAGGTTCCATCGGGGCTGAAGGCCACCGAATTGATAAAGGTGGTTGATCCATTCAGTGCGCCCACCAGCAGGCCATCTTCGGCGTGCCAGAGGTATACCGAGCCATCGTAGGCCCCGGCGGCGATCAGGCTGTTGTCGGGGCTGAAGGCCAGGCTGTGGATGAACGGCGATGCCAGGCTGTTCACGATACTGAGGCGATCCTTCTCCACCTCGCAGAGGGTGATCGTGCTGCCCCAGCCTCCAATGGCTAGATGGCGCCCGTTGGGGCTGAAGGCGATGCTCTCGATGGGGCAGCCCGGCACGCGCAGCAGGCGCAGGAAGGCGCTATCGGCCACCTGCCAGAGGCGCACCGTCTCATCGTCGCTGGCCGTGGCGAGGATGCCGCCCGTCGGGGCGAAGCGCAGACAGCGGATACCGCTGGTGTGCCCTTTGAGCGTTGCCAGGTGGGTGAAGTTGGCGATGCGCCAGAGACCAGCCGTATGATCATCGTAGCCGGCGGCCAGCAGCGCGCCGCTGGGGCTAAAATCGAGCGAGCGGATGGGGCTGCCGGTGGTGAGCATGCGCAGCAGGGCGCCGATGGGCTTCGCCGTCAACTCCGTGGACGGCCCGGCGACATGGGGGGTGATCGCGCCGGGGTAACTCGTCGCGCTGGTGCTCAAGCCTTCAACCGGCGGTCGCGGCTCGGAAGCCGGCGTCTCATTGGCGACTGCGCCGGCTTGTGGGGTTGGCCGGCTGGCAGGCTGGCCGGTCGAACCGGCGCGGGTCGGGGAAGGGCCGCCACGCAAACGCTGCAAGGCTTCGCGCATCTCTCTGGCCGTCTTCGGGCGCTCGTCGATGCTCACACGCAGGGCCTGCTGCAGCAGTTCCGCGATGCCTTCAGGAACATGGGGCGCCAGATCGCGGATCGGGCGGAGCGGGTCGGGCTGTCCGTGGGCCAGTTTTGCCATACGCGACATCGCGTCAACGGGCATGGTGGCCGTCAACAGGTGGTAGATGGTCGCCGCCAGGGCGTACAGGTCACTGCGGGCATCGGGCTCCCCATCGCGCATCTGTTCGAGGGGCGCGTAGGGCGGCGTAAAGCCGTAGATCTTGCGCGCCTGGGCCTGCGAGGCGGTTGTGTCATTCAGATCGAACGAAACCGTCACGCCGCCACGCGCCAGCCCGAAGTCGAGCAGAATAATCTCATAGGTCGCGGTGAGCTTCAGGTTCTTGGGCTTGATATCCCGGTGGTAGACGGGAACCGGCCGCGTGTGCAGGTAATGCAGGACGTCGAGGAGCTGGTCGGCCCAGCGCAGAATGGTGGGCATCGCCTGGGGGGTGGCGAAGCGCGCGCCGAGCCGGGCGAGCTGGTTGCCCAGATCCTCGCCGGGAATATATTCCATCACCAGGAACTGGCCCTGGCCCTCGCTGAAGTGGTCGAGCACCCGTGGCAGGGCCTGATGGCGCAGGCGAGCCAGGATCTGCGCCTCTTGCTGAAAGGCGCGGCGGTAGGCCGGATCGGAAAACAGGGTCTCTTTGAGGGCCACATCCGTCCGTAGCCGCAGATCGCGCGCCCGGTACACGGAGCCCATACCGCCTTTGCCGATGGGCGCGATGATCTCGTAGCGATTTTGCAGGATCGTGCCAGGCTCAAGCATCGCTTGTCTGCCTTGGCGAGGCCGGGAGGCCTTGCCATTGCTGTCTGACGTGAACATGGCCCCTCGGAGCGGAGGGTGGGGAAACCCGGTTTTCCCACCCTCCCCGCCCGCAGGAGGGAGGAAGAGGGCCTGGCCCTCGAGCAGGGGGATGGGGAAACCGGTTTCCCCATCCCCTCACCTGGTGGGAGGGTGTGGGAGGGCGCAGCCCTCACAAGAAGAACCTTATGTTCATCCCGTCGGTGTGCGACGTAGCCGCATGGACGGCTGAGGTGAACATAAGCTGCTCACCTACGCGCATGCGGCGCTGCCCCCCCTCCTAACCTCTCCCCGCTGGGGGGAGGAGCCGGACTCCCTGCCCCCAGCGGGGGGAGGGCTGGGGAGGGGGGCCGTCACCGTGCCCGCGGAGACGCGACGCGGGCGGGCCGCCCGCGCTCCCAGGCGATGTTCATCGGGCGTTGTGCGGCGGAGCCGCATGGACGGCTAACGTGAACATAGCCCCTCGGAGGAGGGGGCTGGGGAAACCGGGTTTCCCCAGCCCTCAGCCGACGCGGGCCGGAGGCCCGCGCACCCAGGCCCCGGCCCCTGGGAGGGTTTGGGAGGGCGCAGCCCTCCCAGGAACAACCTATTGTCATCCTGTTCATGTGCGGCGGAGCCGCATGGACGACTGAGATCCGTCAAGATTAAGTATAGCCGCAATGGTGCGCTAGAGTGTTACCACTGCCGGGTGTGACGTACCGTCTTGCGCGGCGCCGCTCGCCTGGAGCTGGTATCATACCCGCCACACGCGCACCGTACCATCGGACGAGGCGCTCACCAGCGCGCGGCCGCCGCTGGCGTAGGCCAGGTGGGTAACGGCCCCGGCGTGGCCGGCGATGACCACCGGCGCATGGGAGCGCTGGCGCGTGCCGGGAGCGAGCCGCCAGATGCGGATGGCGCCGTGCCCATCGCCGGCGGCCAGGCGCCGCCCGTCAGGGCCAAACGCGAGGCTCACCAGCGGGCTGGTCGGGCTGGTCAGGGTCCAGAGCAAGGCGCCATCACCGACCCGCCGGATGTGTACCGTCCCCTTCTCGTCGCCCAGGCCTAGCAACGTTCCGTCGTCGCTCAGGCTCAGACTATAGATGCACCCGTCGCCAGCGGGCAGCCGCACAGGATCGCTCTCGTGCTCCACACCGGCGAGGGGCCAGAGGTAGACATCATTGTCGTCAGCGGCAACGGCGATGACCCGTTCGCCGAAGGCAATCCGGCGCGGTCGGCTCCGCAGGCCGCGCAGCACGCGCCAGAAGTGGCCGCCAGGAGCTGCCGGGGGCGGGTCCAGGCGCCAGAGTTGCACGGTGCCCTCCCCGTCGCTGAGGGCCAGAAGTTGCCCGTTGGGCGAGAACGTCGCCAGCGCGCCGCCCAGGTGGGTCTGGAGCAGCATGCGGCTTTCGCCCGTGTCAAGCTGGCAACTGCGAATGCGCCGATCGTCGGCAATGGTGATCAGATGCTGTGGCCCGCTGAAGACCACCCCCGTGATGACCCCCTGATGGTCGCCCAGGCGCGTACGTGGGGCGCCGTTCCCTTCCAGATGATACACCGAGAGCGACCCATCGCTCGCGCCGACCGCCAGCTCCCCCGCGGGGCCGACGGCCAGGGCCGTCGCGCGCCCGCCGAGCGAGCGCAGGCTGGCGCGCTGCTGGCCATCGCCGACGCGCCAGGTCATCAGGCGCCCATCCCCGGCAATGCTGGCCAGGGTCGCGCCCTCGGGGCCGAAGGTCACGCCAACGACCGGCCCGCTGTGTCCCTGAAGCACATGCAGGCCGGCGCCGGTATGCGCGCTCCACAGACGCACCTGATGATCCGCCGCGCCGGTGGCCAGCAGCGCGCCATCGGGGCTGAAAGCCAGGGTTTCAACGGCGCCCCCATGGCCCTCCAGGGTATGCAGCGCCTGCCAGGTGCGGGTATCCCACAGACGCGCCACACGACCGCGTGAGGCCGTGGCCAGCACTGTTCCATCAGGGCTGAAGGCCAGGGTCTCAACGGCGCCGCCGTGCCCCGCGAGCGTCTGCACCCGCGCGTGATCGAGCATGCGCCAGATGCGAACCACGCGGTCGGCCCCACCGGTGGCGATCAGCGTCCCGTCGGGGCTGACGGCGACGCTCAGGAGAGGAGCGTCGCCATCGCGGAGCAACGCCAGCGTCGCCGGAGGACCGTGCCCGGCGTAGCGCCAGAGCCGCGTGGTGCGGTCGAGGCTGCTTGAGGCCAGGGTCTGACCATCGGGAGCGAAGGCGATGCCGGTGACACGGTCGGTGTGGCCGTTGCAGACGCCGCGGAGTTCGCCGCGGGCAAGATCCCACAGCAGGATCTGCGCGCCCGCCCCCAGCGCCAGCAAGCGCCCGTCAGGGCCGGGCGCGGCGCAGTGGGTCGGGCAGTCGATCGCCCACAGGGGGACGCCTTGCTCCAGACTGACCAGGGCCGGCCCGCCCCCGGACACCACCAGGGCGTGCCGCTCGTCGGGCATAAACACCCCGCGGGCCACTCCGCGACCGAAGCGGAAGATCTGACCCTGCCGATCAAGGGCGGGCAAGGTAAAGGCCCCGCGCAGGCTTAGCGCAGGACTTCTGGCGGCTTGGGGTGGCGCCGCCGGCGTTGTCGCCGGTGATGCCTGTTGGACCCGCTCGCGGAGCGTTTGCAAGAGGTGCTCGTAGTCACCGGGGCCAAACAACTCCAGCACACGCGCCTCGTCCAGCGCTGGGGGCCGCTCGATCGTGGAGAGCTTGAGCGCGAGGAGCAGGCGGCGAGGGTCCGGGGTGATCCGCAGCACGTCCAGAAACTTCGCCAGCGCGAGAACAGGACGGCCTTCGGGCCAGGCGCGGTGCGACAGGCAGACCACCACGGCGCCGGCGTCAGCCAGCGCGGCGCGCAACGCGCGTGGCGAATCGCGCCGATCTGGCGGCAGATCCAGCGCCAGGGTCACGACAAGGCCGTCGGCGTTCAGGCGCCGGGCCACGGCGCGCATCGCCGGCGCATCATCGGGGGCGCACAGGATCAGCGTGCTCGATGTGCTTTCTGGATCGCGGCTCACGGTCATAAGTTGTGCCTTCGGACCGGTCGCCATTACCAGGATAGTATACCATGCCGGTTTAAGGTTGCTCCTGGGGCGCAGCCCTCCCAAACCCTCCCACCGGGTGAGGGAATGGGGGAACCCGGTGTCCCCACACCCCTGCGCGCGGGCGGCGCCCTCCCAAACTCTCCCACCGGGTGAGGGAATGGGGACACCCGGTGTCCCCACACCCCTGCGCGCGGGCGGCGCCCTCCCAAACTCTCCCACCGGGTGAGGGAATGGGGACACCCGGTGTCCCCGTCCCCCTGCGTGCGGGCCAGGCCCTCCCGCCGGTGGGGACGTGGGGAAACCGGGTTTCCCTATCCCCCTGCGCACGGGCGGCGCCCTTACCTTCCCGCGGGTGGGGCGTGGAGAAACCGGGTGTCCCCACACCCCTGCGTGCGGGCCAGGCCCTCTCGCCGGTGGGGGCGTGGGGACACCGGGTTTCCCCATCCCCCTGCGCACGGGCGGCGCCCTTACCTTCCCGCGGGTGGGGCGTGGGGAAACCGGGTTTCCCCACACCCCTGCGTGCGGGCCAGGCCCTCCCGCCGGTGGGGACGTGGGGAAATCGGGTTTCCCCACACCCCTGCGTGCGGGCCAGGCCCTCCCGCGGGTGGGGACGTGGGGAAATCGGGTTTCCCCACACCCCTGCGTGCGGGCCAGGCCCTCTCGCCGCTGGGGGCGTGGGGGAACCCGGGTTCCCCACACCCCTCTTCGAGAGCCTATGTTCACGGTAGCCGTCCATGCGGCTGCGCCGCACAACGCTGCAATGAAACTAAGGTTGTTCTTGGGAGGGCGCAGCCCTCCCAAACCCTCCCAGGGGGCGGGGCCTGGGTGCGCGGGCCTCCGGCCCGCGTCCGTTGAGGTATGGGGGAACCCGGGTTCCCCACACCCCTCTTCGAGAGCCTATGTTCACGGTAGCCGTCCATGCGATTCGCGCCGCACACCGACGGGATGAAAAAAGGTTCTTCCTGGGAGGGCGCAGCCCTCCCAAACCCTCCCGCGGGTGGGGGAATGGGGAAACCTGGTTTCCCCATTCCCCTGCTCCAGCGGCCTATTTTCACGTTAGTATCTGACCAGAGTATACTAAAAACCAGCGATAACGAGAGAAGGGGCGGCGGCGCGGAGCGCCCGGCTGTTCGCGGTAGCGACGATGCGATAGAGGTGTACAATGACGGTGCACATCGAGGAACCATCACAGTATCGCACGCTCACCATGACGGTGCTGATGACACCGGACACGGCGAACTTCGCCGGAAACGTGCACGGCGGGCACATCTTGCGGCTACTCGACCAGGTGGCCTATGCCTGCGCCTCACGGTTTTCGGGAACGTACGTCGTGACCGTCTCGGTGGATCAGGTGGTGTTCCACGAGCGAATCCACGTCGGTGAACTGGTGACGTTTCTGGCTTCCATCAACTATACCGGCAACACCTCGATGGAGGTGGGCATCCGGGTGGTGGCCGAAAACATCACCAGCCGCACCCAGCGCCACGTACTGACGTGTTACTTTACGATGGTCGCGGTGGATGAACACGGGCGACCCTGCAAGGTGCGCCAGGTGCCGATCGAGACGCCGGAGCAGCGCCGGCGCTGGGCGGCAGCCAAGCTCCGGCGCGAATTGCGTCGCGAAATCGAGCAACGCAGTCTGGAGATCCGCCAGCACCCCGAAGAGTTGCTCAGCGAACTGGATAACGAGCCGCATTGACATACCAGAGGTGTCCCCGCGTTCCTGCCCGGTAGAAACCTCGTGAAAATGGTTGAGGCGCCAGGGATATACCTCTGGCGCCTCTCGGTGTTGGTAGCGGCGGTAGGATTCGAACCTACGACCTTCGGGTTATGAGCCCGACGAGCTGCCACTGCTCCACGCCGCGTCAGCTATAGGATAACAAACTTGTCGCGTCGTGTCAAGGGTTTTTTGCGGGGGGGTAGGGCTACGTCAACGTCCGGTTGGTCGTCCGCGCCGTGGGCGTAAACGCCTCGGCTACCGCCGCGAAGGCCACCTGCGTGGCCTGTCGAGCCCGCGCAGGCGGGCTTCGCATTCCGTAGCCGAGGGCTTCTGAGTTTTAAGAATTAAAACGGGTATAGCCCGCGCAGGCGGGCTTCGCCTTGCCTAGCCGAGGGCTTTAGCCCGACGGCTAGCTGGCATACCGGATTAATGTCTCAAAGACCATCAAAGCAGAGTCTCGGCCACCACCCGATGCACCACGGCGCGGAAGGCCCCCCATGCCCGCCAACTGCCGCCGATGGCTCGATCGTCGTGTGGCTCGAGGCGTTCTAGCCGGGTCGCGAGTGC